>Ga0123356_10000833_pt1 | contig 34368 bp, 31 predicted proteins | sample TergutEmb28metaG_2_FD_92546 | JGI IMG/M metagenome (GOLD analysis project Ga0123356, IMG submission 92546) | Embiratermes neotenicus P3 segment gut microbial communities from Petit-Saut dam, French Guiana - Emb289 P3 | ecosystem: Host-associated > Arthropoda: Insects > Digestive system > Gut ...
AGGTCTTATTTCTATATTAGTTGGATACTTGGTAATTAATTTAAAGTTTTTATTATTGCCAATAGATTCACCTAAAACAGACTCACTATTACCATAACCGCTGGCAGTGTCAAGTATTTTAATTCCATTATCATGTGCATAATTTAATATAATAGATATATTTTGTTCAAGGATCTGACCATTTTTGTTATTAATACCATAATCAAGTCCAAATTGCGCTGTACCTAAACAAAGTTTCATAATAATTTAAATTCATCTTTTAAAATACCAAAGTAAAGATGGTCATCCCATACTTTGTTATCATTACAACCATAATATATCTTTTTTCTTAAAATAGCTTCTTTTTTATAACCGCATTTCTCTAATACTTTTTGACTGCCAATATTACTTCCGTGAACACCTGCTTGTATCCGGTTTAATCCAATAGTATTAAAACCAAATTCTGTTATAAGTTTTATTGCTATTGTAGTATAACCTTTACCCCAATATTCTTTATCACCAATAAAATAACTAATGTCTGCAAACTTATATATAGGGTGAATAGGTCCAATTTTTATATTTCCTATATGTTGGGTATCAACAAATATTCCAAATAAATAGCTGTCAGTTGAATTATTAATATCTGTAACAAATATTTTAATTATTTCAATACTCTGAACAGTAAATCTGGTTTCTAAATATTTATTAATTTCTTCATCGTTAAGCCAATTAGCATACTTTTCTGTACAATCTGCAAACTCTAAATTCCTTAAAAAAATATTTTTTTCTTGGATAATTCCATTATAATTCATTTTAGATCATATCCTTACGCCGCCAAACTCCATTAATATCCTTAACAACTAAATTTCTATTAGCATGTTTATCGACCATTTCATCAAAATATTCTTCTGTAATTCCAATAGTTCTGCATAAATCACGTTTCGATGCAGGGTCGCAAATATAATCTTTTTCTTTTATAAGCAGCTGTGCTTGCTCGTAAGTCATTACTCCATCTCTAACAAACCTGCATGCCATATCTGATACTCTCTGAAATCCAAACTTTACAAATTTTGTCCATACACCCATGTTATAACCAATACTATCAATTTGTGAATAATTTTCTATTTGACCTTGTCTTTGCCATTCATTTAAATGATTTAAATCCCAAAATCCTACATCTTGTGCTTCTTTAAACCAATCTTGAGCTGAGTATGGATAAATTGCACCCATATATATGATTTTCATATCATCTGTTGATTCTTTATGAAATACCTCTAATGTTTCTGATGAACCATATTCAAATTCTGCATTTTCACCATAAAACACTAATTTAATATTATAATTTTTAGCAAGTTCAACAGGAGCAATATAAATCATCTCTTCAAGCCATTTTAAAGGATTTAAAAGTTCTATGAAATCATTTTTCATATGTTCAGCTAATTCTTTCGGATTAATTCGTAAAGTTAATAAATCACAATTGTATCTATTTATAATATTATTTATATTATGTATTCCTGTTTTTGTATGTGTAAATTCCTCTGATACATTAAGTAAAAGCACTTTTTTTACACCGTGATTTTCAAAAAGTTTTTTTACAATAGTAGTTGAATCTTTTCCGCCAGAAACTGCAACAAGACAATCATATTTTTGATTTGTCTTATTTTCCGCAATATATTGAGTTAGCCACTCTTGCCTTGACTTATAATCAATCCCAGGTTTTTTATCATGGTTTATACATGCTGAACAAACTCCATCAACATCTTTTAAATTTGGTCTTGTACCAAGTATAAATCCGCATCTTTTACATAATCTTATATTATTACTCATAAAATTCCTTCTCAATTTAATATATTTTTTTAAAATGCAGAATAAATAGTCAATAAAAGTTCTGAATCATCAATTAAAGTATATTCAGGTTTTTTTCCGGAAAGTTCCTGACTTTCTGAAATAATAATAGGAACGCCTTCTCCGCGTTTGTCCATAATATAAAAACGTTTACTGTTGATCGCATCAAAATTCATTGGACATCTAGCAAGAAGCGAGCATAGTAATTCGTTACGTGATGATTGTCTTAAGAAAAGACTATCAATAGTCATTGTATTAGGAATACTGCCTGGGGAGTAGAGTTCTAATCTGTCAGAAAACAAACAAAGTCTTATTTTTGAACCATATATTGAATAATCTCTATGTGCTGCAGCATTTACAACTGCTTCAAATACAGAATTTAATGAATATTGCGGAGTTTCGATTCTTCCTGGATCTTTTATAGCCATTATTTTCATATTACGACTAACAAATTTACATGCTTCTTTTATTTGAACATCCAACGGTCCTGTAATGTCTTGTGCATCTAATTGAGTTGAGTTTCTGTTATCACCTTTGTAACATACTGCTTGAATATACGCATTGGATAAAATATTTTCCGGATTTTCATGAGCCATAAGAATGCCGCTAATTGTTGGATATTTAATACCATCTTCGTTTTCAGAAATAAGTTTCATTTTACTTAAAAATTCAATATTATCAGCAGGAGAGAGCGTTGTTTTAAATCGTTCCCAATACTTGGGTGTTAAATCATTTAGAGATGCAGACATAACAATCTGCTCGTCAAAACGAATTAATCTATTTTGTGTTCTTTGCTGAAAAAGTCTTGCTAATGTATCTGGAGACATTTCTCTTTTAGAACTGCCAATACGATAAAAATAACCATCTGGACTATTATGGACAAATATACTCTGTGGAATATCAATACGGATGATATTTTTTTCGGTTTTATTTATTGGTATAGATATCTTTTTTATTCTGCAAACTAAAGGAGGTTGAATTATATCGTTAGCAATATTTCTAATCCATGTTTCTGTTATATCCATTTTCTCTAAAGGTAAACCTGTTACCATATGTGATTTATCATCTACACCTAGTATTATAATACCACCGTGAGCATTTGCCATTGCAGCCATTTCAGATGCAAAAGAATCTCGATGCGGTCCAGTAATGCTGCGATCAGAATATACTAATTGTTTCAATTCCAATACGCTGTCTTCGCCAAGAGATATTTGTTTTAAAAGTTCATTTATTTCATTCATAAATTTTTTAATTTATATATCTTTTATTACTTTTATTACTCGTTCAACATCTTCATCAGACATCATTGGATACAATGGAATACTTAAACATTTGTTATAATATGATTCTGTATTTGGAAAATCTATTGATTTATATTTACCGTACTTGTTTTCGTAATAAGGTTGGCTGTTTACTGGAATATAGTGTACTTGAGAACCAATTCCATTTTGTTTTAATTCTTCCATAATTTGTTTTCTGGATTTTCCTATTTTATCAAAATCAATTTGTAATATATATAAGTGAAAACAGCTATCTAACCCTTTTTCTTCATATGGAATAATAATATTATCAATATTTTTAAAGGCATCATTGTATTTATTAACAATCTCTCTGCGTCGTTTTTTAAACAAATCTAATTTTGATAATTGACTTTGTCCTAATGCAGCTTGAATATCAGTCATCCTATTATTTCCGCTAAGTAACTGCATTTCGTAATACCATGGTCCTGGATTTTTGCTTAATTCATTTTCATTTTTTGTTATACCTATTGTTCTAAGTTTTAATAATCTTTTATAAAGAACTTCGTTGTTTGTAGTTATAGCACCGCCTTCTCCAGATGTAATTGTTTTTACAGGATGAAATGAAAAAACAGTCATATCTGCTTTATGGCAGCATCCTATTGGCTTTCCATCAGAATAAAAAGATCCTATGGCATGAGCTGCATCTTCTATAATGTATAGGTTATTTTTGTCTGCAATATTTTTTATAGAATCAATATCAACTGCATGTCCTGCAAAATCAACAGGAATTATAACTTTTGTCTTTTTTGTTATTTTCTTTTCTATTTCTTTTGGACAAATGTTATATGTTTTTGAATCTATGTCGGAAAATACTGGAATTAATCCATTGGTTATTAAACAATTAGCTGATGCAACAAAAGTTATAGGAGTAGTAATGCCTTCTGAACCTTCGTTTAATTCAAGTGCAGATACCGCTATATGCAAACCTTGCGTTGCATTCGAAACTGCGATGCAATATTTTGCACCTGTAAGTTCTTTGATAGAATTTTCAAACTGTTCAATGGCAGGACCTTGTGTAAGATAATCAGATTCTAAAACAGATAATACAGCTTGTTTATCTCTTTCATCTATCCATTGTTTACCATAGGGAATGAAATTTTGCATTAAATTATACCAAAATGGTTATAAATCATTTAATGATAACCCAATATAATCTATTTTATAATTTTTTAAACAATTTGTTTTTTTTATCATATTTTCTGTTTTTTGTTTTAACTTACCAATACTAATATATTTATCGTTTCTTTTTACTTCAATTATTTTTGCATTTTTATCAAGTTCATTTATTGTAATAATATCAATTTCATTATCTCCCGTTCTGTCCCAATACGATCCAATATTTGTAATATTTCCTTTTTCAATATATTTATCTTTAAAATATCGTTCTAATATTTTTCCACTAAAAGTTTGATAATCGCGTTTAATAATACGTTTTAACTCATCATATTGTGAAATTTCAATGATATGAGAATATTTATATATAAATCTAAACCAAAAAGTAAAGAAATTATCATCGATAGAGTAGCGGACATTTTTTGTTTCACTCTTTGAAAATAATGGGGTTGTCTTAATAATTAACCCGTAATCATGTTCAAGACGAGTTAAATACCCGCTTACTTCTTTTCCAACTATATTTTCAATATTCGATCTGGTATTATCACCTCGAGCTATTGCAGATAATATTGTAAAATAAATTGTATAATCTTTTCCAAATTCATCAATTAATATATTCTTTCCATCAGTAATAAAAGGAGAATCTTCACGAACTATATAATCCAGCATTTTTTCGAAATTTAAAGAATTATTATCTGCTAAAAGTTGAATATATTTTGCAACACCCCCAGTAAATGTATATAACGCAAGTAAATCTTCATATTCGTATTTAGGATTATAATATTTTAATATTTCTTTTAAAACAGATACTTTAAATGGTCTAATTTGTAAAAAAGTAGTTGCTCTGCCAAATAACGGAGCTTTATAATCTTTAAAAATTTTATGCATTAATGAATAAACAGAACCGCATACAATAAGATTTATTTTGCTTTTATTCTTATATAAATCCCAAATTCGCTGCATTTCACTATATACAGAAGGATTAATATTAAAAAATTCCTGAAATTCATCAATTATTAAAGTAAAATGTTTATCACAAGAAAGCTGCATTAAATAATTAAATAATTTACTAAAATTAGCTACTTCTCCTAAAATTGGAATGTCGAATATTTTTGTTATTTCATCTAGAAAATCTTGACATAAAAAAGGTTCTGCTTTCCTTGTTACAAAAAAGTATAATGATGGTTTTCCTTTTGTAACATGTAATATTAATTGAGTTTTTCCTATTCTGCGTCGTCCTGTTACTACAGTAAAATTTGCATTTTTTTTTGAATTATCTTCAATTTCGTTGAGGCGTTCAATTTCTGCTTTTCTATCAAAAAATTTCATTTTATTTTAGATATCGAAACCATCATTTCGGAACTGGTGGTTTCTGTTAGTTTAACATTAGATACTGCCAATTTTATATTTGTTTTTATCTATCCATTGCTGCAATTCTTCGATAGTCATCCAATCACGATTATTATCTGATGTATATGAAAAATCATCAGATACTTGTTTTCCATCTTTAATTCTGAATGGATCTACGCTCCATTCATGGATTTGAGGAAGAATTTTAAAATGTTCATCATATTCGTAAGTATAAGAGCTGTCCTCGATACCTATCATTTGTTCATGCAATTTTTCGCCTGGACGAACACCAATTATTTTTTGTTTTGATTTTGAACATACTGCATTAGCAATGTCAGGTAGTTTCATAGAAGGAATCTTTTTAACATATATTTCTCCGCCTACCATATCATCAAATGCGTGCCATACTAGTTCAACTCCCTGTTCCAGAGAAATCATAAAACGAGTCATGCGATCATCTGTAATTGTAATTTCTCCAGTTTTAGCCTGTTCAATAAAAAGAGGAATTACAGAACCGCGCGAACCCATTACATTTCCGTATCTTACAATAGCAAATCTTGTGTTTTTACTGCCTGCATAAGAATTTCCTGCAATGAATAGTTTATCGCTGCATAGTTTAGTAGCACCATATAAATTAATTGGAGAGCTTGCTTTATCGGTGCTGAGAGCTACGCATCTTTTTATTCCTTTATCAATGCATGCATCAACAAGGTTCATAGCTCCATTTACATTGGTTTTAACACATTCAAAGGGGTTATACTCAGCAGTTGGAACAATTTTTGTAGCTGCAGCATGGACAACATAATCAACACCGTCAAGGGCTCTATACAAACGTTCTCTATCTCTAACATCTCCAATAAAGAAGCGAACCCTATCATCATTTTGAAACTTTTTTGCCATATCCCATTGTTTCATTTCGTCACGGGAATATATTATTATTTTTTTTGGATTGTATTTATCCAAAGTCATTGGAACAAATGTGTTTCCAAATGAACCTGTACCGCCGGTTATTAATATAGTTGAATTTGTTAACATTATATTTCCTTATTTATTAGTTAGATAATTTCTATACCTAAGAAATTATCTGTTAATTTCATCTAATGATTTTTCAATTAAAAAACATTTTATATCTGTTTCATTCACACTAAAACCATTAATAAACTCAACTGGTTCTGTGTAATCAATATCATCATGAAATGCAAGCTGTTCACAAAATAATTTTTCTGAAAATAGTTCTCCAAAAATCAGTTTTGCTTCCAATGATATTTCACTTATTTTATAATAATCTTTTATAATAAAGTACAAGTCGATATAATCTTTCCACTTTGCTCTACGTCCTAAAGCAAAAGCCTTCATCGCAGAAAGTGTTAACAATGACGGTAAAGATATAATCTTTTTTAGCATTTCATTGTGAATAATATTATAAGGGAAATAAAAAAAGGTAGTTTTTACGCCGTTAATTAAAAAATGTAATTGATCAGTATCTGTAAATATTATTTGTTTTTGAAAAGGCTGTTCTATAACTTTTTTACTTATTAAAGATCCGTTTAAAGTATTATATGTAAATAAATCAAAATCAATAGAGCGTCTATGTCCAATATGCAATGCTATTGCAGTTCCTCCAACAAGAAAATAATTGCGTTTAAAATAAGAAATAAACGGAAGTAATTCGTTTTGTTGTGGTGATAATATTTCAATATGCATAACGATTAAAAAAGAGAGTAAAGTAATTAATTGTTAAATCAAAATAATTACCTTTTCGTCTTTCGCTTTTATTAATAGAATCAAAAAATAATTTGGCAATATACTTAATGTCCATAATTTTAAATAATGTTTTAACATCATCCATACTTCCATAATTTAATATAGTTTCTATTATTAATTCATCACTAACAGATTCACTCTTGGGAGAGGGAGAATACCAGAATAAATTTTGCCGCTCTTCTATGTATTTTTTTAATTCTTCAGATCTGTTATTTTTAATTTTCATATCTAACACTGCTTGGTAAATTTACAATTCTTTCTTCCAGCCATTGTGCGTTGCTTAAATCCCCTTGTTGGCAGTTTGAAAACATAGGTAATTTATTCATCAATTTCCAAATAGGTCTTGTCATAATCCCATTATCGTTTGTAATATTTAAAAAACTGTCTCGTTCTTCCTGATTTTTTAATATAATAGCGTTCAACCAGTAATTTGATGAACAATCTTTTGGTTCAACAAAAAATATTTCATCTCTATCTTTGAAAAATTCAATGTACTGTTGAGTTAAGTCTCTTTTATTTTTTAAAAAAAAAGGCAATTGTTCCATCTGTGCACACCCAAGAGCAGCGTTTATATTAGGCATACGGTAATTATAACCTATATAATCATGATTAAATTCCCATTTGTGCGGAATTTTTGCCTGTGTAGTCAAGTGTTTGGCATGCGCTGCCAGATCTTCATCATTAAACAATAACATGCCGCCTCCGCCTGTTGTTATTGTTTTATTACCATTAAAACTTAAAATACCAATTTTGCCGAATGTACCAGTATGTTTATCTTTGTAAAAGCTTCCGAGGCTTTCAGCTGCATCTTCTATTAAATCAATATGATTTTCATAACAAATATTCACTAATTCATTTAAATGCACAGGATGACCAAATGTATGCATAGGAACACAAGCTTTAATACGTCTATTTGTTGCTTTATTTAAACACGTATTATTTTTTATTTCTGTATTTTCATTTAACCATGTTTTCATTTTTTCCGGAGAAAGCCCCATAGTGCTTTTATCAACATCTATGAAAACAGGATAAGCGCCGCAATAGGAAATTGCATTGGCTGTTGCAATAAATGTTAATGGTTGTGTAATAATTTCATCGCCAATTTCTACGCCTGAAAGTTTTAATGCAAGAAACAAAGCATTTGTTCCATTTACGCAAACAACTGATTTTTTTGCACCTGTGTATTCTGCCACAATTTCTTCAAAACGATCTACATACTTACCCACGCTTGAAACATAAGTAGTATCAATACAGTCGGAAAGATATTTTTTTTCATTCCCGTTTAAACATGGAACATGAAGAGGTATAAATTCATTTGGTTCATTGAATATTTTTCGTATAAAATGAACAATGCCGTTATACATTATATATATCTTTATATTTTTTTAAATTATCAGGATTCAGAAACCATTCAATTGTTTCTGTTAAGCCTTGTTCTATCGAATATTCAGGCGCAAATCCTGTAAGAATTTTAATTTTTGTGTTATCACCCCATAATCTGAACACTTCAGAATTCTTTGGCCTAAGCCTTTGAGTATCTTCCACGAATTTTACATCAGATTTCATTATTTTTGCGATTAATTCAAGAGTATCTCGCATAGATATTTCATAGTTGCTTGATATATTTATTTCTTGTCCGACTGCTTTCTCGCAATTTGCAAGTTTAATAAAACCGTTACATGTATCTTTTACATAGTTAAAATCTCTAGTAGGAGACAGATCTCCCAATTTAATTTCTTTTTTACCATTTGCTATTTGTGTGATTATTGTAGGAATAATCGCTCTTGCCGATTGCCGCGGACCGTATGTATTAAATGGCCTTGCTATAACAACAGGAAGTTCGAATGAATTAAAAAAACTTAGCGCCATCATATCGGCTCCTATTTTACTTGCAGAATAGGGTGATTGAGGCTGCTTTGGATGTTTTTCATCGATTGGAACATATTGTGCAGTGCCGTAAACTTCTGAAGTAGAAGTAATAATTATTTTTTTTACATTATTTTCTTTTGCAGCCTGACAAATATTTAATGTTCCTTTTACGTTTGTATCTATATAACTGTCAGGCGCAACATAAGAGTAGGGTATTGCGATTAAAGCTGCTAAATGAAAGATTGTTTCAACATCTTTTGTAATATGTTTACAAAAATGAGGGTCTCTAACATCCCCTGTTATAACTTCTAAATCAGGATGTTTTATATCGTCTAACCAACCCCAATAATTAAAAGAGTTATAATACGATAATGCTTTTATTTTTTGCCCTTGAGCTAAAAGCATTTCTGTTAGATGAGAACCAATAAATCCATCTGCGCCTGTTATTAATATTGTTTTCATAATTTATTTACAACGATCTTTTTTCTGTAACTTTCCATTCAAGAATTGTAGATGTAATTGAATTACGTTTATGTTTCGGTTCAAAAAATAAAGAATCGATAACTTTAAACCGTAAAGCGTTAATATATTGTTCGCCGTTTCCATTTTCCAAATAGCTTCCGCCAAAGCCAATATTAACAGTATATTCGCCGCAAGTTAATAATCCTTTCATTATTACTAATTCTATAACATACTTTCCTGGCTGCATATTATTAAAAATATCTTTTTCATCTTCCAGAGAATAACAATTTATTATATTTTCTCCATTTTCCATCTTAATAAAAAAATAAGAATAAACATTTGGAATTGGATTTCTGGAAATAAAACTAATTCTTACTTTTATTTCTTCCTGTGCCTCAAAAACAGAATTTTGAAGACCATTTTTGTTTATTAATTCTATTTTTTCAATTTGATAAGGCAATTCTTCATTTATTACATATAAGCACTCAGATTTTATTTCGGTTGGAGAGGGAGGTATAGTCATATCTGTATAAAAAGAAATACAATTAGATATGTTTCCTGTTTTTAATATTTTACCTTTATCTAAAACTATACCTTTATTACATAGTTTTTCTACAGCAGATATATTATGGCTTACAAACAGAACCGTTCGGCCTTCGTTAAAGCTTAAATCTTCCATTTTCCCAAGCGCTTTTTTTTGAAACTCAGCGTCTCCTACAGCCAGAACTTCGTCTGCTATTAATATATCGCTGTCTAAGTGTGCCGCTACAGCAAATGCAAGGCGGACAAACATACCGCTTGAATAACGTTTTACTGGAGTATCTATATGATGTTCTATTCCGCAGAAAGAAATTATTTCATCTATTTTTTTATTAATACTATGAACTTTCATGCCAAGTATTGCGCCGTTAAGATAAATATTTTCTCTGCCGGTTAATTCTCCGTGGAAGCCTGTTCCTACTTCTAAAAGACTTGCTATTTTTCCTTTTATTTTTATTATACCCTCGGTAGGAGAAGATATACGGGAAAGAAGTTTTAGTATTGTACTTTTGCCGGCTCCGTTTTTTCCGATAAACGCTACACGATCGCCTTTTTCTATTTCAAAACTAATATTTTTTAACGCCCAAAAATGGTCTTTATCGCCTTTGTATTTTTCATCTCCAATTTTTGAATGCGGATCTTCTTTTCCGGTTTTAATAGCAATCCATGATTGAACATCCCTAAAAAAAGTTCCATTGTTAATAACGCCAAGACGGTACATTTTAGAAAGATTTTCTACTTTAACTGCAATATTAGACATTTATTTTTCACCTTTATAATTCATAACACTGCGGTAGGCTTCTACATTTCCAATATCAAACATTTTGCCGTCTGGTTTATATGCATAAAGACCTGAATCAATTAACGAAGCCAATACATCGGTTAATTGGTATTCGCCGTTAATTGTTTTTCCTTCTTTTATATTTTTTTCTAAACCTTTAAAAACTTCTGGTGTTAAAATATACTGACCAAAAACAGAATAAAAATTAGGCAGGTGTTTTTTTACATAATCCGGCTCGGGTTTTTCCAAAAAAGTACTTACTTGCATTAATTTATTATTTTCTGTCCAGTTGCCGGAAATGATTCCAAAATTTCCCGTGTCTTCAAGCGGTACTTCGTTTATAGAAACTACCGGGCGGTTTATTTCTTCGTACGCTTCTATAAGCTGGGTACAGCACGGCTTATCCGTATTAGATCTGTAAATAGTATCACCTAACAGAAGTATTACAGGTTCATCCATGCAAAAATCATAGCTTTGAAAAACTGCATGGCCGAATCCAAGTTTTTCTTTTTGAACCCGGAATGTTAAACGCTTGCCTATAAGTGCAATTTTTTCTTCGTATTTTCTTGCATTTTTTCCTAGCTTGCCGAGATGTTCATCGGATAACGGTTCCTGTAAACATTTTTTATATAAATTTATGTCTTCTTCGCTTCCTGTAATAAGGCAGATTTCTTCTATACCGCCGTCATAAAGTTCTTCCAGTAACATAAGTATTACAGGTTTTAATAAACCGTCTTTATCTATTACAGGAATAAATTCTTTTCTTAATATTCTTGTAGCAGGGTAGAGCCGTGTGCCGAATCCAGCTACAGGGATAATCCCTTTGCGTACCTGATGCCTTCTTGGAATAATAAATGAATAGGCTTCCAGGCCTTCGTTATTTAAATAATCTAGAAGCTGCTTCTGCGTTGTCTCATCTTTGGCTAAAAATTGTACAGTTCCGTCTCCCTGAGAACCAACGCCTTTACCGCCCAAGGAAAGAGTTTTAACATTTTTATCATTTAAAAATTGATGCAGTTTTGGCGCTTCTAACTGTTCTATGGAAGCAGGTTTTACCTTTTTATCAAAGATAGCTTGAGCTTCTGTCATAAGACAGCCAAGAGCTTCTTTATTACCTTCTTTTATGCATAAAACAGCTTTGTTTATTATATTTTGATTATCTTTTCCAAGTGCATCATGAAGATTTTTATCTATTTCTGTTTCTGCAAAAGGATAACTTTTATTTAAATCTGATAATATTTTTATTGTGTTTTTTTCTGCTTTAAGGTTAGCAATAACCCAATGTAAAGGTTCCTTTACAACAAGTCTTTTTACATTTATTTCTTCGCCGTCAAATGTCATTAATACAGGGGCTATGCCGAATGCGCAAGCCTGATCCAGGCGTCCGCATCGGGAACTTGTTCTTCTTTCTCCCTTGTATGCTGCAACCATTTCACCAATTGTATTCATGTTTAAATTGTATAAAATATTAAATGCGCGTGTTACCAGAACACAAATAGCCGCGCTGGAAGATAATCCGCTTTTTTCCGGCAGTGTCATTTTTGTTATTGTTATTTCAAGTCCGCCTACATTATGGTGTTCATTAATATATGATGTTACGCCTGCTACATAGGAAAAATAACCGTTTTTGGATGCTATTTCTTTTAGGCTTTCTGTTTTCATTTCTGCCTGGAAATCTTCCCAGACATTTTTTAATTCATTGGAAGTATTTCGCATAACAAATTTATCAGACTTAACTGCAGTTGCATATATTCCCTGTTCAATTCCGGTTACAATTGCGAATCCAGGAACAATTGAAGCATTAAATACACGGTGTAAACCTGCCCAATCGCTGTGTTCGCCGAATAAACAAAGCCTTCCTGGAACAAATAAATTAATGGAATTAGACGACATCTATAAAGTTCTTTTCGTTCTGATTAAACAGAATTAGGCCAAAAAAGACCAATAATACTGTTATACCTAAACTGGCTAGTATTATTGATAAATCTACAGAACCTGCGCCGAAAAATAATGTTCTAAAAAGTTCTACAGGAGCGCAGACAGGATTTGCATAAGCCAACCAGCTAAAATTAGTAGGAATTTCAGATAAAGGATAAACTATTGGCGTTGCATACATTGCAAGCCCAAGCGCAAATGAAACAAGCAAGGATAAATCGCGGTACTTTGTAGTTAAAGAAGAAATAATTATTCCTGCTCCCGATCCTATAGCTGCAAGCCAAAAAATAATTAAAGGAAAATATAACATTGTCCATGAGAATTGTACAGGAGCTTCATTTAAAATAAAATAAACAAAAATGCTCATAAGCATGATAAATTGAATAGATAATCTTATCATGTTAGAAAAAACACGGCTTATGGGAGATACAAGACGCGGAAAATAAACTTTTCCGAATATATATGCATTACTTGAAAAAACATGAGCCGCATCGTTAAAACATCCGGTAAAAAATGTCCAAAGCATTGTTCCTGAATAATAAAAAAGAGTATGGGGTATTCCGTCTGTTCCTATATTTGCAAGATTGCCAAAGACAAATGTATACATTACAGTCGCAAAAATAGGATTAATTATATACCAAAGAGGTCCTAAAATTGTCTGCTTGTACTGTGTTATAAAATCCCTTTTAACAAAAAGAAAAATTAAATCCCTATATCGGATTACTTCCCTTATTTGTAAATCGAAGAGTTTACGTTTAGGGGTTATAATTAAAGACCAGTTTTCATTTTCCATAAAAATCCATATACCACTTTGAAAATATTTTTAAACCTTCATCTATCGAGGTTTTGGGCTGCCAGGAAAAATTATTATATGTTTTATCTATATCTGCCATTGTTATAGGAACATCTCCTGCCTGCATACCAAGGTAATTCTTTTCTGCCTTGTTTCCAAGATGTTTTTCCAGAGTTTCTATAAAGTCCATTAATGTAACAGGATTGTTATTGCCAAGGTTGTAAATTACAGAACCTTCCGGTATGTAATTAATCGCGGCAGTAATACCCTCTATTATATCATCGATGTATGTAAAATCGCGCTGCATATCACCGTGGTTATAAACATCTATAGGTTTATTCTTAAAAATTGAATCTGCAAATTTATAATAAGCCATATCAGGCCGGCCCCACGGGCCGTAAACTGTAAAAAAGCGCAAACCTGTACATGGTATGTTAAAAAGATGAGAATATGTAAATGCCATTAATTCATTGGATTTTTTAGTAGCGGCATAAAGACTTACAGGATTATCTGTTTTATCATCTACAGAAAATGGAACTTTTTTATTAATGCCGTAAACAGAAGAGCTTGATGCATAAACAAGATGTTTTATTTTATAAGTTCTGCAGACCTCCAGTATATTTAAAAAACCGCTTATATTGCTGTTTATATAACTGTCCGGGTTTTCTAAACTGTATCTTACGCCTGCCTGGGCTGCTAGATTGCAGATGCAGTCAAATTGTTCAGTTTTAAATAAAGAAAAAATATTTTCTTTATCTGTTAAATCAAGTTTAATAAATGAATAAGAGGGAAGGATAGAGCTTTTAATTTTTTTATTGTATTCTATGTTTTCTTTTTTAATGCCGGATTGTTCAAGACGCGCATATTTCAGGTTTATATCATAATAACTGTTAATGTTATCTAAACCTGTTATCTCATGACCAAGTGCGGAAAGTTTATTTACAAGGTGAAACCCTATAAAACCTGCAGTTCCTGTTACAAGTATTTTCAATTGCCTATTCCGTAATATTTGAATCCCCTGGAAAGGACATCTTGCGGTTTATAAATATTGCGAAGATCGAAAAAATAAAAAGATGTCATTATATCTTTTACTTTTTCTAAATCCAAATTTCTGAATTGGTTCCACTCTGTTGCAATTACAAGAGCATCTGTACCTTTGATTGCATCATATTCATCATCTGCAAAATAAATGGAATCTTTTATATCAGATAACCGCCACTTTGCCTCTTTCATTGCGGCAGGATCATAAAGGCGTAACTTAACTCCGCGTTCTGCAAGATACTCACAAATGGAAATTGCGGGTGATTCACGCATGTCATCTGTATTCGGCTTAAATGCAAGACCAAGCATAGAAATTGTTTTTCCGTTTAATGAACCAATTGCAGTTTCTATTTTTTTTGCGGCGCGGATTTTTTGCTTTTCGTTTATTTCTATTGTAGTTTCTACAATATTTTGAACTTCGCCGAAGTCTTTGCCTATTTTTGCAAGCGCTCTTGTATCTTTAGGAAAACATGATCCGCCGTAACCAGGACCAGGGTGTAAAAACTTTGATCCTATTCTTCCGTCTTTTCCCACTGCTTTTGCGACATCACGTATATTTGCGCCTGTTTTTTCGCAAAGGTTTGCAATTTCATTTATAAAAGTTATTTTTACAGCAAGAAAAGCGTTAGATGCATATTTAATCATTTCTGCAGATTCAAGATTGGTTTCTATAAACGGAGTTTCGTTAAGATAAAGCGACCTGTATACATCCTTCATTATATCGCGCGCCCTGCTGCTTTCGCTTCCTATTACAACGCGATCAGGATGAGTAAAATCATAAACAGCAGAACCTTCGCGCAGGAATTCAGGGTTTGAAACAACATCAAATTCAATATTTTGTCCGCGTTTTACTAATTCTTCTTTTATCCAATTGTGAACCTTTCTTCCTGTTCCGATTGGTACAGTACTTTTATCTACAATGACTGTATATTTTTCTATAAGTGAACCTATTTGTCTTGCGGCGCCTTCTACATAAACCAAATCTGCACTGCCGTCATCAGCGGGAGGGGTGCCGACTGCGATAAAAACAACATTACATTCTTTAAGCGCAGATTTTAGATCGGTAGAAAAAGAAAGGCGTCCGCTTTTATTGTTACGTTCTACTACAGCATCAAGTCCTGGTTCAAAAATGGGAATTATTCCCTTTTTAAAAGACTCTATTTTTTCTTCATTTGTATCGACACATATTACCTGATTTCCAAAATCGGCAAGGCAGGCGCCGGAAACAGAACCTACATAACCTGTTCCAATGATAGCAATATTCGCCATATAAAATAAACTCCTTTTTAGTGTCTATTAAAAGTGCAGGTCAGTACCTATATAAATTTCACTGCTGTTCGGCTTTGGTCCAACAGAAAAGTTTCTGGCATAGGAAACGCGAAGAAATAAACTTCTCATGCGTCTTGGAAAGATAATAACTTCCAAACCGCTTGTAAGAAGAAGGTTTTCAAGACCAAATATTTTTTGTTTTACAGGATCATTATAAAGAGCAGCATCGATTATCGGAATCATATGCACATCACAGTCAAAAATACGGAAATATCTGTTTGTTATATTAAACCATTCGGAAAAAGAAAATCTAAATAATCTAAAGTTTAAATCCAGATTCATGGACAGCATATAATTAGCTGTAATTTTATTATTTAATATGCCGCGCAAAACATCTGCTGCAGATTCAGAATAGCTGTCATAAAACCACTGCCGGTACATAAGCCGCGTAGAAAAGCCGAAGAAATCTGTTATCTGTTTATGACCTGTACCTCTTATATTTAAATTTGCTCCCCATGGCTCATGACCGTGATTGGCATTATAAATATTGTAACTGAATGAATTTGCTATACTTGCAGAAGCGCCGCTTCTGAAATTTCCTCTCCAGTTAATTCGTCCGAATGAAAGATTGTGATTAAAACCCAAAAAAGGACCCTGTCTAAAATGTGTAAGAGGCGCATGAGGAGGCGCATAATTAAATGTTGCAGAAATACCAGGTGTATATGTAATTTCTCCCAGGTCGTAGTAATGGAGCCCTGTAGGTATTCTCCAGTTTATAAAAGGACGGCTGGATAAATAAAAATCCTGGAATCCTCCGTACATTGGTTTTTCATCATCAGGATTTTCTTCATAAAAAATAAAATGTTCGTTTATTCCTACTGTAAATACAGTTCTTTGGACAGGAAGTTCTACAGATAATCCTGTAACATTTCTAAAATAGTGCGGCCGTTCCATGGTGGGGCGGTAAATATATTCATTGCCATGCCTAAAAACCCAATTTAAGCCATATGCCCTGAACGGGATTCCGGAATCCATATTTAAGTTAATGAATGTCCGTCCAAGCTCATCGTATCTGTAACCAAAATCGGCTCTAAGTGAACTCATGGTTCCAAGGAAGTTATAATCGCGGGCTTTTATAGTTAAAGCAAAACCGGTATTGGAACTGTACTGAGGGTGGGGGAGAGCTATAATATTCCAGGTGTCTTTAACATAAATGACAAGGTCTACAGGAAATTTTCCGTCTGCACGCTGAGTAAGAACAGTATATTCTATTCTTACAGTTTCTAAAACTCTTTCATTGTACAATAGCTGGCGTTTATCGCGAATGAATCTGTCAAGGTTGTCCGCTCCTGTAATTTCTTCTCCTACTTTAAATTCTGTTCTTAAATTTAAAGCAAAAGCCCTTGTTATTCCGTCTACATTAAAAACAAATGAATTAATAACAAAGATTTGATCATCAGATTCGCCTTCCGGTATTTCTATTGTTTCCTGGGCAATAACAGCCGTACTTAAAATTATTAATAATAAAAAGTATAAAATTGATTTATGCTTCAAAATGTTATGCCGCCTTTGAGAATTTTAATTAATGTTTTTTCTTCATTACTTCCGGCTTTAATAATTACAGGAACTGCACTTGTTTCATCCGGAACAATAAACGTTAAATTTCCGTCTTTTTTCTTTTTATCGCTTTTCATGTTATTTAATATAATATCCGTATTTTTGGCAGCAGGATGCGGATTTTCGCATTCATAACCAAATTTTAAAATAATTTCTGTTATCTTTTCCGCTCTAACTTTTGGTGTTATGCCGATTTCACAGCCAAGAAGGCAGGCGCGTACCATTCCCCAGGCGACAGCTTCGCCGTGTGTAATGTTTCCAAGTCCTGCTGCGCTTTCCAATGCATGTCCGAATGTGTGGCCAAGGTTAAGAAGTTTTCGTTTTCCCTGCTCTTTTGGATCTTCTTTAACTATATTACCTTTGTAAAGGACAGCTTTTTCTATGCTGTTAAAAAGAGCAGCGCTTTTATAATCTTTTATTTCTGTTAACTGATCCAGAAAATCACCGCTGCTTAAAATAGCTGTTTTTATTAACTCTGCAAAACCGCTTTTCCATTCTTTCTGCGGAAGTGAAACCAGCGTTTCAAGCGGTATATAGACATTTTCTGCAGGATAAAAAGTGCCGGTCAGGTTTTTTATGTTAAAAAGGTCAAAGCCGGTTTTCCCGCCGACTGATGCATCTACCATGCCAAGAAGGGTAGTGGATACCAGAAAAAACCGGCATCCCCGCATATAAATTGATGAGGCGAAACCTGCCAGATCGCCTATAACGCCGCCGCCGACTGCTAAAAAAATTCCATCTCTTCCAAGACCCGCTTGAAACGCGGCATTCAGAATGGAATGAACAGCCTGCCAGTTTTTATTTTCTTCTCCGCTTTTTAATATACAAAACGGGATTTCATTATTTTCGCATATACTTTTTGCAATGGAAGCTGTATTTTCGTCTGCAATGACAAGAATTCTATCCTGCAAAACGTCATTATTATTTAAAATATCCTGTAAAGAAGGAATTCTTTGGCTTATATGAACGTTAGTTGTAAATTCGCCGAAAGAAAATAACATGTTTTAAATTCCATTTTATAAACATAAGAGACAAAACATCCCTTACCGGCAAAACCGGTTTTTAAATTGAGAATGTATAGTTCCTTAACTGATCGTTAAAATGCAAGCATTTTTATAATGTAAACATTATAATGCGATCAGATGGACGCCAGATGCACCGGCGGCCGAAACACGCTCAATGTACCCAACGATTTGCCTATCTAAAATATATCATGTATAAGGAAGGTTTTCAAGTAATCTACTCTGTCAGGTTATAAACGTTTTCTTCTATGCTGTTAAGGAGTGAATTTTTGGAAAATTCGCTGATTTCATATTTATTAAGGAAATCTCTCCAATTTTGGATAAATTCGTCAGCAATTTTCCTATTTAGAGGTAAATGATTGCCATTTAATAGAGATTCTCCGCTTTTATTACGTAAAATTACGTTTTCTTTAAAAAATACCCTTATTTCTGACAAAATATTCTTTTCTGTCTTGGCAAGAAAGACCAAAGATTCGCTGTTTAAGTAATTTTCGCAGTAAAATTTCTTGTAAACTGCATAATTCCATTGATGAAGCGGTAATCTTATACGTGTCAGCAGTTCATTTTTGCCTAAAGTTGTGGATTCATCCTTGTTATGGAAACGAGAAGCCGAAACCCAGCGTATTGTTTGCGAGTTTCTTAGTTCGTATTGTGCATCCAGTGCGGCTAAAGGCGCAGGCAAGTCCAAAAGACGTGATTTACAGCAGATATTTCCGCCGATTGTAGCGATATTTCTTACTTGAACACCTGCAACGCCTATTAAACATGAACGAATAACTTCCGGCACTATTTTCCCAAGGCTAATAAGCCTGTTTAATTTTGTCATCGCTCCAATTTCAAGGTAGTGTTCTGTTCTTGTAATCCGATGAAGCTCTTCAATTTTATCCAAACAGATATATACCGGCGGATGCCCTTCTGTTTCTATTTCTGGTTTTCCGGTAATATTTGTGCCGCCAGCATAAGGAATCGCATTTGGGAAACGTGTCCAAACTGTAAAAACATCGGGGAGCGAGGCTGGAAAAAGTACCTGATTAAGAGGCGTACTCATAGAGCCTCCTTTGGCGTTTTAAAGCGATTGACTTAACAGCTTTTACAAGTCTTTCTACATTGGTGCAGCGGCATTTAATTCCGGAAAATCCCCTTAAAATTTCTTCCTTGGACGGATCCGGAATTTTATCCAATAACGCCTCTGTACATAAAATTTTTCCAGCCTCGCAGTAACCGCAATTTCCCAAATGGACATCTGCAAAGGCATTCATAATTTCCTGATATTCATTTGTTTGTGAAAAACCCTCTATAGTTATAATTTCGCTGCCGCGTATTTTAAATGCAGGGATTAAACAAGCAGGACTTACTTGTCCGTTAAAAATGACTGAACATGCGCCGCATTGTCCTGCAAGGCAGCCTGGTTTTGCTCCATAAAGCGAAAATGTTTCGCGAAGGATTTCTATAAGTCTTACTCCGGCTTCGCCCCGGAAAACAACATCTTCGCCGTTTAAAATAAAGTTTATTGTCATCCTGTTACCCGTATCATTTCAAAGATGTCTTTTCTTTTTAAAGGGATAGATTTAAAACTTGATCCCATTGCCTGCGATACAGCCTGGAGGAATGCAGCCGGTATGCATGTAAAAGGAAGTTCGCCTATTCCCTTTGGTTCGTTAAAATCGGCGGATCCTTTGCCGGGTTCCAGAAAATCAATATGAATCGGCGGAATTTCTACAGGTGAAAAAATTGTAAAATTATTATACTGAGACCTTGGCAGCTGTCCGTTTATGTATTCTATGTTTTCTGTAAATGCCCATCCAAGAGCCTGAGCTGCGCCGCGCGTTAGACTTCTCTTTGCCCTGTTTTTAGAAATGATTTTTCCGCCGTCAACGAGAAGCCATACGCCGCGGATTACAGGCATGCATTCAATAAGATCGATTGATACTTCTACAACTGCAGCAGCAAAACCAGGTTTTAAAAATCCTGTTATATCCATCGATTTTCCCTGCGGAGGCGTAAAAAGGCCGCCGAGTAAAACTCCGTTTTGCGGTTTTATTGAACGTTTTACAGTTATTGGAAGAGGAGCATGAAAGCGCTGCTTGCGGATTGCAAGGCAGCATTTTTCTACAAGTTTAGTTATTGCAGTAATGTTACGCGAAGAACATGACGGTCCGCAATCGAGAGCTCCGGCAGAAACAATGCGTACTTTTTCCGGTTTTATGGACATGGTTTCAAGGGCAACCTTTTCCCATATTTTATTATAATCTTCCGATGTTGTTATACTGGCTTTAATTTCCAGTATGCTTTCTTTTGTCAGCGTAACTTCAACGTTATAAATACCCTTATCCTCAATATGATAGAGAAGTCCGTTTCCGTTAAAACCTGCGGCAATTCCAATTCCGCGGGGGTTATCGCCTTTATGTGGAAGAGAGCCTTTTCTATTTTGCCGCAGTAATTCATGCGATGACCATTTACGGTAATAGTCGCTGTTTTTTGCGGCAATGTTTATTAATTCATTTTCTGCTGATGCCTGTTTTACAGGTAAAGAAGGTAACAGCAATTTTGAGTTAAGGTGATTAATCCGCCATTCTGCCGGGTCTTGGTTAACCAGGCCGGCAACCTGGGAAACGTGACGTTCGATTGCAAAAAGACCCTGCGCTAGTCCAAAGCCAGAAAATGGCCCCTGCGGCGGGATATTGGTTAGTTTTGCTTTTGCTGTAAGTTTTAAGTTGTTAATTTTATATAAACCAAGGACTCCAAGACAAACTTGATCGAGAATTTCATTTCCGTTAACCGCATAAGAACCAAGGTTAACAGTAATATCGATTTCTGCTGCATTTATTTTTCCGTTTTCTTCAAAAATACTTGCAATATCAACCTTAACAGAAGCTCTTTTTGGTGTGTAAAAGAAATCTTCTTCGCGGTTTAATATGAGGCGGACAGGTCTTTTTGTTACATAAACGCCAATTGCTGCATGGCAAGCAACGAGCGCTGGGTACCATAATTTTCCGTCAAAATGGAGGTTAAGAGCTGTAGGTTCGATGTTAACTGAAGCCGGGTCAATTCCCAGAGCTTTTATAACAGCGCGCTTTAATTGATGCGGCCATTGAGTTGCAGTTCTTACAATCAGTTTGTCTTTTAATTCTTCTTTTTCATACCAGCAAATTGCACCAACAGGTTCTGCATACCAGTGATCCTGTATTCCTGTTTCATAACATCCTGTTATAATTTTACCGTTTTTTGTAAATTCACCTGCGGTATCTCCTATTACAAGTTCACGGCTAATATCTGTTATACTTTCTGGATCCTTACAGGAAAAAACTGGTTTTTCTTCACTGACACAGACAACACATTTTGCAGCCAGCTTTTCCAGTTTTGTTTTGTTGTCTCCAAGTAATATGGCAACCGGCTCTCCAATATAAGATAACTGTTCGTATGCAAGTATTGGTATTTTTGTACCTTCCAGCCGGTTAAGCCCTGGTATGTCTTTTGCGGTTATTAAAGTAAAATTTCCTGGAAGCGCCGGAGTATCTATCTTTTTTAGAAGCCCTTTGGCAACAGGAGATCTTATTGTTGCCGCATATAATAAATTATCCGGGTAGATATCTTCCAAAAAAGGCAGGGTTTCCATTTTATTTTTCCAGTGTTGTTTTAATAATACTTTTTAATTTTTCTGAATTACGGTAAAACTGAGGCTGTGATGGATCCATTGTGCAGATTGGGCGAAGTTCATTCAAAAGTTTTTCTATGTCTATTGTATTCGGAGTTTTTCTGTTAATCCGGAGTATCCGGCTGTAATCTGTAAGTGAAGGTATTTCATCCTGAGAAAGAAGAGATTCATCCAGCCGTTCGCCGCTTCTAAGACCAATGTATTCTATCTTTATTTCTGTTTCCGGTTCATATCCGTGGAAACGAATCATCTGTTCGGCAAAATCGGTTATTCGCACAGGTTCGCCCATATCCAGTAGATATAAACCGCCGTTTTCGCCGACTCCGCCTGTCATAAGAACAAGAGAACAGGCTTCGCTTATTGTCATAAAATAACGCCGGGCATCGGGGTGGGTTACTGTTACAGGGCCGCCTTTTTCTATCTGTTTTTGAAAAAGGGGTACTATCGAACCGCGCGAACCTAATACATTGCCAAAGCGGACGACAACAAAGTTCGGATTTCCTTTGCCTGTGTTTTCGCTTGCGGATAATACCAGTTGTTCGCAGATATATTTTGAAACGCCGTAAACAGATAACGGGTTTACAGCTTTATCTGTTGAAATATGCACAAAGCGTTTTATGCCGTTTTTAATTGCAGCATTAATAAGGTTTTCTGTTCCAAAAACATTGTTTTCTATTGCCGCAACCGGATTTTCTTCCATGAGAGGAACGTGTTTATAAGCTGCTGTATGAAATATTGCATCGGCCTTTAAGTTCTTAAGGATATACTCCATGTAAGAAGCATCTTTAAGATCTCCAATGATTGGAACAATTGCAGCTTTTTCTCCAACTCCTTCATCCTGAAGAAGGCGCAGTTCCCTGTCAATTTGATAAATAGAGTTTTCGCCATGCCCTAAAAGATATAATCGTGATACGCCGCCGGAAAGTAACTGACGGCATATTTCACTGCCTATAGAACCTCCAGCGCCTGTAACAAGGACGCGTTTTCCTCGGACATAAGAAAGGCTTTGTTTTAACTTTATGGTTACCGGGTTTCTGCCAAGAAGATCCTGAAGGTCTATGGAACGTGTCTGAATAAGATGTGCGTCTCCTTCGATTATTTGGGAGATTCCGGGAAGGATTCGTATTTTATTAAAGTTTGCTTTTTTTAAAATAGAGTAGAGCTCTTTTAAATACTCTCTTCCGGCGCTGGGAATTGCGATTATTGCTTCGTCCGCTCTGCTGCTGCGGATAAAACCTGTCACATCTTTTATTGGTCCAAGAACAGGAATACTATCAATTTTTTTGCCTATTTTTTCTGGATCGTCATCCAGAAAGGCAACTACCTCGCCGAAAATTGCTTTTCTGTGTATTTCGTTTGCCAGAGTGCGTCCGGCGAATCCTGCTCCTATAATGTATAAACGTTTCACTTTTGCCATAATTTTTACCTTTTACCTTTAAATGGTTCTGCAGAGCCTATTACTTCAAAAGCCAGATCGATACTAAATGAATCATTATAAAGGTCTAGCATTATCTTTGCCCTGCCTTTTCGCTTATCAACCTTTACGATTCTTCCTTCCAGCCCGGATAAAGGCCCCTCTACAACTACGATTCGGGAGTTTTCATTAAAGAAAACCTTTGATCTGCCTGCGATTGGGCCTGCACTTTTAATAAAGTGTAATACAAGTTCCAGATCCCTGTCAGCAAGGGGGGTTATATCCTGGTTAGACTTTAAAAAACGAAAAAAACCCTTGGTGTGCCTAAACCCCCATTGATAGTTTATTATATCCTGATCGTGTTCCGCTTCAATAAAAACATACCCTGGGAAAACTGCCGAAGTTGCTGTTTTAATTTTACCGGAGCGCCGGATATCCAGGCTTCTGCGCGGAAAATGAATGGGGAAAGTGATTTCGGGATGCTGGTTTTTTAACAATTTGATGAATTTTTCTTCTGAGCGGGTTTTTACCTGTATTGCATAATAATTCATTAGAACCATTATGAAAGCTATTTTGTTTTTTGAAAAGAGTGCACACAGAGTGCATAATGATCCTAATAGGCGTACCGAAAACAGCCGATAAAACAATCAGAGGAGAAATGATGAAAAATATCACCCTTGCTGTAATTTTATGTATTTTGGTTAATTTTTCTGCAGGAGCCAGCATGGTCTCTTTCTACGTAGTAGAAACGGGCCTTTGTGAAAGTTCGCAGCAGATTAGGCATGCCGAAGTATGGGAAAATGCCCTTTTGGATGTTTTTTTTGAAGCAGGTCATATAGTAAGCAATGCGCCTATTTTACGCCTGGATTCTAGACCAGAGGGAGATATTTTGGGGAATGTTGCCTTTGATATTCTTGACGGAAGAACAATAGGAATTGACTATATATTAATTGCAATGCTGGATTACACAGGGAATTTACAGTCTCCCGGCGAAATCTCTTTTTATATTTACAGGGTAAATCCAAGAGAACAGCTTCTCGAAAGAAAAATCCCGGGAAAAGCATACGGAACATCAAGGGAAGAATATGATGATGTTAAGGCAATTGCCAGGGGATTAATTCCCTACATCGAAGGATAATTTATGAAAACACGTTTTATATTTTTAATTTTTTTAGCGGTTTTTTTATTTACGGGTTCCTCGCCGTGGGAAGGAGCAGGAGCTGTTGCCCCAGATGGTGAACTTCCGGCATCTGGTTTTTTTATTGCTACAAATTCCTTTCCCCGCAATACAGTTGTTGATATTACAAATATTGAAACAGGAAGAAGTACCCGTGCGATTGTTGCAAATACATTAAATAGTCCTGGTCTTCTTGCCATTGTTTCACGAGAAGCTGCAGAATTGCTTGGAATGAGAGCGGGTTCTGTTACAAGAATCAGAATGATTCAGCCGTCTGACCCAATAGCTTATCTCCGTTTTACAGAAAGTTTGACTTCCGGGAATCCTGGTTTTGATTCTGGAAATGTAATTGATGAAGCGGCTTTGCTCGCAGAAGTTTATGGAAGTGACACATATAGGCCGCCTATTACGCCTCCTCCTTCAGAAGCGCCATCATCGCCGTTTGTAAACGGTTTAACTGGCCCCAGTTATATTATGGAACCTGAATGGGGCGGTCCTGGAAGAATGAATATTGTTGATGTTCCCGGTTTTCATGTTGATCCTCATGTAACTGTTACTGAATCTGATCCTTTTGAAGAAAACCGAGATACACAAATTTGGGAGTTTCAGGAACAAAGAGAAATTGTAAAAGATGTTTCTCCAAGAATAGTTGAAATGAGCCCCACAGAAGTAGTAAAAGAAGTTTCCGATTTCAGCGCCGGTACTTTTATGGCATTTGATCCTGAAGAAGGCCGTGATGAAATTATAAAAGAAACAGGGGAATTTATCGTAGAAGAACCCCGTAATGAAGTTATAAAAGACATAACAGAACGGGAAGTATTTGTAGCAGAGGATTTTACACATACTCAATTTACTTTAGTAGAAGCGGAAGAACAGCCGCCGCCAAGAGATTTATACGGCATAAACCCGGAAGATATTATTCCAGGAATAGTAATTGCAACGCCTATAACACCTCCGGAAAGAATTATTACAGCAGTTGAAGAAGAAATTCCGCCGGCTTCGGTTATTTCGCCTATTGTTCCGGCTCCATCTGTGCCTGTGCCTGCGCCGCCTATAGTTTCAGATAACAGGTTTTCTGTTCGTACAATTTCTCATTTAGACAGAGGGTTGTACTATGTTCAGGTTGCCGCGCTTCCTTTGGATGCAGTAGAAAATGCTGTAAGACAAATTGATAAAAGTTATGACCCTGTCATTTTCAGGGATGGCAGTAATATGTACCGCATTTTAATCGGACCTTTGAATCAGGGTGAGAGTGCGGCAGTTCTTGCACGCTTTAAAAGCATAGGGTACAGGGATGCGTTTGTTAGGCGCGGCGGCTGAGCTTTCAGCTAAGCAATTGCTGAACAGATTTTTATAACTTTTTAAAGACTGGCGGCCGTGAATCTGTTGCGGCCGTTTTGTTTTGATTCATAAAGCATTTTATCTGCATTAATAATAAAATCATTTTCATTCTGATTATGATTTACAGAACCTGTAATAATGCCAATGGAAACAGTTACATAATCTGCTATATCACTGTTTTCGTGTTTAATTTTAAGCGCTCTGATATTATTAATCAATTTTTCGGCTACTAAACGCGCTCCGTCTGCATTTGTAAAGGGCAGAACAACGGCAAATTCTTCTCCGCCGTATCTTGCTGCAAAATCATCTTCTCTTGGAATATTTTTTGCCAAAGCTTCTGCAACTTTTCTTAAACATGTATCGCCTTCGCTGTGACCGTAAGTATCATTATATTTTTTAAAGAAATCTATGTCGATCATCATCAGGCTTAAAATACCGGAAGAACGCGACAGAGACTTCATTATCTTATTAAGATTTTCATCAAAATAACGCCTGTTATATATTCCTGTAAGCGGATCATAGTATATTTTTACAGCTTCGACTTCAAGCTGTGTTATTTTAGTTTCCATATCTTTTACACGGCGAAGATCGTATATATAACTTAAACCTACAGTTTTATCTTTGTTTTTTGTGCGTGTTATTGTTATTTCGCAAGGGAGCAAGTCTCCATGAGCATTTTTATGCATCCATTCGAACGTTTGATTTTCTCCGTTTTCTAAAGTATTTCTGTTAAACTCAAGCGCTTTATCTTCCGATCTCATTCCATCCGGCTGATATTCAGGCGAATATTCTGAAATAAAATTTCCGTAATGGTTATCGGAAATGCCGAACATTTCCAGCATTTTATTGTTGCAATTAATGTAATCAAAGTTCTTGTCGAATGTAGCTATTCCAATAGGCGCATTACCGTATAAAATATTGTTATAGTTATTTGTTTCTGCTATCTTTTTTTCCATTTCGTTGCGGATAACAGCATTTGCGAATAATAATCCGCAAGAACGTAAAATATCTTCTTCTTCTTTGGTAAACTTTAATCTTCTTTGACAGTCATCAAAACCTATAAAACCCCAGTATTCATTTTCTATAAATATCGGAGCCATAATTATGGATAAAACTCCCTGCGAATCCAAGCGTGATCTAATTAGATCCGGCAGATCAGAAACAAAAGTATTAATGCATTCTCCGTTTGGCATGATTTTTTCCAGTTCTCCGGGGAAACTGTCTTTATATGAAATATTTACTGTGTATTCTGTATCTTGCTTGGGTTCTACTGTTCCAGACCATTCATAAATCTGTGAGCAATAAAGCTCTCCGTTCATTATATGATTTTTCCAGATATACATACGATCTGCTTTTACTGATTCAGCTACCATTCCCATAGCTTTTAACAAAGATGAATCAAATGTTTCTACATTGATGCTAAGCAGTAAACCAACCGCCTGATTCACAGACTGAAGCATATTGTCTCTGTGTTCGATTGTTTTCATCAGTTTTTCCAGCCGTTTTTCTATAAAGCCAATATTTAATGCAGCCAAAACAACGCAAACAGCAAGGATCGCCAATGTAATTAACGCACCGTAAATTGTTAATGTTAATACTTTTTTTGAATCTTCGGCAGTGTAATATCCTACAAATAACATTCCTACAATTTCATTATCAAGGCCGGATAACGGAGCATAAATTGCAAGAATATCCTTGCCGAAAAGATTCATTCTGCCTGTATAGGTACTTCCATTCAGTACCTTTCCGCTTATATCCGGCGATGCAGTTGTTCCCAATACATATGTTCCGTCATAATTTAAAACTGTAGAAGATACCCGCTCATCGTTCATAAAAAGAGTTATTTCGCATCCTGTTAATCTTTTTAATTTATTGGAAAAATCCTGTGTATCTAATCTAAAACCCAATGAGACAACGCCAATTAAATTATTGTCATCGTCGTATATCGGAGTGCCGCCTGAAACTCCAAGGCGGACAATAGGCCCTCTTATAATATGCGCTTCTGTTCTGCCATTCAATGCAGATTTAATCTGCGGTAAATCTGCTATACTGTCGCCGAAATTTTCCCGTGAATGTGTTCTTATTATAACTCTGCCGGTACTATCAAGAATTGTACAATAATCAACACGTAATAAATCTACAAGGTTAACTGCGGTTCTAACAAGTCCGTCACGATCATTATTAAAAAATGCATTTCTTATATCCGGATTATTTGCCATTCCTCTTGCTGCAATATAAGCTTTTAGTTTGATTTCTTCGATTTCGTTTTCTACGATATTCATAGCAACATTTACTTTGTCATATACTGCATTATTTATTTCAAGAGAAAAAAGAATTATGGAGGAAACAAGAACAAAGACTCCGCACAAAATGGTCAATGAAATCATAGGGATAAGGATTCTGTTTCTGATGCTCATAAACTTGCCCTCCCATTGGAACATTTTATAAAAATTAAAATAATTATAACATGAAAATAAAAAAAATGAATAAAAAAGTCAAGAAAATTTTTTAGATAATCTTTAAAATTTTGGAAAAATTTTACTTTGTGTTATGCTTGGCAGGAGTGATATAATGTCCGGCAGGGCTTGTCTTGATTTATTAAAATATGTTTATTTTTTATACTGATGAAAATAAATTTTTAAAAAGTGGGAAATTTTACGCGTCCGGCAGGACTCGCCTTACAGCCTTCAGCTCCTGCTTCAGGCTTCCAGGCCGTCTTTTTTGCTAAGTGTTGATTTTTACGCGTCCGGCAGGACTCGCCTTACAGCCTTCAGCTCCTGCTTCAGGCTTCCAGGCCGTCTTTTTTGCTAAACCGTCATCCATGACGGTTTACACTGCGGAGCCTTTCGGCTCCTTCGTGCCGCAAAAAAGTTTCGAGTCCTGCTTTTACAAAGGACTCATAAATCAATCACTTTATAACAATTTTTTCTAAGTGTTTATTTTTCCGCGTCCGGCAGGACTCGAACCTGCTACCACCAGATTCGAAGTCTGTTACTCTATCCAGATGAGCTATAGGCGCTGTTTGCAAGTTCTTGCATATTCTTGCTAAATCCTTGCATGGTATAGAATTATGAAAAACCTGTTTTGCACTTTCTTGCATTCTTATGCATATTTTAGTTACATTTCAGGCTTTTTTTAGTTACACTTGTTAGTTACACCCATGCTTAACTATAATAATAGGATATTCTTTAGTCAAGTAGACATAGAGCGTATAAAATGAGGTTTAAATATCTTATCCCTATCCAAACAACTCGTCTATAGCCTTGTTTAAAGACTTTTCCAGCCTACCCTTAAACTCCTTTTTAGAAGCCATCTTTTTCATGGATTCAGGCTCCTGCTTGGCAAACAGGTCTGCTACATCCACATTAAGGGCTTTTGCTAAACGGTTAATGTTATCGGCTGAAGGGAAACGGCGATTTATTTCAATATTACCAATAAATGTGATAGAACAGCCTATCTTCTCTGCTAGAGCAATTTGGGAAATGCCCTGAATTTCGCGATATTTTTTCATGTTTTTTGCCAATAACAAGCGACAATCGTTCATAAAAGCCTCCAACAGAGACATTTTATTGTCTCTGTTGAGGGGTATTAAAACAATTATCTATATGTTTGACATTTCTAGCATATAGGCTATAATAAAAATTGATAAAAAATGTCTAGGGATGTCAGGAAATGACACTCTTGGCAGGTATTATGAAAAACAAGCTTTATGCTCTTTGAACATATAGCTATACAATTAAAAGGAGATATTCTATGGGAATGATGAAGAAATGTCCAATTTGCGGGAAATCAAGTGAAAGCTTCAAACAATGCGATAAGTGCATGAAAACAGGATGTGTACAGTGTATGAGTCGTGGAAATGGCGGAGAAACTACTTGTGCTCAATGCAAACAGGGAAAAGCAAGACCTGTATAAAAAGAGGTAATTTTATGGCGAATACTACTATTTATATCTTTACATGTCAGAGTGTAAAATGTGGTCTTGTTGAGCAACGCACTGTATCTACTGGTTCGAAGGTATGCCCTAAATGTGGCAGTGTTATGACAATAAAAATGCAAAAATTGAACTAACAGTAAAACCATCGAGCTTGTTATAAGATTGTTTGGGTTGAGTCAAAATAGGTATGATATGATTCAAGAGACGCAAATAGAAGCACCTGTAAATCCTTTTGCTTCAAAGATTATTGGAGCAAAAGGAGAATCAGTATATTGGGCTCCAAAAGGTTTTAAGTATCCAGTATGTGAAGATATAGATGATAATGCTTTAATAAAAACGTTATTTAATAAAGCAATTCTTAATTGGGCGGATTTAGTCGGTTGTACAGAACGTGAGTTACTTGAAGAAGCTCTTCGTAGTGGAATATGGACAGAACCTTTAAAGGAAGATGCTGCTTTTCCTGATGAAGCAATTCCTTTTGTATCGATATCCTCAATACCGCTTAATGAAGAATATTTCACAGATTATTATAGTATATGTTACTTTACTTCTGACCCATATAAATTAAATGATAATACCTATATAACTGTGGGTGTTATTGGACAATAAGGAGAGTGTATGAATATTTTTGAAATTTTAGCATCAGGTAATAATAGCCTTAATGAAGTTCATGTAAGTTCGGTTCTTGGTTGGCTCTTAGACCCTTATCACGATCATGGGCTTGGCATGGAAGTTTTAAAGCGGTTAGTGTCTGAACAGTTTGAAGGTTCTACATTAGATAAAGAGATTAAAGAATCAGAATATTCTGGTGTTGAAATGAAAAATCGCCGTAGAATTGAAATTAGTGTTCTACTTGAAAAAGAAGTTTATTGTAAAGAAACAAATAAAAATCGTTCGATAGATATTGTTATAAAAATTAATAATAAGTTCATTCTTGCTATCGAAAATAAAATCAGAGTTTCTTCTAAAGAATCAGGTCAGGTACTTGATGAAATTCGTGGTCTTGTTGATGATTGTGAATATGATAATTCTCAAGGCTTTGGAATAAAAGAATTTTATTTTATTTATCTGGTAAAACAGGATAATGAACTTGATTATGCCGCTAAGGAATTAGAAAATCAGCTGCAAGTCAATGTAAAACCAATATCATGGATAAATAAAGATAAAAATAAATTGTCTATGAATAAAATAATAAAAGATATCATTGTTGATTCTACTCATGGCAATATAAATCCAGTATCTGCAGAAACATTGTTTATATTAAGATCATTTATTCGTTTTGCAGAAAACGGATTCAGTTACTATTTAGGGTTTGATAGTAAAGGACAATTAACCGTGAAGTTTAATGAAATAAAATATCAAGATCAGTCATATTTTATCGGATTTAACGGCGGTACTAAGGCATTAGAGAATACTCTAATAGAAGCAAAAACAAACTTTGATACTAAAGAATATATGTTATTCGAAAGACCATATAAAATAGTCCGCAACCAACCAAATGACAACTGGATTCCGATTAGTGAATTTCTTGATATATTCAAGAAACATGGATTTTAACTTGTATGATAATTTAACTAGATATAAATAATGCGTTTTAAAATCCATCGTGGAACAAAAGAGATTGGCGGTACTTGTGTAGAAATCTGGACGGATTCTTCCCGGCTTGTTATTGACATGGGAATGCCATTAGTTAATCCTGATAGAACTCCTTTTGACTCACGAGAAGCAGAAAAACGCTCTACGGCAGAATTAATACAGAAAAATATTTTACCAGATATTCCTTCCTTGTATCAGGACAGCTCAAAAACAGCATTACTAATTTCTCATGCTCATCAGGATCATTACGGACTTATGAATCACATTAACTCCTCCTGCCCTGTGTATTTAGGGTTTGCGACAAAACTTCTTATTGAACTGACGAATACATTCACAGGCAAAGAATGGACAGTTCAAAAAGCTCATCATATTAAAACTGGCGAAAAGTTTAATGTTGGGAATATTAATGTTACTCCATACCAGATGGATCATGCCGCTTTTGATTCGTATGCTTTTTTAATTGAAGCTGACGGAAAATCTTTGTTTTATTCAGGCGATTTTAGAATACATGGCAGAAACTCCCAGCTCTTTGACTGGTTTTCTAATAATTTTGATAAGAAGGTTGATTATTTACTTCTTGAAGGAAGTACGATAGGGCGAAAAGAAGATTTTCAAACTGAAAGTGAACTTGAAGAAAAGTTTGTTAAAACTTTCAGTGAGACAAAAGGAACCAATCTTGTTTATGTATCAGGGCAAAATATTGACAGGTTGGAAACAATTTATAATGCATGCAAAAGAACTGGAAAAATATTTTTAATTGATTTCTATGTTGCCAATGTACTAAGAACTCTTAGTAAAAAAGTGAAGCACAACGCTCTGCCGTTTCCTTCAAGTCAAACATATCCAGAAATAAAAGTTTATTTTCCGCAATTCTTACGAAAGCGAATGGATGAAAGAGGAATGGCTGTGAAAACGATATTTCCATTTGTAAATGAAAAAACAAAGTTGGGAAGGAATAAAATAAAAGAAATCCCTGAAAAGCTTGTAATGCTTATACGTCCTTCTGTTAAATATGATTTGGAAAAGTATCTGTTTAAATATTCTTCCGATGGTTGTTTTATTTATTCTATGTATAGCGGTTACAAAGATAAACCGGGTGATACTAAAGACTTTCTTAAATACATAACTGATAAAGGTATGCAGATTGTAGATATTCATACATCAGGTCATGCGGATCTTGCAGGTCTTAGAAAGATGGTTAATGTGGTTAAGCCTAAACATATTGTTCCAATTCACACTTTTGAAAAGGAAAGTTATATCACTTTATTTTCAGATTTGAATGTTAAAATTGTCAATGATAAAGATGAAATAGTGATTTAAAGCATTTTTTCAATCTGATTAGCATTGGATTTATTATGATTAGCATCGGATTTTAAAGTATTGATATCGGAAACGAGGTTTTAAAGCCATTATTTATGATGCTTTTCCAATACTTAAGATATTAATTTGAAGATGTTCAATACCTTTGTACCAGTTACGGTTGAAAGTATACAATAGGTCAACCCTATCGCCAACAGTGATTTCATCATTTATTTTCTTAATACCGTTCCAGAAAATAGCAGACCATTTGTATTTTCCTGCGTCCAAGATAAACTTAAGATGATTTGGTTCTTTTTTACCCAAATAATTATAATCAAGATTTTTTAAACCAGAACTTGCAAATAACAGCGGTTTGTTACCAACTCCATACGGTTCGAAACGGTCAATGAGAGTAAAAATTTCAGGAGTAATATATTCAAGAGGTAGTTCTGCATCAATTTCAATTATTTCTTTGTTTGACATATCTATCTGAAAAATTGATTCAATTTCGATTTCAAGACGATCTAAATACTGATCCCATAAAGATCGTTCCATACTAAAACCGAGTGCTTCCTCATGACCGCCGAAATTAAGGATTATATCACTTAATGGCTCTAACAAAAGACGGATATTATAATTACCCGGAGATCTTATTGAACCAATTGCAAGATTTTCATTTAAATGAACAACCATAGCAGGAATGCGGTATTTATCAATTAAACGGTTTGCGATAACACCTGTAATACCTCTGTTTATTTCTTCTCCTGCGACCAATGCTAATTTTCCAGAAAAACGCTCAAGGTTATCCATTGCCATTTTTTCTGCAATAGGTAATGTTTTAACACCCAATCTCCTTCTTTTATCATTTAGAGATTTTATTTCTTTTGCCAGAGTTAGACGTTTTTGCAAATCTTCTTCAAGAAAAAGTTCTACAGCTTTTTGGGGACATCCCATGCGACCTGTTGAATTAATGACAGGGCATAAGTACCATGATAATTCTTCTGTAGATATGGATTTCCCCGACATATTTAAAATAACTAAGAGTTCTGCAATACCTTTTCTTGGATTTTTATTAATAATAGACAATCCCTCACGAACAATAATTCGGTTTTCATCAATCAAAGGTACAATATCAGCAATTGTTCCCAATGTTACAAGTTGAAGATATTCTTTTTCTTTGAAGTGAAAATCTGGATAGACGTTTTTACAAATAATACTTTGTATAGCAGAAACCAATTTATAAGCAACCATACAGCCAGAAATATCTCG
>Ga0123356_10000834_pt1 | contig 34358 bp, 39 predicted proteins | sample TergutEmb28metaG_2_FD_92546 | JGI IMG/M metagenome (GOLD analysis project Ga0123356, IMG submission 92546) | Embiratermes neotenicus P3 segment gut microbial communities from Petit-Saut dam, French Guiana - Emb289 P3 | ecosystem: Host-associated > Arthropoda: Insects > Digestive system > Gut ...
CCGCTTCTGTTTTAAATTCCTGTGTGTACTGTCGTCTTTCTTTCATTTTCTTTGCCATTTTTCCTCTCCTTACATTGTAATTTGTGCTTATCTTTGTGTATACCGGAGGGGGGTAAACCCACTACCTCCCATTTATTGTTATTATAATAACAATCTGGTAAAGCCAATATTTCCAAAGAAAGTAGCACAAAACGGTATCATGATTATTGGGGCATATCCTACTGCAAATTATGATGATAAAAATAAGCCTATTGCGGATATAGGTGAACCCTTTTGTTTTAAAACTACTGCTTCTGGACAAAAACTTGAAAAAATGTTAGACGAGATATTTCAGGGGAATTTCGATTGGAAAAATAATTCTTGGATAACAAATTTAGTAAAAGTATATTTATTCAAAATCGGGGTAATGGAAAATAGGTCTAAATTCAAAGAATATGCAAGAAAAAGTATTAACTGCTTATATGATGAACTTTCCATCGCTAATCCTAAGTTAATAATTACTCTTGGTGAAGAAGTTTTAGAAATATTAGAAGAAGTTGATCCATCTTACCGAAAACTTGATGGAGTTATGGAGCAAGGTATGAAAAAATACAGTATTGATGTACCAATAGATGAGTTTGAACGCTATCCTAAAAAAATTACTTTAAATGGTAAGATATATAACATTAAAGCATTACGACATCCAGGTTTTTTCCTTAATGATGATGATCAAAATAAAAAAAAAGATTAGATGGGATAATTTTTTAAAGTTTACTGCTATAAATGCAAAGAATGAAATGTTAGATATTGTTAAATAATAAAAAAGCAAAATCTACGTCGCTTAATGAGTTTGCATAAAAAGTATTAAATGTCACATAACAAAAGAATACAATTGACGATTGTAGAGGAATAATGTAAACTAGTGATAATATGGCAAGATAAAGAAATTGAAAAAGGACAGTGGTTATTGATACAAGCGGAACATTTGAATATGCATTAAACGAATTATTGGATAGTAAGATTGATTTAAGGTAATTCAATGGAGAAAAATTTGTGTTCAAATCCTAAAAAGTGTTACCGATGACATCTGACATAACTGTGTACGATGTCATCGGGTCGTGCCATTGACAAAATTTATGGTTAAAGCAATAATATAAATATGAAAAGGAAATATTTTGGAAAATTGGTAAATGTGAATAATCATAAAATACATGTTTATTCTGAGGGGAATGTTCTTCCCATTTTAGTTTTTATGTCTGGAGGTGGTACTTATTTTCCTGTAAATGATTTCAGTAAACTATTCTCGAAAATGAGTAGTGAATTTAAAATTGCTGTTGTTGAAAAAGCAGGTTATGGTTTTAGCGAAAAAAGTAATGTTTCAAGAGATATAGATACAATTTTATATGAAACTAGAATGGCATTAAAAGAATATGATATAAATCCACCATATATATTATTTCCACATTCCATGTCTGGTATTGAGGCGTTGTATTGGAGACAAAAATTTCCAAATGAAATAAAAGGAATAATCGGACTTGATCTTGCATTACCAACATTTTATGAAATTATGAATTTAAATAAAACAATTAAAATAGCAAAATTTCTTTCAAAAATATTTCCCAAAAGAATTACAAAAGATATGGTAAATGAAGTAATAGCTGTAAAGGAAAATGCAAAGAAAATAAATAAAGAATTATTAAAAGATACTCCTATGCTATTTTTTATATCTAACGGTAAAGGAACTGGATTTAAGAAAAGTAAATGGGAAAATATATTTTATGAATATACAAAAGAATTAAATTCTAAAATAATTCAATTGAAATGCGGACATTATTTACATAATTATTTCCCAGAAGAAATTTCAAATACAAGTAAAATATTTATAAAGGAAAATATTTATAAAGGAAAATATTGACAAATAATATAAAATAAGTATAATTTAATAATATGAGGGAAAATAATGTTTAAAAATGATTATTCTGGTCCTGATTATGGTTTTCAGAATAATAACGATCATGATTACATTCTAAAAATAATTGAACAATTTGCAGCGTATTTATGGGCAATAGTATTCAATAAAAGAACGCAAAATTATGATTTAGCAATAGGAAAAATTGAAGAAGCATATACTGGATTATTATATAAAAAAGGCAATGACATTAAGGGGTTAAGTGCAGATGAAATTATAAAAAATAATACAAATGGAAATATTATTGAAAAAGATAATATAGAAATTATTGCCAATCTTTTATATGAAGAAGCGGAAATTATCGAATTGATAAATGGATATAATAATTTATCGTTAGAATATTATTGTAAATCTTTAAAATTATTCTTTTTACTAATGTATGAAACAGATTCAAAAAATTACAATAAAAATGCTGAGGATAATATAATTAAATTGGAATATTATGAAATAAATAATGAAATAAATTTTAAAATATATAAATATTATTATGAAAATGGATTATTTGGGAAAGCAGAGGATAAATTATATCAATTATTAGATCATGGCTATCCAGAAATTATAAATGAAATAAATGAATTTTATGGATTATTGATAAAAAAAGAAGATCTTGAATTGGAAAAAGGAAATTTACCTCGTAATGAGGTTATTGATGCAATTGAAAATTTAGAAAAAATAAAAGCAAAATACAGCACATAATTTGCGATTAACGAAAGACGCAAAGGTGTGTTCCAATACATCGTTTCCAAAGGTAAAAATATGGAAAATGGTTTTTAGTACTTGAAATAAAATTATAATGGAACAAAACTCGAAGGATCAGTTTCGTAGTCTTTTATTCTTTTGTAATCAATCTCATTATCTGATAAGAGGTCTGTCATAATTCCTTTTTTTTATTTCTTGTACTATATTCATTTTATGATCTTCTTAATGACTTACGCGTAACTGACAGACAGCTGCAGTCAGCAGAATCACCTTGTGTCAGATCAAATCTTGGCGAACACAAATAATCCACGCCATGTTTATTTCTATATCTATTTTATTATTTTCTTAACTTATCCCTCCATCTTCAACTCTGTTTTACCTTCCTACGATAATACGATTCATATTCTTACACAGATGAATCCAATTTAACATACTGTTCAAATTATTTCAATGCTTTCATACGATAGCCGCTTGCATCATAATAATACGCAACTGTCAATTAAAGCGGTGAAACCCGTCTTTTTTGCGATAAAAAAAAGATGTTATTTTTAAGATTAAAAAATGTTCCAGTGCAGGAGTTTTTCCCAGTCTTCACAAGAAGTCGCTGTAGGCGCTTTTAAAAAAAAGAGTTTAGAAATATTCGAATGTATTAATCTTGTTTAATTTTGATGTTTGAATAAGAGAATACATACCACAAGAGCTTTCAGCACCGGCAGGACTCTGGCAGAAAAGCGATGCTTTTCTGCCCATTACAAAAGGACGTATCGCATTTTCACAAGCGTTGTTGTCCGGCGTTAAATATGGATCATGAAGATATTTGATTAATTTTTCCCCAATGTCCAAGAGTATAACCTACAGCTTCGTATAATCGTGTTTTTGGAGGTGTGCTTCGTTTTGCAATTTTAGAAGCCATACTTTGAATTCAGCAAGTACAGGCACGCAATGTTTTTCTTTCATTTATAAATAGTTTTCTTTTTTTTCGTTTATCTTCAGTATCATTTTCATCTTAAGCAATTTCTTTTCTAAATTTGTTTTTAATAAAATAAAATAATGTATTCGACCCTTTTATGCACTGTTGAGACATTTTTAGAAACTTGCGCCGCTTTAAAAAAATATATTCTTGAATGAGCAAAACAGCTTATATGTATTATTTTATCATTATCTTTTAAAGTAGCGTCATACTCTTTATACCCGTAAGTTTGAAGATAACCTGAGTATCCTTTTAGAAGTTCTATTGCGTGTTCCGCCGCACGTGTTTGCCAGTATTGATAAATCGCCACAGGCATTTGAGGCGGTCCGCCAAGCATAAGACACATATAAATTTTAACATTACAAGGTTTTCTTTTTCACCGATTGCTTTTACTGTAATTTCATCCATTTTTAATATATTATGGCTTAGAAGCGTTTTTTTAACATTATCAATAACGGTTTTATCTTGTTATATACCAGTTGCTGCCAGTTTGACATGTATTGTCGGCTCAAGGTTACTCCAATTCTTTCAAATTGTTTTTCCTGCTTGTAATACGGCAGATGATTTTCAAACTTTTGTGTGAAGATACAGCTTAAAGGAACCAGGGTTGCAATGCCTTTTGGCACCATTGAAGGTTCTACAGGAACTATTCGCACCGTTGCATTTTCCTCGTCTTCTTTACCTTGCAATTACAACAAGCGTATTTCTGCCTTGCTATTTCATCTACATATATTTCTGCAGGAATATAAACCAGTTTTTCATTGATTTTTCGCCAATTTTTAATAATTTTGCCCCGCAACCGTAGTCTTTTTGAGTCTCATCAAAATCTATTGTTCTTTTTACACACAGAAGTTTTTCGGTTATTGCTTTACGTCTCGCATTTGGATTCTTCTTGCGTTTATGTGTTCTTGCTTCTGTTATCTCTACTGGAGTATTATCATTAGGCACTTGCGCGATTTATTCTTCATTAAATAAAATTATCTGATTATTAGCTCTCAGCATTTTTTCAGCGCTCTGCGCAAACTTTTTGTATGTTAAAAGTTCTATTTGTTCTTCTAACACCATGTTATCAAACTTTATATCCTTTAAACATTTTTCTAGTTCTTGAATATATTTTATTAAATCTGATTTTTCTAATGTTTTTAATTGTTTCGCATGATTTTGCATATATTATATATATCCCATAATAATTTATTTGTCAACATTTTTAATTATTATTCTAAATATTTTTAAATTATCTGGTTAAACATTTTACTCCCAAGCCAGATATTCAATCTTTATTATGCCACTCTTTTGTAGAACATTTCTTTATGGGCTTTGAAAAAAATCTATCCCAGCCAGCAGCATTTTTAGTTCTTCAACAGTTAGCTCTCTGGCTTCCTCTTCGTCTTGCGGACAAGGGAACCTGCTCTTTTCAAGCTGCTTCTGGCTTAGCCAGAAGCCCGTCCTGTCCCAATATACTGCTTTTTATAGCTTGCGATTCCTGTTACAGAAAAAAAAACACTTCTGCTTAATTGATCGTATTTCATTACTTCATGCACTATTACTGTTAAGCCATTTGTTGCTTTTCTCATGTTGGTTCTTTCAGGACGAAAGTATATTTTTATCTGGGTTAAATCAATTATCATAAAAATACTCGCAGGCTTTCAATGACTGTACTCAGGTCATTGCCGCTAATTCCAGATGGAAGATGTATTTTTAATCTCCCTTTTTCTTTTACTATTCTTGATGCATTAGCCTAGGTTTTCGTTCTTACTTTATTTCTACAAATCCGAACTTTTCTTTAGAATATTTTTTTGCCCATGTTACAAATGTTTGCGGAATAAGTCCGTTTTCCTTTGCGAATGTCCACGCCTCCTTTGCCGCTTTGTCACCAGTTCTCCAGCCACATCGCTTTTTCTTCTTTACTGTAAGTTATTTTGACCTTCCAAAACTAGTATTTTTGGAAGTTTAATGTGTATTCTTATATAACGTTAGAAGGGGTTGAATTGACGGATACTTTGCTGCGGTAGATTTGCCAAGTTCGTATTTGCGGATTATGCTGTCAAAGCGTCTGTAGTTGGAGATTAGGTTGCCCATCGATTCTATACCGGAAAGGACATCGGCTAATTTTGTTATGCGGGCTATTTTTTCCAGGTTTAAGCGGAATTGGAGGTATAGGAATTACATCTGCTCCTCAGTACAGTTGCGAAGAAACGAAAAAAAGGAAATATGATTTTATTTCCAGTATTTCTTGCAAACATTGTTTGGATTATGGAAGCGTGTAATGTCAACAGGAATAAAGTTATAAATTAATTATATAAATACTATGAATAAAGTTCTGAGTTTTGATATTGATTTTAAATGAGGAAAATATTTACCTAATGATAAAACCTGTGTCACCTCTTTAAGTTATGAAGCCTCTAAAAATCTATCTGGGGTATATTTACTTGTTGCAAATTAATTGGATGCAAATTCTTTCTTAGGATTCTCAGCTACTTGTGAAGATTTTTATAAAACTGTTGTAAATATAATTAATGCCAGAAGTAAATAAAAGTAGTTATTACTTGTGAGGTCAAAGGAATATATTGCTCTGATAATTCAAATTATGGTTAATTAAAACTTACTATAGCCCAAGAGTTGTCGACGTAGTTGGAGCTAGAGATTCAGTAACAGCAGGTATGTTTTTTCGTATACAAATGGAAATTATTTCTTTTCTATGTTCGAAAATAGTCTAGCAGCAGCGTCTTTTGCTGTACAAGAATCAGACATAGTTTTTGAATTGTTAAATTCTACAATTTTATAAAAATTTGTTTCTAGTTAAAAACATATAGATTAGGATAAATTATATTTTTTATACAATTTGATTTGAATTTGCATTGGAGTAGAAAATATCTTATTATTTTTAAATATTTATAACTGTCAATTTTAACGGTGAACGTCTTCATTTTTTTGCAGTTAAAAACGACGGTAATATTTAAGATTTAAAAATGTTCCATGGAAAGAGTTTTCCCAGTTTGAGGGTGAATATGCAGTTTGAGCATTTTCAATTGGACTTAGTCTCAATATTTAATGTAGGTTCGAATAGTATAAGATATTCTTCAACCTTCTTCGTTTTTATAGTTTTATTTTGTGATTTGTGAAAATATGGAGTGGAATATGCACTAATAGAACAATTAATATTTTCACTTATTGTATTGATTACTTTAGTCATTAATGCTATCCCATTATTCGAATAACTCCAGGCACATATCCAACCTTTTTTTAATATCTCAATAAACATTTTTTCAAATATGTTTTCAATTTTTCGATTTTCTTTTGTAAAAAATTCAGAAGAAAATCTTTCTCCTGTATTTTTTATAAGTAATTTTCCTTTTCCGCATATTGTCGGATAATTATATTTTACTAAAGTTTCTAAAACATGATAATATCTGCGATATTCTTCTCTTGTGTAAGGGGCATCAACGTAGATAATAACTCTTTCATTTTCTAATTTTGTTTCAATTGTTTTAATTGTATTATGCCAAGGACCATCTACATATGAAATTTTATTATTTACATTTATACTTTCTTCTGCAAGGCTCAATAGAACAGCCTCAAATTCACGCCATACAGACATTCTCCGTTTCATTAGAATTTTTTTTATATTATTGTATTTAAGATCACCATTTTTATCTAATAAAACAATTGGTTGAGCAAAATGTGCTGCATGTGATGATGCAATTTTACTGCATGTTGCAATAAGTGCTCCGAGCGCCCAGGATCTATCAAGTTGATTATCAATATTGTCAATAGCATATCTTAATGAATCAATTTGAACAGATTGATTTATCCCAAAATAAATATTAGCAAAATATTCAGAAAATAAAATATAAGGATATTTTTTTGGATATGTTTTTCTTTCAATTATTTTCTCTAGGTTATTTGAATATTTAGAACAGTTGGTCAAAAAATTATAATAATCTAACGCCATTTTGTGCGTATCATCTAATTTTAAAAAATTATCCTCTTCCTTCATTATATCTTGATATATTATATTTAATTCTGAATAATGAAGAATATAATGTTCTTTAATTTTCTTTATCATATCTATTGCTTGGTTTTTTGAATAACCGCCGCCTTGAACGATAGATAAATAACCTGGAAATTGCATAGCATCAGATGCTATTGTTCTTCCAAAATCACTGAATATTCCAGCCATTGCTCCTGAACCAGCCATTAAATCAATATAAAGATAATCTGATTGTTTTATGCTGCTTAAACTTTCTAAGATAAATGAACGTAAATTTGCTTTAGATCCCATGTAATAGGCACTGCGCGCAAATTGCGTTTTTCTAGTTGAATTTATTTTATTTTTTCTGTCAATAAATCTTTGGTGATGTAATTTTTCCTTTTTTTCAAAATCATTATTATTCGATTGAATAATTAAAAATATATTTTTTAATAAAGAATAATCATCTTCTTGCAGTATTTTATTAGAAATTATATATCTTTTTAAGAAAATTTCAAAATCATTAATTGTATATTTTTTGAAATAAGAAATTATTATATTGATATCTTTTTTTAAAACATATTTATCTTCAAAATTATCATTTTTATGAGTAAATATTGTTAGTATTCGATATTTTAAAAGCTTTTCTAAAATTTTCATCACGAAGTTTAAGATTTGTATTATATATATAATGTTTTACTTTTGAAAAATTAATAAAAATATCATTTTTTAATATATGCATAACATTTACCATGTTTATTATTTTTAATCTTTATTATAGCGCCCTTTTTTTTTCGAATAAAACCATTTACATATTTAACTCCAATACCTTTATGGAAATTTGCAACAAAAGGTTTTCCTATTTTCAAAGAATTCCATAAAACAGATAAAGTTTCTTCATCATTACAAATGTGCAAAGCATAAGAACAAAATATTGCATCATATCGACATATGTGATTATTTAAATTTTTAATAGTAAGGGTTTCTAATCCTTTTGAATTTGCAATTCTACTCATACTTTTACTGGCATCAACTCCTAAAAGTCTAACATCCTTTATTAATTCCTTGGATAGTCCGGTTCCACAGGCAAAATCCAATACTAGACTATCTTTTGATAGGCTGGTAAATTCTTTTAGTTTTTCATATAAATATTTAATATTCTCTTTATTATTTTCTATTTTAATGATATATTCATACCCATATGCAATATATTCAAAAAAAAGTTTCCAAAAAGTAACACATTCAAGAGAATTATCTTTAGGAGAAATTACAAGAATACTATCAAAGTGTCGTGTACAATGATAAGAGAATATATTGTTCAATTTAAATTCTACATCTTCAATATTTATATTAAAAGTATAAATATAAATTCCATGAAATATATTTTTAAATAATAAAAATGGGATATCTTGTTTAATATTTTTCCATGAAACAAGTATTTCTCTATTTGCTTGCATCATTTATAATTCCTCGTATTATTTCCTGAGAATATGTGTCTGTAAACATATGTAAACTATGTGCAATATAAGAAAGAGTATCTATTTCTATATTAATTAATTGAGATTTATCCGTTATACGTTCTTTTATATCATTCATTATTTGTTCGCTGAATTTAACGGAACCATATAGGCTGTAAGGAAAACCTTTTACTGCTTCTACAGTTCTCCATGTAAAACTAAAATTAAGTTTTATTGTTTCTCTTTCAAAACGAGTAATTATTCGGATAGATATCAGTCCAAGAGGAGATATTGGGGAGAATGAATCATTAGGTATTACTAAAATGGCTCTGCGTGTAGCAAATCTTTCCTTAATATTTAAACATGTATCTAACACATGAGAGATGATATTTTCATATTGATTATTTAAAATTAATTTATTGTAAAAAAGCCCATGTTTTCCAAAAGCTCTGATAAAATAATCTTCCATGGTTTTATATTCTTTTTCATTAAAGAAATGAGGTATCATCTTTTCCAAAGGTTTTTCTAAATGTACTTTAAAATCAATCAATTATATAAATTCGCGTCCTGCCTGATCTATTAAAAATTCTGTATTTTTTTCATTCACCATAGATCTCACAATATCAAGCATTATAGGATATGCCTCACATATAGTTGAAATTCTTATTCCATCATAATTTTTTAAATAGTATTTTTCTTCTAAATCGTTTTTCCGAGAAAGAATTCTTGTTTCAGAATCGATAACATTTATATTGTCTACAGGCAACATTATTTTTTCATCAGAATAAATATTGAATAAATGCAGTATTATATTTTCTTCATTGCTTTCAAAAAAAATATTATTTGTTAATCTTGATTTTGTTTCCTGAATATCCTTAATCTTACATTTTGTTTTTTCTGAAAGCCATTGAATATATTCATTATCCCATGTTTCAATATCTTTAATTATATTACAAAATTCTTTTCCATTGTTAAGATCTCCGTTTATTAGCAAATTAGTTATATTCTTGTTCTTTGAAACAATATTAATTATTTGTGATAAAATTGGTTCCCAAAAATCTGGTAATGCGCCACCTTTTGATGGGCGATCGTCTAAAACTATAATATCAAAGAACGTTTGTCTAGGCAAGAAAAGAGTATTATGTCCTATTTTAGCTAAAATAATTCTTTTTGACCAATTCGTAACAGAAATGTTTTTTGATATTTCACTGTTTTAATCAACAATAAAAGCAATATCTTTTTTATCAATATTAAAACTATTTTTGTATTTTAATACTTCTTCATCTCCAAAAAACAATATTATGTTGTCTTTATTTATCTCAAGTTTTATTCTTTTTTTAATATTTCTTCTAGATAAACCATGTGCTACACACATTATTATTTCAATATTTGAAATCTTAGGAGAAATCAATATATTTTCTGAAAAAAAATAATGATTATTTTTGGTTTTTTCAGGTTTTATCCAATTTAAAAATATGTCAATTTCATTTTTTACTATATCAATATCATTTGCTTCTGAAACAATATTAGATAGAACGTTCAGCCAAATATTATTAAAAGGGAATAAAGAATCGATATTACTTTTTGCAATAGAATAGAAAAGTTCAAAAACTTTGTAATTTTCTATTTCTTTTACTTCTATGTTTCCAAAATAATAATTTATTCTTATGGTATCGCGAAGACCTCCAGATTTCTTTGCCATCGTCTCTTCAGTGTTTTTAAACCATTCTCCTAAAGATGGATAAATCGCCCCTTCGTTTCTTTCAATATATGATACTCCAAATGAAATGCCTGGAACAATAATTTCATTTAAGAAAATTTGTGTATCACTTCTTTCATCTTTGCCTTCTTTTAAGGATTTTATTTTAAAATCATGATTTTTTATATTTTGATAAGCTTTATATATATCCAATATTCCATCTTCTATTCTATCTTTATGCATCAAAATAATAAATTCATCACCACTTACATGTATTACGATAGATTCCATGCCAAGGTAGATAAATAATAACGAAGCAAATTCAAATATAACTTCGTCACCAACGGCCATACTGCAAAAATCATTTATTATTTTGAATTTATCAAGATCACCAAACACAAGTAAAGAATATTTGCATTTGGAATAATAATTTAGTGAATTATTACACATCATTTTTATATATTTGTTTTGCTGTGTTAATATATATGAAATATCATTTCTGTAATCACTTTTCCAAAATGCTTCAAATATTTTCCAAATAATTCCAGGATTTGTTATATTTTCTTCTGCTGATGTCTTTTTCCATAATCTTAATTGGCATTTTATTTCTTTTTTATATGAACGAATATCAGAAGAGCTTGGCTCACAATCTACGGTCGAACCATATTCAATATTCATTTCTATGTTTTTCCATCCGCTTAAAACAAAATTAATTGCCTGAAAAGGACTGTCATCAACTTGACATATTTTTAATAACTCTTCATTAAATTGGTTCCCTGTAAGCAATTGTTTAGAGATTTCTTCAACCTTTTCTTCGAAAAGAACAATCCATGTTTTTAATTCATTCATTTTTTACTGCCTTTATTATCTGAATATATCTATATGCTTGTCTTATTAATTCTAATGTTTTAATAACCCCTAAAACATCATCTTCTCTACTTATATATTTACTTGCTTTAAGTGCTGCAACAGAAGAATTGTTCACAGCAACACTCACTCCTGCAAATTTCAGCATTTCTACATCATTGTCATTATCACCTATTGTTAATACTTCATTTTTATTAATATTCAACTCTTTACATATTATTCTTAATGCATTACCTTTATGCGATTCATGGGGTCTAATTTCAATATATTCATTTGAACTCTTGGTAAAAGTGATATTATTTATCTCTATTATTTCTTTAACTATTTCATTATAAATATCTGTGTTTTCTGGTTTTTTTAAAATTATTGCTACTGGTAGCATTTTATCATTTATTATAGAATTCCAAATAACAGGAAGTCCATTGGGTTCATTTTGCTTGTTTTTGCAGGTTCCCCATGCATAAACATGTTCTTCAAATTTTATAAAATTTCCAAGATTGGAAACAATAAAATAAGGAAATAACAAAATATTATACTTTTTTGCTAAAAATACTAATCTATGCAGAGATTGATTATCAATAATCTTAATAAAATTGATTGTTTCAGATGAAGGTGTTATTACTAAACTTCCATTGTATAATATTAAAGGAGTAGGCTTTGTTATTGGAAAAGTTTGAATAATATCTTTCACACCATTAAATGCTCGTCCGGTAGCGAATGTCATATGAACACCTTTTGTCCATAAATTTTTTACAATTCTATTTAATTTGTTGTGTTCATGTCGATTTCCACTTTTAAATAAAGTACCATCAATATCTGAAACGATCAATTTAATTTGAGAAAAGCAGGCTAATTCTTCTATTCCAGAATTCCAATTTGGTAAATAATTCATGATCTGATTACCCAATAGATATGATGTTTTGAAGAATTGTTTTTTTTTGTTGTAGTATAACCTTTGCTAATGCAGTAAGCATCAAATATATTTCCCTGCTTGCTTAATTCGGAAAAAATGAATTCTTTGGGAATAATTCCCGAATCAGAATAATGAAATATTAGTAATTTATATTGCGAATTATTTATTATATCCAAAAAAGCATTGCATGCTGTTTCTTTTTTCGAAAAAGCAGATTTAGGATATTTATGATTATGTACTCCGGATATTCCATTAGGCAATGGAACTGTTTTTGTTGCTATTGTTTCTGGTAAATGATAATATTTACTATAATCTCTTTCATTATAAGGGAGATCCAAATAAAGGATATCATAATTTTTATGCTTAACAAGCTCGATGGCATCTGTTAAGTATGAATTACATTCTGTCGGACTAAATATTGTTTTAATTAATTCGTAATGGAAGGATAGCAATGCTTTATGAGTAAATTTCTTTAAATATGCATAGTATGTTCCAGCTGTATTAGCTACTCGATCCATAGAATTTATTAATGAAGCAATTAATAGACAATATTCAGTATTTGTGATACATTTTTTTCATTCCATTTCCATATTGTATTTATACAAGCTTGAATTTTTCTTGCATTTTCTAAAGTAAAATATTTTCTTTCCACGGCATAATGTCTAACTAGCCATCCATCACAACCAGGAAGTGAATTTAAGTGCTTGCCAATATCTGTATTTAATGCTAGCCTATTAAAATTTTGCAAATCGGTTATAGCAATTCTTGCAACTTGAAAACAATAAGCAAAATTCAGAATATCTCCGCTTATTACAGAAAAGCCATTTTTTTTTAAGAAATGAGCCAACAGTTCCCACACCACCAAAAGGATCACAGACAATTCCAGAAAAAAAATATTTTTCTATAATATTTTTAATTATTTCTAATGTTGATGTTTTAGAATCAAAATACCTCATATTTAATATAATATAAAAAAAATGCTTAAAATGCAATATCTTAAGAATATTATTTTAAAAAATATATGTACAAGGAGATTTACGTTGAAAAATATACATACCTTTACAAAACCACCCCATAATGCTAAAATACCCCCATGGAACCGCGGGTAAAAGACAAACCGGCTTCGAAAACAAACGAAAAAACCAAAGAGCCGGATGAATTTAAGGTAATTCTCCTGAACGACCACTATACAACAATGGAATTTGTGATAGAAATATTACAGAAAATATTCCATAAAAATACCGAAGATGCGGTCAGGATAATGATGAATGTACACGAAAAAGGCAGGGGAGTGGTGGGGGTATATACCTGGGATATTGCCGTTACAAAGTCCGAGCAGGTGCATTTAAAGGCGCAGGAAAATCAATTTCCGCTTCGCTGCGTTATTGAGCCGGCATGACCCTAATGGAAAAATTGGGATTTTTATGTTATGATTATTGGAGAGGATAAAAATGAGAGTTTCCGGTCATGTGCAGGCTATAATTGACGCTGCATACAACGAGGCAAAACTTAGAAGCCATGAATATCTGACACCCGAGCATATTTTGTATGCGGCTCTGGCTTTTGACGAAGTCCAGGGAGTGTTGTTTTCCTGCGGGGCAGATTTACAGCAGCTCAAGCATGGAATGGAGAACTATTTTGAACAGAAACTCCCGGTTACAACCACAGGTGAGCCGACCAAGACAGTTGGTTTTCACAGTATTATCGAGAGGGCTGTGATATTCAGCAGATCTGCCTCAAAAAACATGATAGATGTAGCAGATATACTTGTTTCGCTTTATGACGAAGAACGCTGTTACAGTGCTTATTATCTGCGCAAAGCCGGGATTAAACGCCTGGAACTTTTGCAGGTACTGTCTCACAGTTACGGAAACGAAAGTTATCAAAATTTTGGAAAAGACGGCAAGAATCAGGATGATGACAGCCAGAGAAAAGCAAATAAAAAAAGCGCATTGGAGCGGTTTTCTATAGATGTGACAGCTTTGGCGCGTGAGGAAAAACTTGATCCTGTTATCGGCAGGCAGGAAGAGCTTGATCGTACAGTACAGGTGCTTTGCCGCAGATTGAAAAATAATCCTGTTCATGTTGGAGATTCCGGCGTAGGAAAGACAGCAATTACCGAGGGGCTTGCCCAGAGAATAGTAGCCGGTGACGTGCCGCCCACATTGCAGGGGTTCAGCATTCTTTCTCTTGATATGGGATCGCTAATGGCAGGAACCAGATACCGCGGCGACTTTGAAGAACGCGTAAAACGTGTAGTAGAAGAAATGTTAAAAAAAGAAAAAACAATTCTTTTTATAGACGAGATTCATACTTTGGTCGGCGCCGGTGCAGTTTCCGGCGGAGCGCTGGATGCATCCAATCTGCTTAAGCCGGCTCTTACATCGGGCAAACTTCGCTGTATAGGATCTACGACTCATGAAGAGTTTAATAAATATTTTGAAAAAGACCGCGCGCTTTCACGGCGGTTTCAAAAGATCGATATTAACGAACCATCGGAAGAAGTAGCAATTGATATACTTAAAGGACTAAAATCCAAATACGAAGATTATCACCATGTAAGTTACAGCGACGAAGTTTTGGAAACAGCAGTGCATCTATCCGCATTGTATATTACAGAACGCCGCCTGCCTGATAAAGCCATAGATGTGATCGATGAAGCAGGCGCTTATGCGCGGATAGAAGCATACAAGAAGCAGGCGGAACTTCCTGCGGAAGTACCGGCGGCAGTACCGGCGGAAATTCCGGCGACAGCTGAGGAAAAAACTGACGAAGAAAATGAAGAAGCCGTAGTTGTAGAAACTATCGAAATTACCATGCCTGTTATCGAAAGCATTGTTTCAAAGATAGCGCGTATACCTCACCGGTCTGTTGGTGAGAGCGAGAAAGATAAGCTTAAATGCCTGGAAGAAAGAATTAAAACGAAGGTTTTTGGCCAGGATGAGGCGGTTGCATCAGTTGTTAAAGCGGTTAAACGATCAAGGGCAGGTTTTAGGGCGGATGGAAAACCGGTAGCAAACTTTCTTTTTGCGGGTCCTACCGGTGTTGGAAAGACAGAACTGGCGCGTCAGCTTGCGGATATTCTCGGTATTGCAATACTTCGTTTTGACATGAGCGAGTATCAGGAGAAATACACAATTTCGCGCCTTATCGGCTCTTCGCCGGGGTATGTTGGTTACGAAGACGGAGGTCAGCTTACCGATGCAGTGCGCAAACAGCCTCATGCAGTGGTTTTGCTGGACGAAATTGAAAAAGCCCACAATGATATTTTCAATATACTTCTGCAAATTATGGACTATGCCACCCTGACCGATAATCAGGGACGCAAGGCAGATTTCCGCAATGTAATTTTAATTATGACAAGTAATGCAGGAGCAAGAGAAATCGGCATGGGGCTTATTGGTTTTGGAGAACGTGTTATTGATGACAGCGCGGTTAATGATGCGATAGAAAAAATCTTCACTCCGGAATTCCGCAACCGGCTTGATGCAGTGGTTCGCTTTGGGCATCTGTCGCGGGAGATTATGGTTTCTATCGTTCAAAAAGAGCTCGATGCCTTTATCGTGCAGCTTGCAGAAAAAAAAGTAACCCTTACTGTTACTCCGGAATGTATAGAAAAACTTGCAGAAGAAGGATACAGCAAAGAATTCGGCGCGCGCAATGCAGGCCGCCTAATCGAAGATAAAATTAAAAGTTTCTTTGTAGATGAAGTTCTTTTTGGCAGATTAAGCGAAGGCGGAAACGCTGTTGTTGACTGGCGCGATGGTTATTGTGTGGATATAGGAGAATGAGGAGATTATGCGGTCCCGATCCGGAATTCCCTTATCTTGACGAAACCGTTTTTTTTCCGTTTGCCGATCCCAGAATATGGGATGATGATATTATTGCGGTAGGCGGAAACCTTTCGCCGGGAATTTTGCTATCGGCTTATGAACAGGGTATCTTCCCATGGTATAATCCCGGAGATCCGGTTATCTGGCAGTCGCCGGATCCGCGCTGCGTGATATTTCCCGATAAACTGCATATTTCTTCCTCCATGAAAAAAATCATAAAACAAGGCATATTCGAAATTACGTTTGACGAAGATTTCCCCGCTGTAATCATGGGGTGTTCGGAAAAAAAACGCCCAAACCAGAACGGAACATGGATTTCCAGAGACATCATTGAAGCATACATAAGGCTGCATCGTCTTGGCTGGGCTCATTCAGCGGAAGCATGGCTGGATGGAAAACTGGCAGGCGGCTGTTACGGCGTTCTTATGGGCAAAGTTTTTTGCGGTGAATCGATGTTTGCAAAACAGCCCAATGCGTCAAAAGCCGCCTTTCTGGGTTTTGCAAAATTTCTCTTTGATTACGGGGTAACTTTTATCGACTGCCAGGTGCCTACCAACCATCTGTTAAGCCTGGGCGGTGAAATAATGGCGCGGAAAGATTTTTTGGCGCTTATCAAAAAATGCCGGATATCGCGCTAATCCGTGTACCCTCCCTTGACATTTTTTCCGCTTTTTTGTATGTTTAGAATCCCGTTACAATTGAGAATTTTATAAGGTGTTAAAAGGTTATTGATATGAAGACAGTATTTGCAAAACCCGCGTCAGTGGAACGAAAATGGTATGTTATTGACGCTGAGGGAAAGGTCTTGGGCAGAGTGGCAGCCAGGGTTGCAGCCGTTGTCCGGGGTAAAAACAAGGCATTTTTTGTTCCCAATCAGGAAATTGGGGATTTTGTTGTAGTAATTAACGCGGATAAAATCGTAGTTACCGGCAGGAAAGCCCAGCAGAAGACATATTATCGTCATACGGGCTATGTCGGCGGTCTTAAATCCAGTAGTTACGAACAGTTGATTGCACGGCATCCGACAATGCCGCTGGAAAATGCCATTAAGGGGATGCTTCCCAAAGGTCCGCTCGGCAGGAAAATGGCGAAAAACGTCAAAATTTACGCCGGAGCCGAGCATCCGCACGGCGCTCAAAATCCAGCGGCTCTTGAAGCTTAATACAGGAAGGAAGATATGATAAAAAATCTTGGAATAGGTACTGGGAGAAGGAAAACCTCTGTAGCGCGGGTTTATGTTCGTGATGGAAACGGTAAAGTTACCATAAACGACAGGGATTTAGCTGTTTATTTCCCTCAGGGGGAACATGTGCAGATGGTTCGCCAGCCTTTAGTGGTTACTGCCAGCGAAAACAAGTACGATATTGTTATAAATGTTTACGGCGGCGGATGTAATGGCCAAGCCGGCGCTTGCCGTCACGGTCTTGCGCGGGCTCTTTGTCAGGTGGATCATACCAATTATACAAGTTTACGCGCCAACGGTTACCTTACCCGTGACCCGCGCATGGTTGAACGTAAAAAGTACGGCCGCCCCGGTGCACGCCGCCGCTTCCAGTTCTCAAAGCGCTAGTATCTGAAAATTATTTCGCTAAAAATCGAAGCCAGCGGGGACTCAAGCCGGATAGAGCTCTCCGATGGCTCCTTGTTTTCTTTCAGAAATTGCTATCTGCCCCCCGAATTATCAGCTGCTTTGCTGCAAGCAGACGATGAAATTACCGCTTTGGAAGAAGCGGCTTTTCGTCATGCTTCAGCCTGCCTGCGCGCAGAAAAAGCCGCTCTTCGCCTGATTGCCCGTGCCGAACAATGTACCAATGGCTTGCGCCGAAAACTGGAAAAACGCAGCCATGCTCCCGCCTGCATTAATGCTGTGATCGAGCGTCTCTGTACCCTGCACTTAATCGATGACCGTCGTTTTGCGCAACTCTGGCTGCAATCCCGCCTTAGGCTTTCGCGCAGCCCTTACCGTCTGCTCATTGCATTGTGCTCCCGCGGCATAGATCGCGAAGACAGCCAATCCGCCCTAAAAAACGCATTGGACGATGAGACAGAATACGCGCTTCTTGTACGCTTTGCCAAAAAGCACGAGCGAAAAGCAGCCCGTAAAAATAAAGGTGAGGATACCAGCCGCTCCCTGAAATATCTGCTAAAAACCGAAGGTTTTTCCAATAAGGCAATCGAACGGTACCTGGATAATTAGGAGAAATACGAGATCTTGAAGTCACAATTTGTGACTTCAAGATCTTTTTGCTATAAATTCCCTCTTTTTTAATTTTTTTTCATTTTCGGTCAAGCACCACGCATTTGCGCGCCATATATATGTATAGATTTTTTTGCGGGGGAGCCCTACTCAGAGGAGAAAAAAAATGAATGAGAGCAAATTAATGCCTATTAAGGACTTGATTTACGAGGTGCGCGGCTATCAGGTAATGATTGACGAGGATTTAGCAAGAATTTATCAAGCGGAGACGAAACGCCTGAACGAGGCAGTTAAACGTAATATTGACCGTTTTCCGCCCGAATTCATGTTTCAGTTAACCAAGGAGGAATACGAGCTCTTGAAGTCGCAAACTGCGACTTCAAGTTGGGGCGGACGGCGTAAACTTCCTTATGCCTTCACCGAGCACGGTGTTATTATGCTATCTTCTGTTTTAAACAGCAAGATAGCGATGCAAATAAATGTTGCTGTGGTTAATGCTTTTATAGATATGCGGCGTTTTATCGCCAAACCTATTCATGAAAAATTAAACGATTTAGAAAAAGTTCTGATGCTTCATATTGATGACACAAGCCTCAATATTGCGGAACATACAGCAATAATCAACAAAATATTAGTAAAGTTAAACAACCTGATAGAAAAGCCAAAGGAAGTTAAAAGGATTGGATTTTATACCGATGGGTGATATAATTTCCTCATGTCCGTACTGACAATTTCCAATCTGACTAAACGCTTTAATCTTGAGGCAGGTTTTTTTGCCCGTTTTGGGCGTTTTGTAAATGCGGTAAACGATCTTTCCTTTTCTATCGGAAAAAACGAAGCGTACGGGCTTGTGGGTGAATCCGGATGCGGGAAGACAACTACGGCGCGGATGCTGGTGCGAATGTACGAGGCTGATGCCGGAGAGATTTTGTATTCAGGTGTTTCTGCGGCAGGTTTAAAAAAAGAAGCTCTGCGGCGGTACCGGGAAAAAGTGCGGTATGTGTTTCAGGACCCGGCAAGATCGCTTAATCCAAGGATGAGCGTTTATGAGGTTTTAGTTTCCGGATGCCGTAAACCGCTAAAGCGAAAAGGAGTGAGCGAAAAGGAACTTCGGCAGAAAGCGGCGGCTATTTTGGAAGAGGTGGGGCTTCAGGCTGCTGACCTTGAGAAGAGGCCTTCGGAGTTTTCAGGCGGGCAGCGCCAGAGGATTTCCATCGCGCGCGCGCTTTTAATGGAGCCAGAAGTTTTAATCTGCGACGAAGTAGTATCAGCGCTTGATGTTTCCATTCAGGGACAGATACTCAATCTGCTGCTGGATATTCGTGAAAAAAGAGGAATGTCGTTTTTATTTATTGCGCATGATCTTAAAGTAGCGTGTTATTTTTGCGATCGCATCGGTGTCATGTACCGCGGAGAAATGATGGAGGAGGCTGGAGCGGCGGATTTGTATAAAGAAGCGCTTCATCCGTATACGCAGCTTTTATTTTCTTCTGCCGCCGGTGTTTCCGGTAAGAATGAAGGATTAGATATTTCTCTTTCTGGGGATAGCCGTCTTAAAAATTCCTCATCTCCCTGCGCCTGCTCTTTTGCGCCCAGATGTGCCAAGGCAACGGAGAGGTGCTTTAAGGAACATCCTGTTTTAACAGAAGTAAAAGCAGGGCACTCGATACGGTGTTTTAATGTTTAAAAAACCGCGTTGCAGAAACCCAGCGTGATTAAAAGCTGAGCCGCAATGTATGTGAACATACAAAAAACATAGTAAGGCTTTTTCTGAAACGTTACCAGCGCCAATGCAGAGTCTGACGCTAAAAAACTTAAACTTCCTGCAAGAACATAAATGCCGAACAATGTACCCGCCTGTCCTGCAGGATTGGCAAGGAAAAGCTGGAAAGCAAAAATTGCCATAATAAGGATTATTGTTTCGTAGGCAATTACAGGGATTTTCATATCGCTTGTAGGTTTGATTATTTTAAAAAGAATAAAACCTGCGCAGGCTGCAACCAAAATACTGATAGCAAGAACAGGTATATTAAAAGGCTGGGTATATTTAAACATCGCTATTATGTAACATATATGTCCGAATAAAAAACTGGCAAGTCCTAATCTGAAACACAGAAGATTGGAAATTTTTATAAGAAGGATATCTCCTGCCCATGCAAAAACAAGAGCCAGAATTATGGGTAAGACAATAATTTCTGCGCCGGAAATATATACTGCCAAAACAAGAGGCATAAGGCAGCCTTTTAAAATAAATTGCAAAAGACTGTCTTTAAAAAACAGAGTTATAAGATACACAACCGATACTATTCCAAGTATGCCTAAAAAAATATACTGCATATTCATTTTATTTCCTCCTTATCTTTTAAAAACCCCATCTGTTTTTGGGTGGCTTCGTACATTTCGATATATTGCTGCGCGGAATTTTCCCAGGAAAAATCTTGCGACATTCCGCGTTTTCGCATTTTTTCGATAACGTCTCTTCTGTTGTACCATGCCCAAACAGCCCAGCCCACAGTATCATAAATTGATGACGGGCTAAGGTAATTAAACATAAAACCGGTGCCGGTGTTTTTCTTTTCGTCGAAATTTTCCACAGTGTCAACAAGACCGCCTGTAGCGCGTACAATGGGAATGGTTCCGTATGCAAGCGAATACATCTGGTTAAGACCGCATGGCTCGTAACGGCTGGGCATCAGGAAAAAGTCAGAACCGGCTTCTATTAAATGGCTTATTTTTTCGCTGTAGCCGATTTTTGCCTTAAAATTGGAAAGACGCGAAGCAAGACTCATTATTTCTTTTTCGCACCAGTGTTCTCCGGAGCCAAGCAGCACCATTTGCAGATCCATGTCTCTGCACATTGACCATGCAGAGCCGTAAGTGGGACCGAAAAGTTCACCTACGCCTTTTTGATCTGTCAGGCGCGTGACCATGCCGATGATCGGCACATTTGGATCTTTCGGCAAACCGAATTCTTTCTGCAGCGCTTCTTTTGCTTCGCTTTTTCCGGCCATATCTTTTTTTGAATAAGGCGCAGGGATAAGTTTATCTTTTGCCGGATTCCATACATTGTAATCAATTCCGTTCAGTATACCGCTATAGTCGGCGCTGCGGTAACGCAAGACTCCATCCAGTCTGAAACCGTGCGCCTGTGTTTTTGTTTCTTCCGCATAGTTAGGTGAAACTGTGTTTAATTTGTCTGCGCTGTAAAGCCCCGCTTTCAGCATATTCATCATGTTAAAATCTTCGAACCCTGCGTTGTAGTAAACATCCCACCCAAGTCCCGCATAATCATAATTGTCTTTGTGATAAATTCCCTGATAACCAAGATTATGGATTGTAAGAATAGAAATCGTGTTTTTAAAATTGCCGGAACCACCGGTTCTTTCTGCAAATTTAAGATATACCGGCGCAACTGCCGCAGGCCAGTCATGGGCATGAAGCACATCGGGGTACCATTTAATTTTACGGCAGAGCTGAAAAGCAGCCTTGCAGAAAAAGATATAACGTCTTGGATTATCGATAAAATCAGTTTCTGCCGCATTGCCGTAAATACCGTCTCTGCCGAAGAAAATCTCATGATCGATAAAATATACTTTAACAGGATTTTTTTTGGTTGTGCCCGGCATATCGGTAGAGTAGATCGCGCTCCATTCCTCAATACCGCCGCCCATCGGCGTTCCCATCGCGCCGGGAAGCAGCTTCAAATCGGTACGATCAACCGAATAATACCGCGGGATGACGATTCTGACATCATGCCCCAATTTTGCAAGGCTGATTGAAAGCGCGCTTACCATATCGGCAAGTCCGCCTGTTTTTGCCCAAGGCACCGCTTCGCTGGAAACCATCAGTATTTTCATGCCATTGCCTCCTGAAGCAGTTCCTAGAAATTATCCGCTATCTTGTAATTATTGTCGTTTAAAATCTTTAGTCCCTTTTCATGATCTTTTAGTTTAAAAATAACAACCGCTTTTCCAACCTTGCCTTCAAGTGAAGCATAAAGGTACTCGATATTAACCTGCGACTGCTGAAACAGTTCCATCAATTTGGCAAGGCTTCCCGGTATATCATCAATTTCAACGGCTACAACATCAGTCTGCCGGGTGGTAAAACCTGCCGCAACAAGCGCGTCAACCGCTTTGTCTGTTTTGTCCGCGATAATGCGTAAAATGCCGAAATCTGCCGTATCTGCAATACTTATTGCCCGTAAATTTATCTGCGCATTGGCAAGGGCTTTTGTTACCTCGCTTAGTCTGCCGGTTGTATTTTCCAGAAAAACTGATATTTGCTTAATCCCCATATGTTTCTCCTGTTACTATTAATAATAACTCTAAATCTTCCTGTTGTCGATAACTCTTTTTGCTTTTCCGATGGATCGTTCGATTGTTTTTGGCTCTACCAATTTAACTCTTAGCCCTATTTGCAGTTTGCTCTTCATTATTTGTTCAATGCGGCTGCGCAGGCTTTCAAGACCGCGTGTTTCATCGCTGAAAAGTTCTTTTTTGACTTCGACCTGAAGTTCCACATGATCAAGATGGTTGTCCCGGTTAATGATGATCAGGTACTGAGGCTCTGTTCCCTCAATTTCAATGAGCGCCTGTTCAATCTGGCTTGGGAAAATGTTGACGCCTCTGATAATCAGCATATCATCGGTGCGGCCAAAAAGCCGGTGTATACGCCTTGTTGTGCGTCCGCAGGGGCATGGTTCTTCGATAATGCTGGTTATATCTCTTGTGCGGTAGCGTAAAAGCGGCGTTCCTTCCCGCGTAAGGGTTGTAAAAACCAATTCGCCTTTTTCGCCTGCTTTCAGCGCTTTACCGGTTACAGGATCGATTATTTCCGGATAAAAATGATCTTCGTTTACATGAAGCCCGTTTTGCGCTTCGCATTCAAAGGCAACACCCGGTCCGATTATTTCAGTTAAACCGTAAATATCATAAGCTTTCATGTTAAAGCGGTTTTCGATTTCTGCGCGCATATTTTCGCTCCATGGTTCTGCTCCAAAACAGCCTTTGTTAAGAGGAAGAGCGCGAACATCGATGCCTGCTTCAGCCGCTTCTTCTGCAAGATACAGCGCATAGGAAGGTGTACAGGTGAGCATTGTTGATCCAAAGTCGCGCAGTATCATAAGCTGACGTTCGGTATTGCCGCTGGACATTGGCAATACTTCTGCCCCGATATTCAGCGAACCGTAATGCACACCTGCGCCGCCTGTGAATAACCCGTACCCGTAGCAGTTTTGCACGATGTCATCTTTTGTGCAGCCTGCGCCGGACAGTGTTCTTGCCATCACCTGCCGCCAGATATCAAGGTCTTTTATAGTATATTCGTTTACAACAGGTTTTCCTGTAGTGCCTGAACTCATATGAACTTCTACGATTCTGTCCTGCGGGCAGGCGCGTAATCCGTAAGGATAATTTTCGCGCAAATCATCTTTTGTGGTAAACGGAAGTTTTTCGATATCTGTAATGCAATGTATATCTTTTGGTGTTATTCCCAAATCGATTATTTTTTGCCGGTAAAACGGCACTTTTGAATACAAAGTTTCTACAAGGTTTTTTAAAGCCGCAAGCTGAAGTTTTTTTCTTGCTGAGGCTTCCATACATTCATATTCGGGATTAAAGATCATAATATCTCCTGTTGTTAAGGTTAGAAAAATATCGGCGGCGATGAGGCAAATTTCTCATCCATCTTGCGCAAACGGCGGACAAGATCCCGCGCCAGATTCATGAGCATCAGGGTAAACGTAGTAATATCTTTTTTGTAAATTTCACGCAGTGATTTATTGGAAATAGTCAAAACTATTACAGGCGAAAGCGATTTTATCGAAGCCGCAGCCGGCATAACATCAAGCACTTCCATTTCGCCGAAAGCCTCTCCTTCGCTGAACCGGGCAAGATCTATCTCTTTTTTAGATACTGCCACCTGTCCCTCTACAAGGAAGAAAATCTTGTCGTTGGGTTTTCCTTCAGTAATTAATAGTTCATCTGCCCCGTATTTTTCTTCGTGCATGAAAGGGAGAATGCTCTCGATTTGTTCCTCCATTAAACCGCCAAAAAGCGCATATTTCTGGAGCGCCGATGGATTCATCATGGTTACATGGTAGCATGATTTTGGGGGTGAAGGCAAGGGGGAGGGGGAGGAAATACTGCCCAGATTGGAAGAAGCCATGAGTGCATAAAAAAGACACCTGATTATGTTAATAGGTTCATCTGTCTGTTATAAAACTCGGCTCTTTCAATTAGACTAAGTCGTTCCGGTAAAGGTGGCGCAACAAATGAAAAAGATGTTTTATTATCTGTATTATTTATTAAAAAATCACCCATGTTAATAATATTCATTCCAATTATCATATCAAAGTTTATTGGATAATCTAAAACATGTACAGGACAATAATCTATTTTTAAATTTTCGGTTAATATGATGGAAGCAATGGAAAAGTCGGCTTTAAATATGCCGCCAAGTCCGGCAATATCTGCGGAAGCATCAGTTTTAAACATGCATAATTTTAATTTGTCTCTTATTATCGGTTTTATAAATGTTAAAGTAGCGCCAGTATCCCATAATACTTTTAATTTAACAGGTATATTACGAATATCCTTATCAAAAGATGCTAACGGCAGCATATAGGCTGTTGAGGTTAGTTTATTGGTTAGGCTGTTATAAGGCTTTATTAGCCCCCTGTATTTTGAATTAATATGCATATTGAATAGAGACCATTTCACCTTTAGTAACTATCATTGCAGAATCGTCATCTTCTTTAGCGGCACCAGGTTTTATTAAAGATACAATAGGTCCCAATTCAATTATAGTGCCGTCATCTGCCGGTCTATGAATTAAAAATTCCCCTGGTTCAAAGTTTTGAAGAGCTTCTTTGGCAGCATCAGAAAATTTATCAAAAACACCCCACAATGACTCGCCAACAATGACTAGCCATTGATACGGGTATTTTTCTTTAAACTCAGTCTGATGTTTCATATAAAATTTGTTTTCACGCTCCAGCATACTACTCCTCCTAACTTAATGATAACTCTATTTTATTGGTTTTTCAATGGGTGGCTTGTTAATTTATATAACAATTGCCGATTGCTGGATTTTCTGGAAATAATGCACTATATTTCTAGAAGGTTGGGGTACAACTCCGAGGAGAGTATACATGAAAAAACAGCAAAAAACCGTCTGCTTATGATATTTTTTACAGCGGATAATCATTTTTGTCATAATAATATCATCCGCAGCTGCGAACGGCCTTTTGCTGATGCTGCCGAAATGAACCGGGTTATGATAGAAAACTGGAACAGTGTTGTAAGCGCCCGTGACGAAGTTTATATTCTTGGTGATTTTTTATACAGAGGAAAAGCGGCAGATGCAAATGAAATTCTATCCAAGCTAAAGGGCCGTAAATACCTAATAATAGGAAACCACGAAAAATATATAACCGAAGCAGACTTTAACCATGAAGCGTTCGTATGGAAAAAAGATTACCATGTTTTAAAACATGAAGGAGTAGAATTTATTCTTTTTCATTACCCAATGCTTTCATGGCATAAATCGCATCATGGCAGTATTCATCTTTACGGTCATGTCCATAACGGCGGAATAAAACACCCTGATTTTGGCAAAAAACTGGAAATGCTTGGTCCGCGTGCTATTAATGTTGGGGTTGATGTTAATGATTTTTTTCCTGTTAGTATTAGGGAGGTGCTGGAGAGGGCGGGTAATTAGCGGTTTATAGATAATCTTCCTTATGTCAGGGCAGGTGTATGAAATAGTATACACTTGAATGTCTACAAAAATAATTATAGAATATATATGATAATAAGAATGAGAGGTATATATGGCTTTAGCAACTGTAAATTTGGCTTTTGATGATGATTTTATCAGGCAAATAGATTGTTTCGCAAAGAACGAATCCCTTACTCGTACTGATTTAATATATAATTCTGTAAAAATGTATATAAATCGTAAGCAAAAACTTCAAGAACTATATGCGTATGGAGAAAAAATAGCAAAAGATAATGAATTTACAGAAGAGGATATTATTAATGATATAAAAGAGTATAGAAAAAACAGATGAAAATCGTGTTGGATACAAATATATTCTTTTCATCATTTTATTGGGCAGGAAATCCAAGAAAAGTTTTTGATAGAGTAACAAAAGGATTGGATGAATTATTTATTACTGATGAGATTTTGAATGAAATAGCCTCCGTTATGGAAAGAAAAAAATATAAAGTTAATATAAAAGAAATTAATGATTATATAAAAATTATTGAAAGTTATTCTATTAAAATATCATCGATAAATATTCCAGAAATAAGCAGAGATACGGATGATAATAAAATATTACAATGTGCGGTTGATGGGAATTGTGATTATATAATAACTGGAGACGATGATTTATTGGTTTTAAAGGAATACAAAAACATTAAAATAATTAAACCAAGAGAGTATTTAGAATTAATTATACATGAACAATACGCAACCAACCAAGACCATGGGATACTCTTTTAGAAAGAATAATCGATTGTATGCTCGAAAGATAGTCGCTTTATTCATCAGCAATTTTAATTATTTTCTGATACTCGTCCAACGTATAAACCAATGGGAAGATATTTTTATCCACAGCTTCCCAATAGTCATAAAAGTTCCTTAGCAAGGAATATGAATCATAAGACGAGTATTTTATCAGCTTTTCTCTTAAATTATTCAATTTGCTCTTCGCTCCTTTGTTTATTCTGTCATATCCACTAGCACTCAAAAGCACGAAAAAGTTAGACAATATAGCCAAGTGATGGTCTGATACTGCCATTAAGCCAATATAGTTGGTTTTCAGAACGCATGCAGCAACTCTTTCAAAACTGAACCCGTATTCAACAAAAGTTTGCTTTGTATTCGAGTTATGGATAAATACAACATCTGCCACTTCTAAATCGTCAACATAAAATATAATGGGTGTTAGAGAGGTATTCTTTAATACAACAAAATCACCAGAAACCACAAATTTAATCCTGTCGGCATAAATTCCAAGTGAGGACAAGTATGAAATCATATTATCTACTGATATTACATAATCCTTCTCATCTTTTATAATATTTATTATCGAAACGTTTGTGAATGCAATCGATGAATAATAAAAAGGATCGCAAGCATCATAATTTATATCAATAAAATCAAATCTAAGCCTTACAGACGGTTGATAAATAATACTGGGAGTTTTTGGCATTGGTTCATTGTTATAGAAATGCCCTTGAAAAACTTCTCTACCAGAACCGACAAAGGAGTTATTGCCAAAACCATCAAAAATATTTTTAGGTTGCAGTTCGTTAAGTTTTCCAAGAATGCTAAGAAAAAAGCAAGTTGTTTTATCTTTAAACAGTTTAAAAGCTTTCACCGCCGACATATCAATTGCTTTCGTTTTGGTGTTCTTGGTAACTATGTTTTTTAAACCCCCATCTGTTTTCGAGAATAGTAAACTCCTTTTATGCAAATCAAAAACAGTCCACCCTTTATTTACGAAAAACTCCTTATACATTTCCAGACCTTTCAGTAAAACTTATACTCAGCATTAATAATCTTTGAGGTTGTTACTACTGGATTAATAGCTTTTTTTATAAGCGGAAGCAAATCGTACTCAGTCAACATTCCGCCACAACAGTTTATGATAATCTTATGCGGATCAACCAAACTTTGCCCAGTCTGACCAATTAAGATAGCTTCGCACATAATGCTAAACTTTTCGTATATCTCTTTGCAGATTTCGTAGGCAAAGGCTGAGTATATCTTACCAGTATGATAAACAGGGTTCTTGCCACAAATACCCTCCATGCTGTAAGAGCGATTTGGTGTAATCAATCCTCCTATCCTGTTTCCTCTACCGACAAAGCCTTCATCACCCATTTCAATTGAAGAGCCAGTATAAGTCAAATACAAATCAACATTTTCTGGTGTGATTTTATCTCTCATATTTATATTGATTGCCACATCGTAATCTGGACAAACCTTGTTAGCAGTTTCCAAAATAATAGCTCTTGCCAAGTCTAAGTTGTTCATATAATCGGCAACATCTTTAACGAATACACTGATTTGCGGAATACATAACGTGAACGAAACACTTTTTCCAAGTCTGAAACACATTATCTTGATATCACTTCCAATCCACGGAAATTTTTTCTTACATTCATCACTGTTAAGCGTATCTTCAACATCCAAGACAAGTCGTTCAAGTTTAGTATTGCCATAATAAGCTTGTCCCATAGAAGTATCATTGCAATTCAAGCTTTTTGTTTCAGATAAGTCATCCTTGTTTCGCGGCTTGAACCAGTAATGACGATAACTTTTGGTGTCTACAACCGCTCCAGGACTGCTTCCACTTGCTACCTCCCACATTATTCTCAAAATTGATTTTATGTCATTAATATGAGGGAAGTATTCTTTAAAGAATTTTATTGTCTCGGCTTCTAGCATCTCTCTCAATGGTATTACTTGGTCTCCAAATTGATCCGAAGCCCTGCCATTAATTAAAACTCGAATAGGGCTAGCGATCTTGCCTATACAAAATCCTACTTCACTAATTCCACCCATCATGCCGACCTTGTCAAAATTATGATGCAAAATAACATCAAAATTGTCTAGACAGTATTTAGAATACACATTAGAAAGACGCTCTGCCAACGCATCGGACATAGTATCTGGGTGACCTTTTCCTTTTCGTTCTATTACCTCATAATCACGTTCAATATTATAAGTATTGTTAATAAGAAAATTGTTACCCACAAATAAACTCCTCCAATTCATTTCTAGCCTTGGTATCTTCCATTTGTACTTTTGGATGTTTCATAAAATACGCTGAAGCACTTTCAATATTTCCACATAATTTTTTATTTAATGCAATTTTCATACAACGCACAGTATCAATTACACAAGCCGCACTATTCGGAGAATCCTCAACTGACAATCTAACTTCTATGCTGACAGGAGTGCCGCCAAATTGCTCTCCCTCAATTCTGCAATAACAAACTTTGTTGTCTTTTAACCACTCAATATAATCTGACGGTCCAATATGAACATCACTGGCTTCCAATGGTTTGTTAAGATTAGATTGAATAGCTTCTGTTTTGGATACCTTCTTTGATACTAACCTGGATCTATTTAACATATTTAAGAAGTCCGTATTTCCGGCTGTATTAAGTTGATACGTATGAAGTATCTTTATACCTCTATCCTCACACAACCGTGCCAGTGTCCTGTGGACTATAGTAGCCCCAATTTGTGCTTTGATATCATCTCCAATACATGGAAGTCCTTTTGCCTTAAACTTCTCTATCCATTCATTATTACTTGCAATGAAAACAGGTATACAGTTTATGAATCCCACACTGCTTTCAATTGCACATTCGGCATAAAACTCAGACGCCTTTTGTGACCCTACAGGAAGAAAATTCACAAGCATCTCCGCCCCAGAGTTTTTTATGGACTTAATAATTTCTTCTTTAGTAGGTTCTTTGACGTCGGCTAATACAAAAGTACAGTCGTGTTCATAGCTTTTCATATGCTCCGCAATGCCATCTAATACAACCCCCATTGAAACGAGAACATTATATTTTGGTATATTTGGATTAAAAAAGGTAGTACAATTCGGTTTTGAGAATATCGCTTGTGAAATATCAACACCAACTTTTCTTTTGTCTATATCAAATGCTAGACAAACATCAATATCGCTGGGAGTATACCCTCCCAACTCGTAATGAATTAATCCATCTTTACCCTTTTCGTTATAATAATGGATTCCCTGTATCAACGAACTTGCACAATTCCCAAGCCCGATAATCCCAACTTTAATTTTCTTCATAAATTCAGATCCCCCATATTATAATTTTGCTTAATCAAGTCAATTTCAGTGTCCTTCCAGCGCTTGCAATTTTTGCATATAGATGGGCGCTCATTTTGCCTAAGACTTAAAAATTTAATTTTATTATTATATAACACATTGATATCATCAGTTAATACATTTCCAAGATTTACTGTTTTTCGATTATAATCGACACAGCACAATATATTATCCCCCATATAATCAATATTAAAGGTAAAAGGAATCTTATGGCACCAACAGTATTTGTCTTCGGTTTTTTTGTATACGCAGTCTTTAACAACTCCATCACGCTCCCATGGCTCGGAGGGTCCCAAAACTTCATTTATTTTATGTTTCCGAATGAAATTGTCAAATTTTTTATTATCTTCAACCGAATCTCTAATATTTTTTGATGGGTGATAAATTCGCCAGATTGATACTTTTACAGCAGAATCATCCAAAATGTTCAACGCCATCTCCATGCTAGGTAAGAACAAACTTAAATCAACACCCGTTATAGTATGATAAATTTGCGAGTTCAATGAATGAAGGCTGATAGCTATTTCATTTACACCACAATCAATCAATTTTATTGCATTCTCTTGATTTAAAACAATGCCGTTTGTTACTAATGATACATAAAACCCATTTTCCTTGGTCATCCTTATCATTTCAAACACACTTGGATTTAGTAACGGCTCTCCCAAGCCTGCAAACACAATTTTAGGAAAATCGTTTGTGTTTGATTTTATATTAAAAATATTGTTAAGTTTTAATTTACCTAACTGCTCTAATGATTTTTTGAATAAATCCAAAGACATAAAGCCCTTTTCTCGCCCTAAGTCTTTATTTTTGCAAAATACACAATTTGCATTGCATAAGTTGCTTATCTCGATTTCAATGGTGTGAGGAGAATAATTCATATTTCTAATTATTTTTATCCTTTTTTTCTAACTTTTGCCTAGCATTAAAATGTTCTTTTACGAAAGTAGTTTTAAACAAATATTCGTACCAAATCTCGGATAACTTGCAAAAATTGTTCCAAGGCTTTATATGCGAACCAAAATGAATTTGAACTGGATTTTCAAATCCATCAATGAGCTCAGTTAAATTAGTTTGATAATTGAATGGTAATTCTCCGTTCTCAAAAGCCTCAATCTCAAAAGGAAAAACCCCACAACTTGGCATCATTGCATGGATCTTATCCTGACAAACAATGTTTAAAACATCTTGATCCAGCAAAAACAATTTTTTTGCATTTTCAGTAGTATGTTTGATTAATCTGTCCAAGATATTATCTTCACGCATTTTTTTTGCATTATAAACTATGTTGCCGGCACAAAATTTCAAAACAACATTCAATTCTTCTTTTGTATACAAAGGAGTTCTAGTTAATGTAACATCCAAGCTTGGGAAGTAGCCGTGTTCTCTCATAGATAGATAGTAACCCTTATTAATATCGAAATCGTTGAAGACCTTTGCAATGTCACCCGTCCATACCACATCTACATCAGCATAAAATATTTTATTGTAATCTGGGAAAAGTGTCGGAATAAAGAACCTATAAAATGTTTCTTTAGTGTAATAAAATCCCTCGTCTCTTTGCGTCATTATGTTATCAAACATCTTATACTGCTCACTTTCCATGTATAAAAACTCTATTTGTGCATTATTAAATGGTTTCACTATTTCTGCAAGTTTCGCTTGATGCTTCGCTGTAATATCAGAGTGTAATATATGTATTTTATAAAGATATGACTTATCTGCATTGATAAGCATCGACACGATTGCTACACTAGCCGGAATAGTATAATTATTATTAAAGCAATGTACTACTGGAATTGTTTTCATACCCTCCTCTATAAATTACCTCAATTAAAGTTAATTTGGCTAAAGTGTTGTGCTTACACTGAGCCACTTTTTCGGTCACCAAGCAAAAGCGCATACTATGTATTGTTGTGCCTACGCTATACTTGCCGTTTTAATTTAAAGTATATAAGGAGTGTTAGGACAAAATCAATATGTTTATACTCATTACCCCCTCTGCCTTCCTTATACTTTCTTACTCTATAACATCGCACCCCATGAAAGGTCTCAAAACCTCCGGTACGCTTATCCTACCGTCTGGCATCTGGTATGTTTCAAGTATAGCCGCAATTACACGAGGGGTCGCTATCCCTGAGCCATTAAGAGTATACGCAACTTTTTTCTTACCTTCTTTATCAACATATTTAATATTTGCTCTGCGTGCTTGATAATCTGAGAAGTGTCCGGCTGAAGAGACTTCCCACCATTTATCTAATGCTGGAGAATACACTTCTATATCAAGGCATCTTGCGTATTTATCTCCCATATCACCAGAACATAAATCTACAATCCTATATTGCAATTTCAATGCTTTAATGATTTTTAAACAATCTTCTAACAAATCTTGTAATTCATCTTGAATCCGTTCTGGCACAGCAAGTTTTAATAATTCAACCTTATGGAACTCATGAATTCTCTGCAAGCCTCTCGTATCTTTTCCTGCGCTGCCTGCTTCACGCCTAAAAGAAACGGTATATCCCATTGCGAGTTTTGGCAACTCATCGTAATCGTAGGTTGTATTTGAAAAAGAGGCTGTCAGTGGAACCTCTGCTGTAGGAATTAACCATAAATCATCTTGACTACATTTATATTGCTCATTGGCAAATTTTGGCAAATGCCCTGTATATGTTAAAGATTTTGTTGAAACCATATGAGGGGGAAGTATTTCTAAATATTTATCTTCATGTAAGCTCATACAGTAATTAACTAAAGCACGTAGAAGTTTTGCGCCCTTACCTTTGTATATAGCAAACATAGAACCTGATATTTTACTTGCCAGTTCAATATCTAAAATTCCTAACTTTGCGCCAATTTCCCAGTGTGGAGCAGGAGCTTTCGCTAGGCATTTGTAAAAGTCACTAGATTCAAAAATAACAATATTCTCTGATTCATCTTTACCAACAGGAGCAAGTGTATCTGGCAAATTCGGAATATCATACATAATTTTTTCATACTCTGTCTCTGTGTTGGAAAGCTCATTTTCGATTTTTGCAATTTCGTCTCTTAACTCTCTTTTATCATCTACTGACACATCTATTTTTTTGGACCAATCGTTTCTTTTTGCTCTTAAAGAATCTAAATTTGTTATGAGGTTTTTCTTGGCAAGATGAATATTTTCCAACTTGTCAATCATTGAAACATCATAGTTTTTCTTTTTTAGCTCAGTTTTTAGAAAATCCTTGTCTTTTATCAATGCAATGTCTATCATGGTAAACCTCCCGTGATTATAACAAAATATTAAAAGTTTCGACAAAACTCAGCTGGTTTCCCCGAAACTCTTGCAGTTTCTCGCTTAAAAGCTGCGAAACATGCTTTCTTCGTCTGTCTCTTATTATAGTCATTTGCATGTATAAGGATCAAGGGGGGCTTCTGGTAACATTTTTAAAATGAGGTAACTTGAGGGAGCGAAGAATAGGAGTCTGTCAGATTTCATCGAATTTTTTCACATTCGACCAATTTTTCGAAAAAAAACAGAAAACTAGGCTTTTGAGGTGCGTTATCGCTCACGTAAGCCGGTTTACCTTCTCTGATATAAAACGTCTAATATAAAATGCACCTACTGTAGTAGTCTAACGGCAATTAGTCCTTCATATCCAGTAAAGAGTATCGGTGTTTTTCAGCCTATACTCACAAACCATCCACACATGTCTTCACTACATCTTTTTTTATTTCTTTCTGTAAATTTCTTTTTATATTTGTCTCATATTTTCCTAAGTCTGACAGGTGGGCTTCTAGGTAAAAATCCACAGTGGGTTTACCCCCCTCCGGTATACACAAAGATAAGCACAAATTACAATGTAAGGAGAGGAAAAATGGCAAAGAAAATGAAAGAAAGACGACAGTACACACAGGAATTTAAAACAGAAGCGG
>Ga0123356_10000835_pt1 | contig 34325 bp, 27 predicted proteins | sample TergutEmb28metaG_2_FD_92546 | JGI IMG/M metagenome (GOLD analysis project Ga0123356, IMG submission 92546) | Embiratermes neotenicus P3 segment gut microbial communities from Petit-Saut dam, French Guiana - Emb289 P3 | ecosystem: Host-associated > Arthropoda: Insects > Digestive system > Gut ...
AAATGCAAATAATAGAATAAAGTATTATTATTACAAAAAATAATTTAGAATTCAGGTTAAATTTTAAATTATTTTTTATAATGATGAAAACTGAGTAAAAGGAACTTTTTCTGCAACCTCAACGACCCTGAATATAACACCCGGCCTAATTTTGGGAGTGTTGCAAGCCAGTGGGGGTTGTGGGATACGATGGGAATACAGGCTCCTGACGCCTGGGATATTACGATTGGTTCCAGAGAAGTACGCGTTGGTATTATTGACAGCGGGATAGCGCATCATCCCGACCTGATGGAGAACCTGGTCAATGGCCTTGATTTCGTCAATGGCAATTTTTGGGTAACCAATGACGATACTCACGGTCATGGGACTGTGGTCGCAGGAGTCGTAGGCGCGGTGGGAAACAATGCCTTGGGAGTTACGGGTGTTTGCTGGAGCGTCAGCTTAGTCCCCTACCAAATTGTTGAACATATACAACTACCAGTACCACCATACAATGTTTGGGTTTGGAGGACAGATGCTACAATAAGCGCTTTATCTGCGGCTACAAGCAGCCTTACTCCTATTGTAAATTATAGTGCCGGCTCATATGGCGTTGCTATTCCTGGTTTGGAACAGGCAATTATGCAATACCCGGGACTTTTTGTGTGTGGCGCGGGAAACAGAGAAAATGATAATGACATAGATCCTGTTTACCCTGCTAATTACCGGCTTCCCAATCTTATCTCGGTGGGTGCGATAAAACCAGATGGTACCATACCAACCGCTGCCGATTGGGGTTATTCTCAAGGGTATCCTGGTGGTTCTTGTTACGGTGCGACGACGGTCGACATTTTTGCTCCGGGACACTTTATTTGGACTACCTATATTTCCTATTTTGGTGATTTTGAGTATGCGCCTCTGAACGGTACCTCCATGGCTGCTCCTTTTGTTGCGGGAGTTGCAGCACTGATAAAGTCGCTCCACCCGGAAATAACAACTGAGGGATTAAGGATTGCCATTCTGGGTAGTGTTGATATTCTGCCGCAGTTAGTCGGTAAATGCGTTACATGGGGGAAGCTGAACGCTTATAAAGCGGTGACCCATGTTCCGATTATCGGGTCAATGGATATTGTGTTTGACGGCACAGGATTAGAGACAGTACAGGGTGTACCAATAGATACGATAACTGTCGGCAGATTCCATCTTTTTTCCAGCGGAACATGGACTGTTGTCGAAAGGGGAATTTTTTCAACTCCGATAGCTAATTATAATCCATTACTATACACTGAATCTTTCGCGGGCGTTTCTCTTTCCTCTGGAAACGAAATAGCAACGTATATGGCTCAAATAGGTATTACTTCTATAGATGCTACGTTTGTTTTTTGTTTCCCTGCTTCAAATACTACTTATGGAATGAACCGTTGGAGAAAACCGTTTGATATGGTTATTAATAGTTCCGGAGTAGCTACGATAGATTACTCTGGCCAATATTATTTTCCACGCCATGTTCTTCTTGCCAGCGATGAGATAAAAGTCAGAGCTTATACTCTTATTGGAAGTTTATGGGATTGGTAAAATTGTAATTTTCCCTAAACACCGCTTTTAGCCGTCTTTCTGGGCGGCTTTTTTTTCAGTTGTTCTTTACCGGGAATGAATCAAAGCCGGCTTTTTTTAACTCCTGAATGGTTTTGTTTTGATCCTGTCCGGGAATGACTATGACCACCCAATGGGGCGCGCCATTAACGGTTCGGGGGGATACCGAGGCTGAGAAACCGGCTTTTTGTATCGCTTCCGCCTGACCGCGGGCATTGGCTTCCCTGCTGAACAATCCAGTCTGCAGAACAACAGCGGGAGCGGCAACAACGGCACTGGGAGCCGGAGCTGGCGGCGGCGGTGGCGGTGGCGGCGGTGGCGGCGGCAACGGTGACGGTGATGGTGACGGCGGCGGCGCGCTGGAAACTTCTCCGGGGAAAAGCAGCCAGAGGGGGCTTTGCACTGCGCTGATGGATGCTGCGGATTGATCTTTTTGAGAGCCGGCAACACGGGCTTCGGGGCTTTGGGGAAATTCATGCAGCAAGCGAGCTTTCCACGATTCGGCGCTGCGGGCGGCGGCGGGATTCCCTGCCATAATTTGCCAAAGGGAATAGTATATCAGGGGATGCAGAAGGGCAAATTCAGCATTTCCGGCAAGAGCGGTAAGGGCGGTAACATCGGCGGCACCGGAAATGCGCACTTTGAGGAAGGCATCCAGATAACGGGCCTGAAGCATGGATGGCCCCTGTACACCCGAAGCAAGCAGCGGGTGAAGGGTCAATGCGGCTTTTTCCCATTCGCCCAGGGCAACAAGGCAGTAGGCGCCGGCTATCAGGGAAGTAACATCCCGGGGATTTGCCGCAGCCGCATCAAGCCAGTTGACGGCCGCATCCGCAAGGTTGCCGGAAAGCTGCCGCAGGCGGGCCAGACGTACCAGAGTATCATACCGCTCGGCAAGGGAAATGGCAGCAAAGGACAATTTTTGTTCAAGATTCCGGATTTCCCTGCCTAGTTGTTCAGGAGGACCGACAGTCTGGGCATATACGATGCTGCCCCAGAAAAAGAACAGCGCCAATCCGGCAAGGCTGCGTTTAGTCAATCCCATAAATTCTGGTGTCGGTAAGGTTATCCATCGGCCTGTCATGAGCGTCTTGTGTGTCTGGCGCTTTTCCCAACAATCCCTTCTCCGGAATGTTTTTTATTTTCTTCCGTGATTTGCTGCTAAAAATAAAGGGGATCGTGCAGAGTATCCCTATCATAAACGAGACAAATACCGTCAGAAATACCGGAACATCTTCCCGCTGAAAAAAGATAAAATGAATGTTGCATTTGTTTCCCAGGTTGCAGATAATAAACACCAGAAAAATCGCAAACAGAATGATAAACTGTATTAATCGCCAGGGCATAACCGGGCCTCCTTTGCGCGAAAAGTATTTCCCCGTAAACCTGAAAGGGTGATTTCGGCAAAAGAACCGATCATGGAAACCGGGCCGGGGGCAACGGCCATCTCATCCCTTTCAGTACGCATTACTAATTCATCGGCATTTTTTCGGGAAATTCCTTCAATTAATGCTATTTCCCGCACGCCAATTCTCGCTTTAAGCAATTCCCTGGTATGCTTTTTCTGCAGGCTGATAACCCGGGAAAGCCGCTCCCGTTTGACTTCCTCACTGATTCTGCCCGGCAGGTCGTAGGCGGCAGTCCCCTCCCGTGGGTTAAAATGGTACATATAGGAGTACAAAAAGCGCACTTCTTCCATAAGTGCCAGTGTTTGCGCCACATCTTCCTCGGTTTCGCCGGGGAAACCCACCAAAATGTCGGTGGAAAGACTTATTTCCGGCATGGCGCTGCGTATTTCACGAACCAGAGCAAGGTACTGTTCGCGAGTATAACCCCGGTTCATTGCGGAAAGAATTCGGTTTGAACCATGCTGGACTCAAAGATGCAGGTGGCGGCAGCATACCGGGCTTTCGGCCATTGCCTGTATCGTTTCCGGCGAAAAATCCTTGGGGTTTGCGGAAAGGAACCGCAGCCACCGGATACCGCTTTTTGCCGCTTCGGCGGCGGCCAAACGCAGCAAGCCGGCAAAATGCAGCTCATTGTTGTTCCAGTTATAGCTGTTGACATTTTGTCCCAAAAGGGTAATTTCCCGCACCCCGCGTTCGCCAACCAGCCGGATCTCTTCGGCTATCAACTGCGGGTCTCGCGAGACTTCCCTGCCCCGCACATAAGGAACAATGCAGTATGAACAAAAATTATTGCAGCCGTGCATGATGGGGATAAAACTGCGGAACTGCCCTTCCTCAAGATGAGACGATGAAAACGCAAATTGCGGTAATTCAGTGGGGAGTAGGGAGTGGGGAGTAGGGAGTGGGGAAGACGAACTATTAAAACTTTTTTCAACAGCCTCAAGAATCAGAGGAAAAACAGAGCGGCTGGAGGTGCCCATTACATAATCTACAGCAGGGTATTTTTGTTTGAGGGTTTCTCCCATGCGTTGAGCCATGCAGCCTGCTACTACCAACGCAAAACGCTCCCCTTTGGCAAGGCGTTTTTTTTTGAGGCTTGCATACAAGGCAATGCGGCCCAGCACCCGCTGTTCCGCCGTTAACCGTACCGAGCAGGTATTGAGCAATACCAGATCGGCGCTTTCACCGTTAGGCGCAACTGTCCACCCGCGCTCACGGCACACCAAAGTCAGGGCTGCCGATTCGGCATTGTTCATCTGACAACCATAGGTTTCAAAAAAATACGTCACAGGAATTGAACCTTGTTGTATGCTAACGCCGTTTACTCTGGGCAATAAAATAGAGGATGAGGTGTTTTACGCCCAGAACCAAAAAACCGATAGTGGCAATACTGAGCAAAGACCCCATTACTACCGTGAGTACCTTGAAGGGAGTTTTTGAAAACATAACGATTACGCCCACTGCGGTTAAAAGCGCGCCTGTTTTTTTATTGTTGGGATTATTGGCCAAAAGCCAGCCCAAACCCACCGCGCAAACAAGCAGACCGATAACGCCTGCAATAATCCATTGCCGGGCAATAACCTGAACGGCCGCCAGAAGTAAACCGCCCACAAGATAAAAAAGCGCAGTATTGCGAAGTCTGGTCAGCGTTTCTGTTGATGGATAGTTACTTTCAAAATCACTCATATTGTACCTCCGCAGCTTGCATAACATTTTGCAGCAGCATGGCGATAGTCATGGGGCCAACGCCGCCCGGCACCGGCGTGATAAAGCCTGCCTTTTCTTTTACCGACTCAAAGTCCACATCACCGCACAGCCGGTACCCTTTTGCTTTTGTCAGGTCGGGCACCCGATTTACGCCAACATCTATCACCACAACACCGGGCTGTATCATCTCTGCCTTGATCAATCCCGGAGACCCGGCGGCGGCTATTACAATATCGGCCTGCAGGGTGTGACGGGCAAGGTCTTTTGTGCCGGTATGGCAGACCGTTACCGTGGCATTGACATCGCGGCGGGCAAGCAAATTCGCCAAAGGCTTTCCCACGATATTTGATCTGCCAATCACTACCGCGTGCGCACCGGAAAGGGGTATCCGCAGCTTCCGCAGCAGCACCAGCACTCCGTGGGGCGTACAGGGAAGAAAGCCCGGCCTGCCCAGCACCATATTTCCCACCGAAACCGGATGGAAGCCGTCTACATCTTTTGCCGGATCCATGGCAGTAATAACCCTGTCCTCGTTAATATGTTTGGGCAGGGGAAGCTGAATCAGAATGCCGTGAACGGCAGTATCACTATTGAGTGCCGCAATCAGGGAGAGCAGTTCCGCCTCGGTGGTTGCTGCCGGAAGCCGTATATCCCGGCTTTCCATGCCGGCTTCGGCAAGGGCTTTTTCCTTGGCCGTCACGTAGGAAAGACTTGCCGGATCCTCGCCCGCCAAAACCACCGCAAGGCACGGCGTAACGCCTTGTACCTTTAGCGCCGCCGCCCGCTGTTGTACCTCTTCCCGAATTTGGAGACCGATTGTTTTGCCGTCAATAATTATCGCCATGCTCCTCCAATACTACCATAAAACGCCCTTGTGCGGCGCTTATGGTAATGGTATTTTCAACCGCAACATTGCTGAGCCCGTACAGCCCCCGCTCCCAGTACACATTGTCCAGGGGCCATTGCAAGCCCCGGCTTTCCGCTTTCCAGGGCCCCCCGCCCAATACAAACACCGATACGGTATAACCTGGTGTACGGTTTACCGACAAGCAATTATTGGCCGCGCTGTCTATACAGTATATATCTTCAGCAGCGGTGATCCAACGGCAGGGAAACGATTCCCGCTCAAACAAATCACGAATGCCAAAGAGATGATCGAGTCTGCCGCCCCCGCCGCCCGCAATCCAGGTTTCGCCGCAGCCTTTTTCCCACAGCAGGGCAAGGGCCAACTCGGTATCACTGTGATCCTTTTGCCCGGCATAACGAATAATCCGTTCTGCGGGATAGGCACGCAGGCGGCTTTCATCGCCCAGAGAATCCATGTCGCCGATGATCCAGTCCGGTGTAAGCCCTGCCGCTTCGGCAAGTATTAATCCGGAATCGGCGGCAACCAGCAGCGGCTTTTCCGCCATGCCATTAACCATCCGCCCAAGTCTGTCCGGCTCCGGCCCTTCGCCGCCAGTAATCACAATACCAAGCTGTTTTCTCATTGCTCTCTTTTTAGTATACTGAGATTCAAGGAGCAATACTATCATATTCCTGACTATCCACCCCATACTCAAAGAAATTGCCGCGCTTTTTAACGCAAAGGGCAAAGAGCTCTGTCTGGTTGGCGGCGCGGTGCGGGATATGCTCCGGGGGAAAAAGGCACACGACTGGGACCTTGCCACCAATGCCACGCCCGAAGAAGTGGCCGCAATTTTCAAAAAAGCGTCGCCTGCTGGAAAGGTTATTCCCACCGGCATCAAACACGGAACGGTCACGGCATTATACCGGGGTCGGAATATGGAAATAACCACCTACCGGACCGAGGCGGATTATAGCGATGGGCGCAGGCCCGATCAAGTGCATTATACGATGAGCATTGAAGAAGACCTTTCCCGCCGCGATTTTACCATGAACGCTATTGCCCTGCGCCTTCCCAAAGGCGAAAAAGTTGATCCTTTTGGCGGGGCGGCTGACATAAAAGCCGGGATCATCCGCTGTGTGGGAGATCCGGCGGCGCGTTTTGCCGAAGACGGACTGCGCCCGCTGCGGGCTGTCCGTTTTGCCGCGCAGCTCACATACCGCATCGAGCCGGGAACCCTGGCCGCCATTCCCGGCGTTTTGGAAACCAGCGCAAAGGTATCGGCGGAGCGGGTAAGGGACGAGATCGAAAAAATTATCGCGTCGGAAAAACCTTCCCGCGGTTTTTTGTGCATGGAAGAAACCGGACTGCTCAAGCTGTTCCTGCCGGAACTTGCCGCCTGCCGGGGCATCGATCAAAAAGGCTTTCACTGTTTTGACGTATTTGCACATTCATTGCTTGCCTGCGATTACGCCGCCGAAAAACAGTACCCGCAGGAGGTACGCGCCGCCGCTCTGTTACACGACATTGGCAAACCCATTACCCGCCAGCTTGATACAGACGGCATATATACATTTTACCAGCACGAGGCCGAATCGGAAAAAATGACGCGAGCCATTCTTGAACGGCTTCGTTTCCCCAATGTCTTTACCGATTCGGTCTGTCATTTGGTGAAAGAGCATATGTTCCATTACACAGATGATTGGGGCGATGCGGCAGTCCGCCGGTTTATTGTCCGCATTGGCGAGGAAAATCTTACCAACTTATACCAGCTTCGTCTGGCCGACACCTACGCCACCGCCGGAAATACACCGCCCCCCAATGCGCTGCTGCCGCTTACGTACCGTGTCGAAAAAGCCCTGCAGGAAGGCCGCGCATTTACGCTTAAAGACCTTGCCATTTCCGGCAAAGACCTTATTGCGGCAGGCATGAAACCCGGCAAAACCCTTGGTATTATTCTGGACGAACTTCTGGAAACCGTTCTGGACGACCCCACCCAAAACACCCCCGAAACACTACTACAAATCGCCCAAAATATCCATGAGAAACGCAAGGATTAATTCGCATTTTTTCACACAAAGACACGGAAACACCAAGGCACAAAGGAAGAATTTACTCTTCCCTCCGTGTCTCCGTGCCTTTGTGCCTCCGTGTGAAAGAACGGGAGCAAATTTACTTTCCGCGGATTGAGGCGAAGTCAATGACGTATAATGGGTAGCTTACTGCGCCGCTGTAGGCTCCGGCGCGGAAAATCTGGAAACCCAGTATGTCCTGAATGTACACACTGGCGGCGTTAGCCGAAATTACCCGCTGGGCTTCTTTGTACAGGGCAATACGCTTGCCTTCATCCATCTCAACAAGGATTGCGTCGTATATCCGGTCAAAATCGGCGCTGGCAAAATTGATAAAATTACTGGTATCGCCTGAATGGTAACGGGAAAGAAAACCTTTCGGCGAAACAATCGGGCTGTCCAGAGAAATGATCGTTGCCTGATATGCGCGCCCAAAATAAACATCGGAAAGCCAGGCAGCCCAGTCAACAAGCTGTATACTGACATTGATTCCAATTTTTGCAAGCTGGCCTGCAATCACCTGAGCCGTGTCAACATGCATGGAGTAAATCGAAGGCACCGTGATTTCCAGAGAAAGCTGCCGCCCGCCATCGCCGTAACCCGCTTCGGCAAGCAGCGCACGGGCCTTTGCGGGATCAAGCGGGTAAGGATTGACCAAAGCCTGCTCATAATACGCCGCAAGCCCCGGTATCAGCGGACTGCCGGAAGGCATACCCTGACCGTAAAAAGCCGCGTCGATAATTTCCTGAATATCAACCCCATAATTAATCGCCTGACGCACCCGAATGTCATCTAACGGCGCTGCCGCATTATTCAGGGCAAGCAATTGAACCGCGGCGGAATAGTCGGGCACAATGTCAAACCGCTCAGGATTAAACTGATGCGCATGGCCGCTGAACAGGGTCGCTCCGTCAATACTGCCCCCATGCAGGCCAAGAATAATGCCATTGGGATCGGCAAAAAACACTATGGTTATTTTGTCCAGAGACGGCGTCTCCTTTGGAGACGGGCTGCCCTGCCAGTAATCTGCAAATTTTCGTAACACCAACGACTGCTGGACAGTGTAGCTTTCAATGTAATACGGCCCGGTACCAATGGCATTTTTATCACGATTGACACTGTCAGCTTTAACAATACCAACCGTAAGGTACGGCAAAAATTCCGGGTCGGGATGCTCAAGTCTTACACAAACAACATTTTCCTCATCGGCCTCAATGGTTTGTATCCGATCAAAACCAATAAAGCCTGCCGCTTTCGCCGTCTCCAGCGAATACAATACATCGGCTGATGTTACCAGAGAACCATCATGGAAGCGTACGTTTTCCCGCAGCTTAAAACGGTACACGCGCCCCGATTCTGCCATTACGACCGATTCTGCAATGCACATCTTAAAACTGCCGTCAGCGGTGGGCTTTACCAAACCTTCAAACACATTAAACAGCAGGCTTCTGCCATCCGCCGTATTGGAAGGACTCAACGGATCCAGCGTAGCAGGCTCTGAATAAAAACCATACCGCAATTCCGTTGCCATCTGCGGCCCCTGCCGCGAACACGCATTGAGTGAAAATACCATAAGCAGCACAATAGCCAATACAAGCATTCTCTTTTCTTTTTTCATTTTTCTTACTCCTCATTTCTCATTTCATCGTCGTCTTCTTCCTCATCAGGCGGCGCGGGCGGCGGCGGCGGCGGAACAAAAAAGACTTTTATATGTTCAACATTTGAACGATGTCTGATTTTTATGACAAGGGTCCGTTCACTCCCAAAATAGAACCATCCGGAAGAGTCGTAGTAGCTTTCAAAATCAGAAGCCATACGCCAGTTCATATCATAAATTTGCAGCAACGCAAAAGGCCTTACATTGCGGATCATTACATAATGGGTTTCGCCTACAGGAAAACGGATAGCAATATCCATCTCCCGTTCATTCTGGACAACCCGTACCGATGGAGAAACGGTATACGCCCAAATGCCGGTTGTGCCGGTTGTTGTCGCATGGGGAAGATATTCGCTGTTATGCAAAATCCGGTACAATTTTGCCGAACTAATCCGGCCGCCCGAAGCATTAAAATCCCTGCTTCCGTCAACCGGCAGCAATGCCGGAACCGATCCATCATCGGCGGAGAGAGCCAGCACTGAAAGCGCCAGCGAACGTCCCAGCCCGGCCCAATCGTTTTTACCGGATACCTCGCCCCATTCCCCCAACGCTTTTCCCAAACGCAGGTTAAACTCCGTATCCGCCGCGCGGCCATCAGCAACCACAAAAACCTGATCGCCAATCCGGCGCATACTCCCGGCAGCAAGCCGGTAAGCCCTTTCCGCAAGCGCCTCAAAAGGATTCGCTATGTGAGGATACCATTTGGCCATATCCAAACAGCTTTCCAAAATCCCGGGACTCATGGCAAGGGTAATAATGCCGGGGTCCATCTCCTGAGCAAATGCCGCAAGCTCATGAACCATAGAGTCATAATTCCGAACCGCCAAAAATGCAATCAGATGCTTTTCCAAAAAAAGCCTACTATCTTTTCCCGCCAGCAAGCGGGAAATATTGGCGGCTTTTTCACGCTCTACATTGCCAATAGTCCCTACAGCGCTTCCCCAAACGCCGATCCTCCGGTCAAATTGATACACGGCAGATTCCCAGGTACGCAGGGGACTGGAACTAAAGCTCACCGGAATGGTTGCTACTGCCGTGGAATACAAATCCTGCCGTACCGCCTCGCCGCACCAGGCAATCACCGTATCTTCATCGGTTTGCAGGCCCATCTGACTCCACAGCGCAAAGTTACGGGCAATCCAGCGGGAAACAGCCCCGGAAAAAGCCTGCGGCGTTTCTGCTTGCGCGACCATATAATGAGCGGGGTTAAATTCTCGTTCGCCGCTTACAGTCCGGTAGGAAATGGCCGGCGCAGCAGCCGAAAGGATAAGCAAACCGGTATCAAGCCCATGCGAGGAGCGGCTAAATTGATAACGGTTGCCATTATACGATATATTCAGCGTCCCATCACTGCTGTCCCGAATAACCGAAGACCGCTGAGTCCTGAAAGGAATATGTATCAAAGAAACACCGCCGGAAAATTTCCCGCTAATCCGTAATTCGGGCACGGCATTTTGCGCAAAGGAAAGTTCCGAACCGCCGGGCAGCGTGAAAACCACACTATTTTCCTCAATAATCATAGATTCAGGGAAAACCTGCTGCTGCCGGCCATCTGAACCAACGACCGAAAAGCCAATATCCGCGCCCGCCGTACCGCCAAGCCGGAATTCCAGGCCGCCAAAAAATACATTTGCCCCCCCATCCAGCCGGTCGGAATCAGGGGCATAACGCCCGCTTACCAGCATATTGCCAATGCGCTGGGAAAAATTCCCCCGATACGCAAATTGCAGGGTTACCAGGAATATAAAAACAACACCATTAAGCAGCAAAAACCACATAATACGGGGAAAGACACGTTTTCTCATTGAATACAAACCTTCTTATTGATAATAGTCATCAATACATGATACCATAAACAAGACATTATGGGAATAAAGACTAGCCAAGGTGCCGTTCTATTACTGTTTTTTTGGGCGCTGACACATGCCTCTGTGTTTGGCGATACACAGGCCATACTTACCGAAGTTTCGCAGCTCATGTCCCGCAGGGAATTTACCGCCGCGCTTGCACTGTTTGACAAGATCGATCAGGCAGAGCTGCAAACCACCGAAGTTCAGCTATTGCGGGCTTCCCTATTGAATTCCGCCGGACGGACAAACGACGCCCGCGCCATTGCGTCAAGGATCAGCTCCCGCGAGCCGAACAACATCGACGCCCTGCTGGTACTTGCCGCCGCCGCCGCCTTTGACGGAAAAGATCGGGAACAACGGAACGCTCTGGACCGGATCATAAAAATCGATCCCAATAACCTTAAGGCCCTGTCCGATCTGGGTTACATTTCATTGAACGCCCGAACGTTACGGGCTGCCGCCGGCCACTTTGATAAGGCCCTGGGCATTGACGGCGATTACCGCGAAGCATTGGTTGGCCGGGCTATTGTGTACCGCTATGAAAATGAACCCAGAAGATCCGAGCAATTACTCAACAAGGCAGTTCGGTTGAATCCCCAATGGGCAACACCACTGCACGAACGGGCGCGCCTGTACAAGGGAGCAGGCCTTAGGGAAGACGCCCTATTGGATCTGGACGCGGCAAAAAAACTTGATCCCGACAACCACTGGATTGCCATAGACCGGGCTGCGATTTTGCTGGAGATGAACCGGAAGCCGGAAGCGCTGGAGGAATTGGATCACGCAATAACGGCTGCCCCAAACAGCTTTTTGGCGTATGTGTACCGCGCCGGCATTAAAGATGAATCCGGCGATTATGCGGGCGCGGAGCAGGATTATAAAGTATTAATGAGGATTAAACCCGATTATTATTACGCGGCCGAAGGGCTGGGCGTTATCAAAATGAGGAATAAACAATACTCCGAAGCGCGCGATGCGTTTCTTGCCGCATACCGGTATGCGCCCAGGGAATACCGTTATGCGCTGCTCGCCGCAATTAATTGGATGAAGGCCGGCCGGCCGGCCGATCCCAAACAATTTCTTGCCCAGGTGCTGCGCACCGTTCCCCGCAATACGGCTGACTGGCATATGATCCGGCTGTACCATGATCTTTCCGGAGACAATGACATCGCCATCATAATCGATAAAGAACAAAACCTTGATATAAAATCAAATATGCTGTTTTACCTTGCCAATTATTACGATGCCAGAGGAAACAGAACGCTTGCCAATACTTATTTTCTATCAGTAAGAGATATGAACCGCATGGGCACCATTGAATGGAAAATAAACGAAATGATACTGGAGGAAAGGGTAATACGATGAACAGCAGTAATGTGCGCCTGACGCTGGGCGGAAAAAATATTCATTTAATTGGAACAGCCCATGTGTCCAAAGAAAGCATCGCAGAGGTAACCGCGGCAATCCGCGCGGAAGATAAGCCCAGCATGGTATGTGTAGAACTGGATCAGGGGCGTTTTTCCGCCATCACCAATCAGGATAACTGGGAACGGCTGAATATCACCAGAGTTTTACGGGAAGGCAAAGGCTTTTTGCTCATGGCCAATATTACTCTGGCCAGTTTCCAGCGCCGGCTGGGAAATGAACTGGGCGTAAAACCCGGCGAGGAAATGCTCGCCGCCGTGAATACCGCGCAGGAAATGGGCATTGCCTACAGCCTGTGCGACCGCGAAGTGCAAACCACCCTCCGGCGCGCCTGGACCCGCTGCAGCCTGTGGAGCAAGTGCAAATTGCTCGCAGCCCTGCTTTCCAGCGCCTTTGTAACCGAAAAACTCAACGCCGAGGAAATTGAAAACCTGAAAAACAGCAACGAACTTGACGGCATGATGGGCGAATTGTCCAATTACCTGCCTACCGTCAAGGAAACCCTTATTGATGAGCGCGACCTGTACCTTGCCGCAAAAATTTGGGAGGCAGCAGCGGAAAGCTCCGGCGACAAGGCCAACAGCACCCTTGCCGTGGTGGGCGCCGGGCATTTGCGGGGAATACAGACCCATCTTGAAAAATTCGCCGCCGGCGAAAAACTGCCCGATCTTAATCAACTCGAATCCATCCCCTCCAAAAACGTGCTTTCCAAAGCCGCCAAATGGATTATCCCCGTCATAATCCTTGCGCTTTTGACCGTTGGGTTTGTCCGCGCCGATTTTGACCAATTCCTTGAAAAACTGCTCACCTATGTGCTGTGGAACGGCGGCCTTGCCGCGCTGGGATGCATTATCGCGCTGGGACATCCCCTTGCCATATTGGTCTCTTTTTTATGCGCCCCTTTTACCACTTTTATCCCATTTATCGGCGTGGGAATGTTGTCCGGGCTTGTGCAGGCAACCGTCCGCAAACCCAGCGTTGCCGATGCGGAAAATATCGCCGCGGACGCCGCCAGCCTGAAAGGAATGTACCGCAACCGGATAACCAGAGTACTGCTGGTGTTCTTTTTATCAAGTCTGGGCAGTTCAATCGCCACCTTTGTCTCCGGATCAGTGTTAGTTGATTTTGTCGTAAAATTATTCAGGACCCAGGCATGAACATCTATGCCCTGGAATTCATTCCCCGGCTGGGCATTGCTCTGGGAATAGTCGCCGTTCAGGTACTGCTCATTTGGCTTATCTGGCTGCTGTTCAGGCATATCTCGTATAAGTTAATGCACTCTCACGGAGAAAAAATAAAACCCCTTACCATACATAAACTAAAACTCCTGAGCGTAAAACAAATAATTACCGTCATTGTATTTTTCCTGAAACTCCTCAAATACCTGATAACCGCGTTACTGCTGTTTTTGACCCTGCCCATCGTCTTTAGCCTGTTTCCTGCCACCAAAGACCTTGCCGCAACCCTGTTCGGTTACATACTAACCCCCCTCAAAAACATCGCCGCCGGAACCATTGCCCATATTCCTCATATTATTACCATTATTATCATTGTCACCATTACCCGTTATGTGATAAAAGCGCTCAAATTTTTCGCAGCGCAAATAACCAAAGGCAAACTGGTCATACCCGGATTCTACGCCGACTGGGCGCACCCAACATACAAAATTCTACAGGTGCTGCTGTGGGCCTTTACCGTGGCAATCGTGTATCCGTATCTCCCCGGTTCCGATTCAAAAATATTCCAGGGCGTTTCCGTTTTTGTCGGCATTATTTTTTCGCTGGGCTCATCCACCGCCATAGGCAATCTGGTGGCCGGACTGGTCATCACCTATATGCGGCCATTTACCATCGGCGACCGCGTACAGATAAAAGACAGCACCGGCTTTGTCGTGGAAAAAAATCTAATGGTCGTCCGCCTGAAAACCGATAAAAACGAGTATGTAACTTTTCCCAATACGCTCATTCTCAATTCCGGCATAATCAATTACCATGCCTCATCGTATGAAGATACCGAAGGCCTGATCCTCCATGCAGAAGTAACCTTTGGATACGCCACCCCCTGGAAAACCGTTCACGAAATATTGATACAGGCAGCCATTGCAACGGATCATGTGCAAAAAAACCCCAAACCCTTTGTCCTGCAGACCGGCCTGGACGATTTTTACGCCCAGTACCAAATTAACTGTTACACCAAAGAAATAGACCGCATCCCCGCCATTTACACCCAGTTATACGAAAACATACAAGACGGCTTCCACAAAGCCAACATAGACATGACCTCCGCCCACTTCGAAATCTCCACCACCCAAAAAGCCAAAAGCTAAGATAATTTTTCGTAATAATTAACAGATTTTAAATTAGAAAAATGTTGATCTTGTGTCCATAAAATACAATTATATTTTAAATTTGTTGCATAAATAATACTATCAGCCATTGGGAGTTTATAATTTTTACTTATTCTGGCAGCGGATAATGATAATTCTTCTGTTAAATCAACAACTTTCCCCTGTTTCATATGGCCAACAGCCAACAGTGCATCATCTTCATTTCTCTCAAGCAATAATTTCTTAAATACTTCATAAACCGTAATTGTAGGGACTATTAATTCACTTGTGTTTTCAATTGTATCGGAAACTATATTTCCTGCTTCAGTGCCTGCAAAATATTCCAGCCAAAATGATGAATCAATAATATTCATATTCGGTCATCTTCACGTATGATATTTGTATCTATACCTTGAAATATTCCTTTCAGTTTTTTTATAGGCCTTAAAGGAATTAATTCTATTCTATTGTTGTAGGAAATGAGCTCAAATGTATCTCCAGCCTCTAAACCATACGTTTCACTTATATTTCGGGGAAAATCTAATTGAAATTTACTATTTAAAGTAACGGTATTCATAAAAACTCCTTATTTTTACTGTATTATAATTGTACAATATTGTCAATAAGGCGAATTTCCACCCCCCTTCCCCCCAAATTCCCCTTAAAATCCCCTAAAATATCTTGACAGATGTCAATTGTACGTTATATTATAGTTAGAGAACTGTGTTTTTTTTAAGAAAACAATGTCTTCGGGATTAGAATTGGGTGAAAATCCCCCAAATGTCATTTGGAAGGTCTGAACCGGGACTTGTGTATATTTTTTAATGTTTGAACATAGAAAGGAGCATTTTTATGATCAAGACAGCAACAAAAATCATCGCTTTGGTTGCGATGATGATGATTGGGGTAGTGTTTGTATTCGCACAGGCAGAATCGAACACTAGCAAAGCAACATTTGGCGAACTGTACACGGATGCTGACTATTTCTTTCATAGTGTTTACTGGAAAGATTTAGAATTCGACAAGTTTTTCGCCTACTCTCGTTTTGGGGCCAATATCCCGGATGCCAAGCTGGACATAGGCACGGCCTTCAAACTGGACGACCTGTACGTGGCCCTGTATTACAAAGGCCAGGTAACCGAGTATGAAGATGGCACCACCAGACGCGGAAAGGTCAACATCGCCAACGTTGCTACTGACCCTGACAAAGAAGAAATGATCAGCGTCAGAGCAAAAAACAAAAAAAGCCCCGATGCAATCTATGGCGCGCTGGTGGGTCTGTCCAGCGGATTGGGGGTTAAATTTACCTTCCATGATGATCTGGAAATCACCGGTGCACAGCCCGCTGGTGGTTTTGGTGTCCTTGGTACATACAGTGATACCTGGCAAGGCAGCTTAACCCCCGCAATTGAGTTGGGCGGTGAATTCGGCCCCATCTCCCGGATTGGCTTTAAAATGCCCATCGTATATGCCCGAAGAGAGAGCACCTTACTAGCAACCGACACCGTTACCTATACGACAACTACCCGTATATACAATACAACTACTAACACCTGGGGTGACGCAACGAACAATACTCTCATTAACGCTGAAGGCAACTATCTTGAACCGACCATCTACCTGAAAATGGCTTTTGGTGCCCTGACTCTGGAAAATGATTTGTCTCTGCGACTCTACGGTGTTCCCATGGCCAAGTATGGCGGCAAAAGCGGTACCCGGCTGGGCGTTGCAAACGTAGAAAGCATTACAAGGAATGTAGCCAATGCGGCCGGCACAAAAGACCAATGGAGAGCTGCTTGGGACAACCGTTTCTATATTGCAGACACCATTACACCGTCCTATACCTTTGAAGGCGAAAACGGCAAGTTCAGTTTTGCTGCCTCGGCATATCTGCCCATGACAATCAAACTGGTAACCCACTCAACAAACTACAAGACAGAAGGCAAGCCACACGTGGTTGATGGCAGTCAGGCGGATGTAGAACTGAATGGCATCTTTAGGCAGTCCAATTTTGGCTTTAGAATCGCGCCGGAACTGAATGCCGGGGTTAAATACCAATTGTTGAACCCCCTGTCGGTACAGGCCGGCGTGGGCATCAACCTGTTTGACTGGGACATGACTGCCCGGTCAAATAAAGATACCAAACTGAGCACAAGTGACTTGGCTAAACTTACTCATACTGGTGGTATGACCGAATCCAGGAAAAATCAAAGTACACAGACCACCTCTGACTTCAACTATACGGAAGTAAATTATGCCCTTGGCTTTACCTTTTCATTCAAAGATACAGCCGCGCTGGACTTTGTGTACATCAATAAGGCTCAGCCAACTATAGCAAAGTCTGTGTACCGGGCAGTTGGTGATGGTATGGGAAATGGTGATACCTCTGTTGTTCTCACCCTTAAATTTTAACCGCGCAAGCGTATAGCACTATAAAGGAGTTTCTAAATGATACAGAAACTAAAACCGATAATTTGCTTTGCCGCGGTACTGTTGTTGAGTACACAGGTACTGTGGGCACAGCCGGCACCTCCCGCATTTACTCCAACCGATCCGGAGTTTGTGGGCGTAGATCCGGCCTCTGCCATGGGCGAAGCTACTAATTTCCGCTTCCTTACCGATGTAGACTCATTTTTCCACGTAAACTATTGGCAGGACCTTGAAGCCGCCAAATGGTTCAGCTACCTTAAAATGCAAGACATTAAAACAGGTAGCCCTTGGGAAATGGGCCTTGCACTGGGTTTGGAAAATGCCTATGTGGGGTTGTACTACCACGGTCAGTTTAATGACGGGGTAGAACAACTGGGCACTCTCAACCATGATAACCGCACCTGGACTGGAGGCATCTCTGGCGACATAAGCCGCCGTAACTATTTTGGGCTCTTATTGGGGAAAGGGGATCATGGGTTAAAATTCAGCATAAACCAATCGCTGGTTACCTATGATTTTGAAGGCTACCACGATACTGAATTTATTCACTATCGGGGCCAGCACGGCTCCGTAACCCCCGCATTCCAGTGGGGCTCAGCCAAAGATCTGGAAATAGGCAAGCGCACTTGGCGGCCCTCGGCCGGTCTCGCCCTTGAGGTAAACTTTAATAATCGGACAACCGTAAGCATTACCGACAAAGACGGAAATACCGACTATGATGATGCTACTGCCAACGCTAACAGCAGCATGAGGCCCATTATCACCTTTGACACCGGCTACATTAGCCTGTGGGACGGCGACTGGGGAACCATGACCTTTGGCGTTAGTGAAGAATTCAGTCTTACGATTGAAGGCGAAGGCACCGAATCTGCGGTTGAGTGGGACAATATTCTGACCCCATACCTTGCGTTTAACTACACCGTAACCGAGTACTTCGCTCTGGGCACAAAACTCACGGTACCCATTCTGTGCGGGTGGAACCCCGCCAATGACATTTACTTTGGCGTTGGCGCTAAAAACAATACCGACAAAGAAAACCTTCCTGCTCTGGCAACCGGCTTCCAGTTGAAAGGTTCAATCCTGAATAACTGGGTAGGCAAGTATTTACTGCCGCTGGACAAACTGTCTGTGAACTGGGGTGTTAAAGCTAATCTGCCGGGGTATTTCACCACCAGCAATTATGACAACGACACCCGTATAGATTCCGCCAGAAGACGCGGCTGGGTAACCGGCGACAATGACAACTTCCTGCAAATGGTGACTTTTGGCTTTACGTACGAACTTGCCCCGAATGCCATATTTGACTGCACATTCGGCAACAACTCGTTCAAATTGCTCTTCAGCATCAGGCACGACGGCAGCCGTTCATCCAAAAAAGCGGATTCCGGCAGCAGCAGCTCCGGCACCGCCGAAAGAATGGAAATCCCCGAAATACAAGCATGGGACGACGCTGAATAAGCCACCCCCCTTGCCGTAACACACCAAGCCGATCGGACTCACCTCCGGTCGGCTTTTTTGTTGCTGCCGTTGCTGGCTCAAGATTCACACAAAGGCACAGAGGCACAAAGGGAAGAGAGAGGAGATAGTATGAAAGAAAATGAGATTGGTTCTATTATTGTTGATTCTGCTGTTTATTTGCACAGAAAGTTGGGGTCTGGTTTATTGGAAAGCGTGTATGAAACCGTTTTAACAAAATTATTGACCAAAAAAGGGCTGCACGTCCAACGGCAGGTATCAATTCCCATAGAATTCGATGGCGAACATTTTGACGAAGGGTTTCGGGTAGATTTATTCATTGAAGGAAAAGTCATTATTGAGCTGAAATCAGTCGAAAAAATAAATCCAGCCCATAAAAAACAATTATTGACATATTTGAGGCTAACTAATACAAAACTTGGCTTCATCCTCAATTTTGGCGCAGCACTAATGAAAGACGGCATCATCCGAGTAATAAACGGCACCTTAGACTGATTCCCGTGCCTTTATACCTTTCTTCCCCTCCGTGCCCCCGTGCCTCCGTGCCTTTATCTTTCTTCCTCCGTGTCTCCGTGCCCCCGTGCCTTTGTGTGAAAAAATAGCGAGAAAAAACCCCTCAAAAAACCCCTTCATCTTTTTTCTTAAAAAGTGTATACTAGCCGTATATGTCAGAAACCATGGACACCAAAGATAGTACTCCAGCGCCCGCCGGTAGAGTAATACCGATCGCGATAGAAGACGAAGTAAAAACTGACTACCTCAATTATGCCATGTCGGTCATTGTAAGCCGGGCACTGCCGGATGTGCGGGACGGCCTTAAACCCGTCCACCGGCGGCTCCTGTACGCAATGGATGAACTGGGACTGCGGCCCGGTTCGGCAACCAAAAAAAGCGCCCGCATTGTCGGTGACGCAATGGGTAAATACCACCCCCACGGCGACCTGTCCCTGTACGATGCCCTGGTGCGTATGGCCCAGGACTTTTCCCTGCGCTACCCGCTGGTGCATGGGCAGGGTAACTTTGGCTCCATCGACGATGATCCCCCGGCAGCCATGCGCTACACCGAGGCAAAAATCTCCAAAATCGGCGATGAAATGCTGGTCGACCTCAAAAAGGAAACCGTCGATTTTGTCCCCAACTTTGACGAATCGGATGAAGAGCCAACCGTACTGCCCGCCGCCGTTCCCAATTTATTGGTCAACGGTTCAAGCGGCATTGCCGTTGGTATGGCCACCAATATGGCCCCCCATAATCTGGTTGAAATCTGCGATGCAATCTGCGCCCACATTGACAATCCGGAAATGACGATTGATGAACTAATGCACTTTGTCCACGGACCGGATTTTCCCACCGGCGGAGTCATTTTTGGCCGCCGGGGAATCCGCGATGCGTATAAAACCGGGCGGGGCAAGCTGTTGGTACGGGGCAAATTCAATGTTGAAACCACCAAGGCCGGAAAAGAAAAAATTATTTTTACCGAAATTCCCTATAACGTAAACAAGGCCATGCTGCTGGAAAAAATCGGGCAGTTAATGCGGGACAAAGTAATCGACGGCATCGCTCATGCCAACGATGAATCCGACCGCGAAGGCATACGCATTGTTATCGAACTGAAAAAAGGCGCCATTGTAAAAGTGGTGCTTAATCAGCTTTTTTCCAATACCCAACTGCAAACTTCGTTCGGCATCATCAACCTGGCGCTGGTGGGCGGCAGACCCCAATGCCTCAACCTGAAAGAGCTTATTCACTATTTTATCGAACACCGGGTAGATGTGGTCACCCGCCGGACCCGCTACGATCTGCGAAAAGCCGAAGAACGCGCCCACATTCTGGAAGGGCTGGTTATTGCCCTGGCCAATATCGACGAAGTCATTGCTGTTATCAAGGCCAGCCGCGATGTAGCCGCCGCCCGGCTTAAATTGCAGGAACGCTTTAAGCTGACAGAAGCCCAGTCCGAAGCCATCGTTGAAATGCGTCTGGGCCGCCTGACCAGTCTGGAAATCGAAAAAATTCAGCAGGAACTGGCGGAACTGAAAGTCCAAATTGCCTATTACAAATCGCTGCTGGCCGATGAAAAAAAGCTGCGCGGCGTAATCAAAGACGAGACCAAAGTCATTGCCGAAAAATTCGGCGACAAACGGCGCACGGAAATTGTCGCCGGCGAAGTAGAAAATATCAATATCGAAGACCTGATAAAGAAAGAAGAAATGATAATTCTCATCTCCAACCTGGGCTATGTAAAGCGGGTTCCGGTTTCAGCCTATAAAAATCAAGGTCGGGGAGGGAAAGGAATGCAAAGCGCAAAGCTTGCGGAGGATGATTTTGTGGAACAGATTTTTGTCGCTTCTACCCATGAGTACATTATGTTCATTACCAGTGCGGGCAAAGCCTACTGGATGAAAGTACACGAACTGCCGGAAGGCAGCCGGACCGCCAAGGGCTCGCACATCAAGAGCCTGCTTACGGTTTCACCTAACGAGGACATCTCGGCAGTAGTTTCCCTTAAGGATTTCAGTGACACTGAATTCCTGTTTATGGGAACGGCCTGCGGCGTTGTCAAAAAAGTAAAAACAAGCGAATTTGCCAACGCAAAAACCAGAGGCATTGTTGCCATAAATCTGGACGACGGCGATAAGCTGGTCAGCGCCCTTTTAACCAAAGGCACCGACGAGGTCGTGCTTATTTCCCGCCGCGGGCAGGCACTGCGCACCCATGAAGACAATGTGCGCGCAATGGGACGTTCCTCGCGGGGCGTCACCGGCATGAAGCTGGCAAACGGCGATGAACTGGCCGGTATGCTGCGGGTTGACGACAACGAAAAAATGCTGATCCTTTCCGAATTTGGTTTTGGCAAACGGGTTGACTTCAGCGAATTTTCATCGCACGGGCGCGGAACAGGCGGCCAGAAAATTTACACGGTCAGCGAAAAGACCGGCGAAATTGTCGGCTGTGTCAGCGTACTGGAAAACGAAGAAATCATGTGCATTACCAGTCAGGGAAAATCCATCAAACTGAAAGTGAGTGAGATACGCGTTATGGGACGCAGCGCCCAGGGCGTAAGGATACTCAGCATTGATAAGCCCGATTTTGTTATTGGTCTTGACCGGATTATCAAGGAAGATGTACCTATAGAAGGAGCATAAAATGAAACATTACGCAAAGTTAACGATCTTGCTGTTGGCGGCCGTGCCGGTGTTAATCGCCTGCACAGGCGCCCCTAAATTTTCAAATATACAGAACAAAGATTGGTACCTTACTGAAGTACGCACCAAACCGGAAATTGATTTTGACCGCAAACAGCTGGCAGAAGAAAATTTCGGCGAGATCTTCACTTTGCGTTTTGAATCAGAACGGATCAGCGGTGTTGCCGCGCCCAACCGTTACTTTGCTCCCTATGAACAACAGGGCAAAGATCGGGCGCTTACCATTAAAACCATTGCGGGAACCTTTATGGCCCCGCTGCGTGAACCGGAAAAACTGAAAGAAAGGGATTACTTCGCCTATTTACAGAACACCACCAAGTGGAATCTGGTAAACGGCAAACTGGAACTACACACCAAATCCGAAGACAGCACCAATGTGACCCTAATCTTTACCCCCGCCGCAAAATAAGAAATTTTACTTCTTCTTTGCGTCCTTTGTGATCTTCGCGCCTTGGCGTGATGAACAGCGAGCAAAACTAAGCGCGTGAGTAGTTGGGGGCTTCTTGGGTGATGGTTATGTTGTGGGCGTGGCTTTCGCGCAGGCCGGCGGCAGTTATTTTGACAAACTTGCGGTACTTTTTCAGTTCATCAATACTGCGGCAGCCGCAATAACCCATTCCCTTGCGAAGGCCTGAGACAAGCTGGTTCATGTACGAACATAACTCACCCTTGTAAGGAACCCGGCCTTCAATGCCTTCGGGAACCGGCTCTTCGTCTTTACCCATTTGGTAACGGTCGCCTGCTCCATCGGCAATGGCGCCCATGCTGCCCATGCCGCGGTATTCCTTGAAAATTCTGCCGTCAAAAATAATTTCCCTGCCCGGCGTTTCTTTCAAGCCAGCAAAAAGGTTGCCAATCATTACCACGCTGGCCCCTGCGCCTATGGCCTTGGTAATATCGCCGGAGAACTTTATACCGCCGTCGGCAATAACCGGAATGCCGGATTTTGCCGCTTCTTCGGCACAGTCCAGCACTGCGGTAAACTGCGGCACGCCTATTCCCGAAACAATCCGCGTGGTGCAAATGGAGCCGGGACCAATGCCCACCTTTACCGCATCCACGCCCGATTCGATCAGGCGGCGGGTGCCGTCTTTGGTAGCGACATTTCCGCCAATCACCGGAATGTTATATTCTTTTTTGATGCCTTTAACCGCGTCCATAACATTTTTTGAATCACCATGAGCGGTATCCAGTACGACAAAATCAACTCTGGCATCTTTTAACAGGGGCATCCGCCGCGTATAATCCTGCGGGGATATCGCCGCTCCTACAATCAGCCTGCCCGATTTATCAATGGCCGCGTGGGGGTAGCTTTCGTTTTTTTCCATGTCGGTAACGGTAATAAGCCCGGTCAAACGCCCCTGACTGTCTACCACCGGCAGTTTTTCTATCCGGTGCTTGTCAAATTTTTCCCGCGCTTCATCAACCGTAGGCTCACCCTGCACCACTACCATGTCAACAGTCATGACATTGGCCACCGGCAGGGAATCGTCACGGCAAAAACGCAAATCGCGGCTGGTAATAATGCCTTTCAGCCGCCCGTCTGCGCCAACCACCGGCAAACCGGACACGCCGTATTTATCAATCAGCGCCTTTACATCCCGCACATAGGCATTTTCGGGAACGGTTATGGGTGAATCGATAATCCAGTTGAGGTACCGTTTAACGCCCGCCACCTGCCGGGCTTGTTCTTCAGGTTTAAGGTTCCGGTGTATCACGCCCGCGCCGCCCTGCAGGGCAATGGCAATAGCAAGTTTTTCTTCGGTTACGGTATCCATTGCCGCCGAAATAACCGGCACATTAAGCGTTATACCGGCGCACAGTGTTGTTTTTACATCACAATCCCTGGGCAATACATCGGAGTATCCTGGCAGTAACAGTATATCATCGTACGAGAGGCCTTCGGCAAATATTCTTTGAGCTTCCATATTCGATGGTACACAATCCCACAATAAGTGTCAAGGGGCTGAAAAAGTGCGTATGTGCGCGGTAAACCATTGGAGTATTGCTTCTACGCGGTTGGTAAATGAAGCGCCAATGCGATCGCCCATGCCGGGAAGAGCCACCGCTTTTGCCATTGCTGCGGCATAGAGCACCAGCGAATCACCGGTATCAATGATCGCAATTATCGTGCGGCATTTGTTCTTGCCTACTGCGGGAATAATCCCCACATTCATGGCCGTCACATTTTCCTGCATCAAAAAAATGGCATCCGCGCTGGCGGCATAATCAAACCGGTAGATATTATCGCCAAAGGTAAGGTCTTTTTGCCGGGCGTGCAATACCAGCGCATTCGGCAATACGGAATGTACCGGATCGGGCAGCGGCTTTTTGCTTTCGGGGCTGTCTATTACCTGCGATGTTTCATAAAAAGTCCGCATGGCTTTGCGGCTTTCCGAATAATACTGAATTCCGGCAAGGGTACTCAGCGCAGTCAATTGGTTGAACAGATCAAGCTGCTGCGCATTGCTCCATTCCGTGTGCGATGCAGCAGGTTTGTGATACACAGAAAGCGTTTCCACCAACAGGTTGGGATCCAGCGACCATATATTCCCCGCCATAAAATACTGCAATGCTTCATGCCGGGGTAAAAGGCGGGGGCTGGGGTTTTTAAACTGCAGCTCCGTTATAAGTTCATCTGAAGCCCTAAAAACGCCCGCCCGCTCAACACCCACAAGCTCTTCCAAAGAAACACCAAAAACAGGCACAAGGCACAAAGAACAAAGAATAAAGAATAAAGAACAAAGAAAGAGCCTGCTCATCTTAGTCCTTTATAAAACACGCGTACTTGTTTATATAAACCATCGCCTTCGCTTTTGGTTTCAACATCGCTAATGTCATTTAAGGTGGTGTGAATAAGGCGGCGGTCAAAGGGATTCATCGGTTCAAGCAAAACTGAAGTGCGGTTTTCCCGGACCCGGTCGGCAACGGTATAGGCAAGGCGCACCAGCGATTCTTCACGGCGAATGCGGTAATTTTCGCTGTCCAAAATGACCCGCGTACTTTCACGGCCCTGCCGTCCGGCATAAATATTGGCCAATAACTGGATGGCATCAAGGTTTTTCCCTTTTTTCCCAATCAAAATCGAAGAATACTCCGAATCGATTTTCAGGCCAAGTTTGAATTCCTCCCGGAACAAAACACTCACCTTACCGCCATAACCCATACGCTCAACAAGGCCTTCGACAAAAGCCGTCATCTTCTGCTCAAACTCGCTTTGAGACACAGGGTCGCTGCACACCGGCTGGCGGGAATAGCTGCGCCGGTTCTCTTCACCCCCATCGGCAGCTTTTACCGCACGGGCATACGCAGGGGAAACCGGTTTATCGGTATGCACCCTAATCCGCACATGGCCTTTTTTGAACAGGCCCTGACGCTGAGTTTCCAAAATCTCTACGTCAAAATCGTCTTTTTCAAGACCAAGTTCTTCCGCCGCGCAATCAATTGCTTCTTTTTCAGTACGGCCTTCAAATTCATATGTCATAATTTTCTCCTTATCGCTTTACTTCTTCTTTTTTTTCTTTGGCGGTACAACGGCTGCCGCAGCGCTGGCCGCAGCCGCCGCTGCCTGTGCCGCCCGCCGCGGCGCTAAATATTTGTTAATCGCCATCTGCTGGACCATGGTAAGCACGTTGGATATAATCCAGTACAATAGCAGTCCCGAAGGCATATCATACAAAATAAAGAAAAATACTATTGGCATGACGTATAACATCATTTTCATTTGCGCGTTAGCCTGCTGATCCGGCGTCTGCGTTACCTTGCCGTACAGCAGCTGCGAGCCGACATAAATGAAAGGCAAAAGACGCAGCGCAGTCCAGCCCAAAATCGGCAGTTTGGCGCCTTCCGGGAAATTCCAGATCGATTCAGGCATTGAAAGATCGGGTATCCAGCCGGGGATAAACATGGCGCCGCGCAGATCAAAATGATTATTAAACAGGCCATACATGGCAAAGAAAATGGGAAGCTGGAGCAGCATGGGCAGACAGCCCGAAAGGGGATTGTATCCTTCTTTTTTGTACAGCTCTGCCATTTCGGTATTCAGCTTTTGGCGATTGTCTTTGTATTTTTCCTGCAGTTCCTTGATTTTGGGAGCTACAGCCTGCATACGCAGGGTTGCCTCCGAACCTTTTTTGGTAAGGGGGAAGAATACAATTTTTACCAGAAGCGTTAACAGGATTATGGCAACGCCGTAATTCGGCACCAGTTTGTAAAAAGCAAGAAGCAGCCATTTCAAAAGTTTTTCCAGCGGACTTAATATGCCGCGGGAATTTGCAACTTCAAGAAGCTGCATATCGGTCAGCCCAAAGCCGTTGTTCCCGTTGTTGTAGGTGTGCAGTATATCCTGATTTTTGGGACCAAGATAAAACCGGTACACATCGGCATTGCGCGGAATGTTTATGGGGGGGCGTATGATGTTAAGCCTCGACGCAGAAGGCAGGCCGGCTTCGGCTTTTTCGGAAAAATTTACTTCATAGTGCGCAAGCAGAGGAATGGCAATGCAGGTAAAATACTTGCCGGAAACCGCCGCCCATTTGGGGCTGGTAATGATATTTGAATCGTTTGCTTTTTCCTTTCTGTATTTTCCATTGATAAATGTAGAGTACATACGATACTCATAGCGGCCGTCGATTTTTTCAAAACGCGGTCCCATCTGGGGGCCATAGGAAAGGGTATATGCGCTGCCGCCAAAATTGAATCCCTGCACTGTATGACCGCCATCCAGAGAAACGGTAAGTTCAAACATATAATCGTGGGGCCTGAAATCATAACGTTTGGTTAACCGGAATTGCCCCCCGCCGTTGGGGATGGAAAAATCCCGGTAAAATTCCACCATATATTCTGAAATGCGATTCACATAAAAAAGTGATGTAAGCGGCTGGGCATTTAATCCGCCGAACGCAATGGTAAATGCATGCGCTTCGCGGTTTCCCGAAAGAACCATTTCTACAAAATCATCTTTGTCCCGATGCTGCCTAAGTTTCCATGAAACCACATTGCCGCCGGCATTGGAAAGAACCACGGTCAAAAGCTCTGTTTCAATGGTTACCCGCTGTTCCAGAGCGGGGCCGCTGTCTGCGTCCAGATCATTGGGAATATCAGGCACAATGGCAATATCCACCGGCGGCATTACCTCGTTCGGAGGCGCCGTCTCCACAGGAGGCACCGGCTGCGACATATCGATCTGAGACGGCGAATCGGTTTTGGGAGCTTGAACAGCGGGCGGGAAAAAAATTCCCTGCATTGTATAAAAAACCAAAAGCACCAGCATAGAAAGTACTATTGCCAATAACGTTCTTTTTTCCATGTATTTTCCTTTTTCCTTATTCTAAAAACATATCAGGGAACCGGATCGTAACCGCCGGCACGGAACGGATGGCAGCGCGTTATCCGTTTTACTGCCAACAGAGAACCCCGGTAAAAACCGTACCGCTCAATTGCTTCAACCGCATATGCCGAACACGTTGGATAATACCTGCATGCCGGCGGCAGCCAGGGGGAAATGGCTTTTTGATAAAACCAAATCACGCTTAATGCCATCTGTTTCATTGCAGCAAACCAGCCCTGGAAAACAAATGCTGCAGCTGCCCTGCCCGCCCCGCAAGGGTTGGCTGTACTCCGGGCGCTTCTTCGGGATATGCCAATAGAATTAAGTCATATCCGCATCGCAGCCTGGGCTTTAAGCTGCGGTATGCTTCCCTGCCCAGCCGTTTTGCGCGGTTTCGCTGCACAGCGGCGCCAAAATTACGGGAAAAGGTAAAGCAAATCCGATTGTACGGCAGATTATTTTCCAACACAAAAAGTTTCGCTCCCCGGCATCCAACACGCCTTCCCTTGCCAAAAACTTCCCTAATTTCATTCCGTCTCTTTAAGCGTTCTTCACGCGTAAAACAAAAACTAATAGGGCTTTTTCTCGTCAGAAGCGGTTAATTTATACCGGCCCTTGGCCCTGCGGCGTTTCAGTACCTGTCTGCCATTGCGAGTCTTCATTCTTGCGCGGAACCCAAACTTGCGATTCCGTTTAACCTTACTTGGTTGATACGTCCGTTTCATGGAATATACTCCTTAAAATAATCTTCTAATCTTCTTCAGCTTCCTCAACGGTAATATCTACCGCAGTGATAGCTTCTGTAATAGCGGCAGCTTCAAGTTTCCGCTGTTCCAGGATTTCCTGCATTTGTTTTTCCAGATCCTGGCTGTCTTCATCATATAATTTAATATCACGATACCGCTTCATGCCGGTACCCGCAGGAATAGGATGGCCTATAATGATATTTTCTTTCAAACCCCGCAGATAGTCAACGCTGCCGGCTATGGCGGCATTGGTTAATACACGGGTGGTTTCCTGGAAGCTGGCCGCCGAGAGGAACGAGTCGATGTTCAGCGATGCCTTGGTAATACCCTGGAACATGGGCTGAGCAATGGCCGGCTGACCGCCTTCAGCGATAACTCTGGCATTTTCCTCATGGAAGCGATACTTGTCTACCATTTGACCATAAATGAAACGAGTGTCGCCAACAGAACGAACTTCAACCTTTCGCATCATCTGCCGTATAATAACGCCGATGTGTTTGTCGTTAATCGACACACCCTGCAGGCGGTATACCTGTTGAATCTCGTCCATCAGGTAACGCTGGAGTCTGCTTTCACCCAGAATATGCAATACATCATGAGGATTAATGGCGCCGGCACACAGCAGTTCGCCGGCCTCTACGGTGTCACCATCGCGCACCAAAAGACGTTTGCTCATGGGAATCAAATGGACATATTCACGATCAAATGAGTCTTTCACAACAACTTTGCGTTTGCCTTTCACAATGCCGTCGAAATACACTTTTCCCGAAACCTTGGCAAGTTCCGCCGGGCTTCTTGGCTTGCGCGCCTCAAAGAGCTCGCTGACGCGGGGAAGACCGGAAGTAATATCCATAGCGCGGGCTGATTCTTTCAATATCTTGGCTATAGTACGGCCTGCCTTGATTTTTTCACCTTCATCCACCTGAAGAATTGCCCCGCCAGGCAAGTGATACGAAACGATCTCTCCGCCATTTTCATCGACGATATGGATACGGGGCTGCTTGTTCTCAAGCTGGAATTCGGTAATACGTTTTTCGGTATGCCCGGTATCCTCATCCAGCTCTTCCTTAAGGGTTGTTCCGGGAATAATATCTTCGTATTTAACTATTCCGCTTGCTTCGGCAATAATGGGATCGGAGAAAGGCTCAAAAGTGGCGATGATCTTTTCTTTTTCAACAACCATTCCTTTTTTTACCATGACTTCCGAGCCGTTTCTGATTCCAATTTTTTGTTCCTGGCCGATAAGGCAGAGCAAACTGGTTCCGTCAGGATTTTTCAGAACAAGGGCATAGGCAATTTCCGGTGAAACAATAGTCTCGCCGCCGCGCTTGATAATGGGATCGTTACGAATGATTCGTTTTCCGTCTTCTACCAAAAGTTTGTCGCCGGATTCCAGCTTGTATTCCTGCATTACCTTGCATACTCTTGCCTGACCTTTGCGGGTAAACAGCCAATGTCCGTTATCAAGCTCCACATGGGCACCTTCCACATCACGGATATACACCGGATATTTCAGAGAGATATGGTTATCTTCACTCATCTTGGTGGCGGTACCACCGATATGGAAGGTACGCATGGTAAGCTGTGTTCCGGGCTGGCCAATGGACTGAGCGGCAATGGTTCCCACCGCTTCACCAATATCCACAACGCGGTTAGTGGCAAGATTGCGTCCATAGCATTTGCGGCAAACGCCGTGTTTTGCCTCGCAGGTCAGAACGGTTCTGATCCGCACGACATCAACTCCGGCAGCGTCTATTTTGGCGGCAATCGGCTGGGTAATTTCTTCGTTTACATCAAGGATCAGCTCGCCGGTAATGGGATGTTTTACCCGTTCCAGCGTGTACCGGCCCACAATGCGGTCACTTAAGGGCTCAATAATATCTTCGCCGTCTTTGACTGCCGTATAGGTAATACCGTTAATGGTACCGCAGTCATCTTCATTAACCACGACATCCTGGGCAATATCTACCAGACGGCGGGTAAGATAACCTGCTTCGGCCGTTTTAAGAGCCGTATCGGCAAGACCTTTGCGCGCACCGTTAGTCGAAATAAAGAACTCGATAACCGAAAGCCCTTCCTTAAAGTTTGAACGAATCGGCAATTCAATAATGTCGCCGGATGGTTTTGCCATAAGGCCCCGCATTCCGGCAAGCTGGCGTATCTGGTTGCGGCTGCCGCGCGCCCCGGAGTTGGCCATCATGTAAATGGAGTTAAAGCCGTCACGATCCGCTTCCAGTGTTTTCATCATAATGTTGGTCAGGTCTTCGTTGGTTTTGGTCCACACTTCAACGACTTTATTGTAACGTTCTTCCTGAGTCATGATACCTTTTCGCCACTGAGACTGAATCGTTTCAACTTCCTTGTTGGCTTTTTCGATCATTTCGGCTTTTTCTTTGGGAACTACAATATCATCAATACCGATGGTGGCGCCAAAAACTGTCGCATAACGGTAGCCGGTGGCTTTAATGGCATCAAGCATTTTTACCGTAATCCACGAGCCTTTTACATCAAAGATATGCTCAATAAGGGCGCGCAGTTCCTTGTCTTTCAATTCATAATTGATAAAAGGAATATCGCCGGACAATTCTTCGTTAAACACCAGCCTTCCGGCAGTGGTCTCTATGGTTCCGTCTTTCCGGGCTTCCGCCTCGTGTCCTACTTTATCCCAAATGGGGTATTTCACCGGCTTAACGCGAATAAGCGCCTCCCAATCCAGGGCCTTATTCTCTACCGCCATGAGTACTTCTTCTATTGATGAGTAGTAGGGAATATTGTTTTTGGTTTCCGGTCTGGAAGACCCCGGCCGTTTGGCGTTGGGTTTAATTCTGGTAAGGAAGTTTATTCCCAGTACCATATCCTGAGAGGGGAATACAATGGTTTTGCCATTTGCGGGGTTCAACAGATTTTTTGCGGACAGCATTAATGTCCAACACTCCATCTGTGCCGCCTGAGTAAGGGGCACATGGACTGCCATCTGGTCGCCGTCAAAGTCGGCATTAAACGCATGACAAACCAGAGGGTGCAGCTTAATTGCCTTCCCTTCCACCAGCACCGGTTCAAAGGCCTGAATACCCAAACGATGCAAAGTAGGAGCGCGGTTTAACAATACCGGATGTTCTTTTACGACTTCATCAAGAATGGCAAAAACTTCGGGGCTTTCCGCCTCTACCAGCATTTTGGCTTTTTTAATATTATAGACAACATCTTTGTCAACCAGTTTCTTCATGATGAATGGTTTGAATAATTCCATTGCCATTTTGGTAGGAAGTCCGCACTGCCACATTTTAAGATCCGGCCCTACGGTGATAACCGAACGGCCTGAATAGTCAACCCGCTTGCCCAATAGGTTCTGGCGGAAACGTCCCTGTTTTCCTTTGAGCATATCGCTGATCGATTTAAGGGGCCGGTTGGAAGAGCCTTTCACCACTTTCTTTTTCTTGGAATTGTCAAAGAGGGCGTCCACCGCTTCCTGCAGCATACGCTTTTCGTTGCGGATAATAATGTCGGGCGCATTAAGAACCTGCAGCCGCTTAAGCCGGTTATTCCGGTTAATCACACGGCGGTACAGATCGTTCAGATCGCTGGTGGCAAAACGTCCGCCGTCAAGCTGAACCATGGGACGCAGTTCCGGCGGTATCACCGGAATAACATCAAGGATCATCCATTCGGGTTTGTTTTCGGAGTTGCGGAAATTCTCGACAATCTCAATGCGCTTCAGCAGACGCTTGTCGCTTTTTACGCCTTTCTCGATCATTTTTTCCCGCAGTTCCGTAGCCATCTGATCCAGATTGATATTTTCCAGCAGGGTGCGAATTGCCTCGGCGCCCATGCCTGCGGTAAAACCACCGCCGTACCGTTCCTGTTCCTCGGTGAATTCATCTTCGGTAAGCAGCTGCCCTTTTTTCAGATCCGTATCAGCCGGATCGATAACGACATATTTTTCATAGTACAATACCGAACGCAAAGACATCATGGACATATCAAGAAGCAATCCCATGCGGCTGGGAACCGAACGGTAGTACCATATATGCGAAACCGGCGCCGCCAGTTCAATATGGCCCATGCGTTCACGGCGTACCTTAAAGTGAGTCACCTCAACGCCGCAGCGATCGCAGATTACTCCTTTATACCGGATCGATTTAAATTTTCCGCAATAACATTCCCATTCCTTGGTGGTCCCAAAAATCCGCTCGCAGAAGAGGCCGTCTTTTTCAGGACGGAGAGTCCGGTAATTTATTGTTTCCGGTTTTTTCACTTCCCCATATGACCAGTTTCTGATCATATTCGGAGAAGCCAGCCGAATCATTATCGAATCAAATTCCTGTATGTCCCGCATCATGTCTCCTTAGAAGTCTCTGTTAAAAGTTGCTTCCCGATTTAGCAATTAATTCCTCATCCTTTTCGGTAAGGGGAATCTGTTTGTTTTTACTGTCAAAAATAGCCAGATCCAAACCAAGTCCTCTCAGTTCCTGCACCAATACGTTAAACGATTCCGGTATGCCCGCAGTAGTAGAAGGCTCACCCTTTACAATGGCTTCGTAAATTTTGGAACGTCCGGTCATATCGTCAGACTTAATCGTCAGCAGTTCCTGCAGGGTATGCGCGGCGCCATAGGCTTCCAGCGCCCATACTTCCATTTCACCCAAACGCTGCCCGCCGAATTGCGCTTTACCGCCCAATGGCTGCTGGGTTACCAGCGAGTAGGGACCGGTGGAACGGGCGTGCATTTTATCATCAACCAGGTGGTGCAGTTTAAGGAAGTAAATTACTCCGCAGAAAATCGGGTTCACAAAAACATCGCCGGTTCTGCCGTCACGGAGTACGGTTTTACTGGTTACCGGAAGGCCTGCCTCTTTCAGCTTTTCTTCAATTTGCTCAGCCGAAGGAGACTGGAACACCGGCGTTGAATACCATTCGTCCAGAGTTGATCCCGCCCAGCCAAGCTCTGTTTCCAAAAGCTGACCGATGTTCATACGAGAGGGAACGCCCAGCGGTGTCAGACACAGATCCAGCGGGGTGCCGTCTTCCATGTAGGGCATATCCTCTTCGGGGAGAATCCGCGCCACAACGCCTTTGTTACCATGCCGGCCTGCCATTTTATCGCCTTCACGGAGTTTGCGTTTGGTAGCAATAAGCACCTTTACCACTTCGTCAACGCCGGGGTTCAGGTCGTCGCCTTCGGTGCGTTTGAGCCGTTGTATGTCAATGACTGTTCCTTCTATGCCGTGGGGTACCCGCAGCGATGAGTCGCGCACTTCTTTGGCCTTTTCGCCGAAGATTGAATTAAGCAATTTGAATTCCGGCGTTGTCTCGGTTTCGCTCTTGGGCGTTACTTTTCCAACCAGAATGTCGCCTGCGCGGACTTTGGCGCCAACACAGATAATACCTTCCTTGTCCAGATTATCCAGACTCTTTTCGGAAGTGTTGGGAATTTCATCGGTGATTTTTTCCGGCCCCAGCTTGGTTTCCCGTACCTCGGTGGAAAATTCTTTGATATGAATCGAGGTGAACATATCATCTTTAACCACTCGCTGGGAAATAAGAATGGAGTCTTCGTAGTTATACCCATTCCAGGGCATAAAGCCCACCAGAATATTTCTGCCCAGGGCAAGCTCGCCGTTTTGGGTCGCAGGACCATCGGCAATGACCTGACCGGCAACCACTTTATCGCCCACCCGCACGATAGGCCGTTGATTGTAGCAGGTATCCTGATTGGTACGCTGGAATTTCGCCAGCCGGTATACATCATTGCCATGCTCATCAATTACTGCTCGTGTTAACGACTTTGCCGAATTGGGCTTATCGGGCTTTATGGTAATATCCTGAGCGGTAACCCGAACAACAGTTCCGCTTCTGCACGCCTTGGCAAGTACGCCGGAATCGTAGGCGCATTTTGCTTCCATGCCGGTGCCAACCCTGGGCGCTTCGGGGAAAACCAGCGGCACCGACTGGCGCTGCATGTTGGATCCCATGAGGGCGCGGTTGGCGTCATCGTGTTCAAGGAACGGAATGAGCGAGGCCGATACCGAAATGATCTGTTTGGGTGAAACGTCCATGTACTGCACATCTTCCGGCGCGCGGGTCGTGTAATCACCCTGCCGGCGGCACGAAATTTGGTCATCCAGAAAAGACCCGGAGTCTTTCAGTTTTGCCGATGCCTGAGCAATGAAGTAGCGATCTTCGTCCATGGCGGAAAGATATTCAATGTCTCTGGTGGCAATGCCTTTATGCACTTTACGATAGGGCGTTTCCAAAAAGCCGTATTCGTTAACGCGG
>Ga0123356_10000836_pt1 | contig 34244 bp, 30 predicted proteins | sample TergutEmb28metaG_2_FD_92546 | JGI IMG/M metagenome (GOLD analysis project Ga0123356, IMG submission 92546) | Embiratermes neotenicus P3 segment gut microbial communities from Petit-Saut dam, French Guiana - Emb289 P3 | ecosystem: Host-associated > Arthropoda: Insects > Digestive system > Gut ...
CACTTTTCAGGTGATGGAACCGTTATTGCAACACCAACCGGCTCAACAGCATACTCAATGTCTGCCGGCGGTCCGATAGTAGACCCGGCAGCAAAGAATATAATAATAACACCGATTTGCGCACACGTTCTTGAAGCAAGATCGTTTGTCCTTGTACTCGGAAGGATAGTTACAATAGAACTCGGAGCAAAAAAAAGCAATCCCGCATATATATCGGTCGATGGTGGTTCGCATGTAAAAGTTCAAAGCGGAGATATGATCAAAATCAGCAAATCAAGGAGAAACACGCACCTCGTGCGCTTATCAGATAAAAGTTTCTACAGGAGAGTCAGCGAAAAGTTGGGGGAGAGATAATGAAAAAAGAAAGACAAAGAGCAGTATTACAAGTCATTGCAGGAACAGATGTCGAAACGCAAAATCAATTGATCGAAGAACTGGCAAAGGTCGGGATCGAAAGTACCCAGGCAACAGTATCGCGCGATATAAAGGAATTACATCTAATAAAAGAACTGACTTCACGTGGTACATACAGGTACGCAGTCAGCGACAAACCGGACACGCAAAACAACACGATCCGTCTAAAAGCGATATTCAGGGAAAGTGTCACTTCATACGATAATGCTCAGAATATCGTTGTGATAAAGACATTGCCCGGACTTGCACCGGCTGCATGCGGTGCGATAGATTCAATGGGGATCAAAAGCATCGTGGGCTCTATAGCCGGAGATGACACAGGTTTCCTCGCAATGCACGATACCTCTGCAGCCGAAAAATTCTGTAAAGAAATAGAAGACATGCTTAAATGATTAAATTACTCCATATTGAGAATGTAGCAGTTATCGAAGAATCAGACATTGAGTTTTCTCCGGGGCTTAACGTACTGACAGGTGAAACAGGAGCGGGAAAATCGATCGTTATTGATTCTTTATCCGCAGCGACCGGTTATCGTACATCCCGGGATATCATCAGAACAGGAGCAGAATTTGCTTCTGTTACTGCTGTGTTTTCTGATGCAGGAACTCTTGAAAAAACATGGCTCGAAGAAAACGGGATCGAGCCGGACGAAAGTGGAGACATCTTTATAACACGAAGAATATCAGCAGATGGTAAAAGCACCTGCCGTATAAACGGAACTCCTGTATCTGCTGCAGTATTACGCGAGCTTGGAGCCTCGCTGCTTGATATCCACGGACAAAATGACGGACGCAAATTACTTGACGAAGGCTCACACCTTGCATATCTTGATGCCTTCGGCTCTCATGAAAACGAGCTTGAGGAATTTCAGGCAGCATACAAGAAGCTAAGGGCTAAAAAAGCCGAGATAGAAAAACTCACAATGGATGAGAACGAAAAAGCCCGGCGTATCGACTTGCTAAAGCATCAAATTGATGAGATAGATCGGGCAAAGCTGAGAGTGGGAGAGCAAGGTGAAATATCATCGCGAAGGGAACTGTTGCTCAATTCCTCAAAGTTGACCGAATCCATTGAAACTGCTTTCGCTGCACTTTATGGCGACGGTGATTCAGAAGGAGCTGTTGCTCTGATAAGCAATGCACATACATATTTAGACAGTGCTTCTCGATACTCCGAAGGACTGCGGGCACTAAGCGAACGTCTTAATGACATACGCTACACAACGCAGGACATATCGGATGAATTACGTGATTTCCGTGCACAGTTGGATTTTTCACCGGGCGATCTGGAAGAACTTGAAGAGCGGCTTGATATTCTAAAAAGGATAACAAGAAAATACGGCAGCGAAGAAGAAGCACTTGCACACGCCGATAATGCTAAAAACGAGTTATCAGATATAGAGGATTCTACAAACAAACTGACAAAACTCGATAAAGAATTTCAAACGTGCTTACAAGACGCAAAGAGGTTGTCCGCCATTTTGACGTTCAACCGGAAAAAATCAGCAAAAGAATTGCAAAAACAAGTTGAGGACGAACTGTCACAATTGAATATGAAAGGTGTAAGATTCAATGTAGAGTTCGCAGAAGTCATTGGAGACAACAATCTTTGCGCCACAGGCAGCGACGAAGTATGGTATCTGATGTCGGCAAACGCAGGCGAAACACCCGGACGCATAAACCGTATAGCCTCCGGCGGTGAACTTGCAAGAATAATGCTTGCATTAAAGAATGTATTAAGCAGCAAGTCGGATACTGCTTCAATGGTATTTGACGAGATAGACACCGGGGTATCGGGAATAGCAGCCCAGAGAGTAGGGGAGAAGCTCGCACAACTGGCAAAAAACCGCCAGGTACTATGTGTAACACATCTTCCGCAGATAGCTGTAATGGCAGATACACACTTTTCGATCAGCAAAAGTGTAAAAGAGGGCAGAACATACACTCACGTCGAGGAGCTGGATTTTGAAGGACGCAAAAAAGAACTCGCCCGCATAAGCAGCGGCGAGAACATTACCGAAACATCTCTCTCAAGCGCCGCGGAGCAACTGGCAGCAGCAGAGAAGTTTAAAGGCAGTCTTGCATGATAAAGAACAAAAAAATTGCATTGTTTTTTAGAAGCGCAGCAGTACTTATAGCCGCTGCAGGGCTTATTGATCTGTGTGGTGTATTCCAAGGGATGTTTTATGTCAATGTGCTGTATTACTACACAGCACAAAGCAACATTATGGCAATCGTACTCTTTTTAATGCTCATTGTTAAAACGGTTAGCGGTATCCGCAATGATGAAACAGACAGTGCATGTTACTTCCCCCGCTTTTCAATGATCTGCACTATAAACGTCCTGCTGACATTTGTAGTGTTCTGGATTCTTCTTGTGCCTCAGCTTGCAGGCATATTACCTCTATGGACATTCAGCAACCTGGCAGTCCACGCCATCACACCCTTGTTGTGCCTTGTTGACTACATACTGTTTTCCAAACCTCGACGTCTGAAATATCGCGATGTCTACTATGTAACCATCTTCCCAATTTGTTATTTGATAGGATCGTCTATTGCAGGATTGGCAGGTCACGATTACGCAATATCTAATACTGACGGAGCGCCGGTACGCTTCCCGTATTTTTTCTACGACTTCGACAGGATCGGCTTACTCGCCCTTGCATATATTGCGGGTATAGTGATCTTTTTCTTGATAATAGGACATATTTTCTATTTAATAGATAAAAAAGTCAGAAAACCGTTATAATCAAAACATCGACAAACAAGCAAATAAGTGTTATTATACATATCGTTTCGTGAAATTGAATTCAAGAAAAATTAAATACGCGGTCGTGATGGAATTGGCAGACATGCAAGATTTAGGTTCTTGTGCCGAGAGGCGTGGGGGTTCAAGTCCCTTCGACCGCACCAAACACCGAAAAGCCTTGCAATCGTTATGTTTGTGAGGCTTTTTCGTTATATACTACTTTACTTTTATAGCTTTAGCATGGTATGATTGCATTATTCGTAATAAAAAAAAAGAAACGGTGATTATTGTGCTGCATAATCAAACTTCTATTAAACTAAAAGCCGCTACTTTGGAGAAAATTGAGTCGGAGTATTCATTTGTAGTTGAGGTTGCCAGAAAAAACATACCGAGAATAAATCAAAGCATTAACGGCAATGTTTTAGTTGATTACTTATCAAAATGGGAAGATGCACTATCGGATAAATCTATGCTGATGGCTCTTGTTGCTGATAACTCCGATTATGGATTTGATATGTGGCAAATTAACCCGTTCACCGGAATTTTTTCTCCGAAAGAAAGATGGAACATTCTCAGAGGTAAAACATGAACAGAAACCAACTTGAACATATTATAAGAGCCGCTTGCAGCATAACCGGTGAGGATAATATTGTGATTATCGGCTCACAAGCAATTTTAGCCAGTTTTCCAAATACAACATTGCCGGAGATACTGACACAATCGATTGAAGCAGATGTATTTTACTTAAGTGAAAAAAGTCAAGCGTTAACAGACCTTATAGACGGCACTATAGGTGAATTATCCATATTCCAAGATACGTATGGGATATATGCACATGGGGTAGGAAAAGAAACTGCCATACTCCCTCCGGGATGGGAAGAGCGTTTAGTTAAACTCAGCAGTAACAATACATCCGGTTATACAGGACTATGCCTTGATCCTTATGACCTTTGTATATCGAAACTTATTGCTTACCGCAAAAAGGACATTGACTACGTCAAGTCTCTATTAATTTCAGAACTAATAGATTTAAAAGAACTAAAAAAGCGATTATTTACACTTGAAGGGTATGAGGAACAAAAAAATAATGCACTAACGGCATTGAAAGCATTTGATACCACAAATTGAGTTTATGGGGTACAGGAATTGAATTGGTAAAAAGTAAAATACCTCACTACCTATAGCAAGTTGTAAAATGGTGTCGCTTTATAGTATGTAAATAATGCGCCATATCGCTATATTGCTCCATTTTTTATATGGTGTCAGCGATCGGTTTTACTATAACCTCGCCTTTTTTCTTGCTCTTTTACTTTCGTACATTTTTTCGTCGGCATTACTTAAAATCACACTTGAATGAAGCGTATTATCCTCATCGACCTCTACAAAACCGAAACTTATGCTGTATGAGTACTCTTTATCGGCTAAATACTCATCGTTACTTAAACTATTATATATTTCGACGGTCTTTTCTTCAACCTCTTTACATCCTACATCAGGGATGAGCGCCATGTATTCATCACCTCCAAGACGGCAAACCACAGCGTCTTCCGGGAAACTCAAGAGGTGTTTAGCAGCGTTTATAATATACATATCGCCCTCGTTATGCCCGAACTCGTCGTTTATATATTTAAGCCTGTCTAAATCTGCGAAAATCAAAACAAAACGCTTTTTATTATCCAACCATTCCTCCAGCGTTTTCATGCCATATGCTCTGTTATAAAGATTTGTCAGACTGTCGCGGTAAGCGTGGACTTCCAGTTCCTTAATTTCATTCTTGGAATCGCTTATGTCCGTCACAGCATAAATAATAGCAATTTTCCTGTCCCACTCCACTTCATACGCCCTGACATGCAAGTGACGTTCTATACCTTCATAAACATAAGCTATTTCAACCTCGATCCCGCTCGTGGAAGTGAGATGCTCTTCCATGAGTCCGGTGATAGTTTCAATATATTCATGATTTATGTGCATTTCCATGATCGCTGTTTCGTTCATGATCAGGATTGCGAGGGTTTCTTTCTCCACGACGATGATTTGCTGTGGAATATAATGTATAAGCTCAGAAAAAAGCAGGTTAAATTGTTCAACAGACGCATTGTGCATCTGCATTTCATTTAAAGTTTCATTGTGCGATTTCCTGGTCTCCACGACATAATTGCCGAAGGTTTTTAATTCCTCCGCAAACTCGCGGAATTCCTCCGGAACGTCACCAATATCTGATACGATATCGTTGGTATCATTAACAATGCCTCTGATATATGCAAGCATTTTGTCTGCAATATGTTCCATGACTTGCTCCTTATTCCTCGCAATTTCAAGAATTCATATAGCGTCGTTGTAACATTTATTACGAATAATGTCAAGAAAATATCAATCAATTAACAAGATATGTTATCTATATTATGCATTATATATATAAATTTATAGCCCGAGCATCTCCCTTCCGAGCTTCACATAGTATCTATAGTTTTCAATCGGTGTTCCGTTTGGGATACGATGGTCCAAGGCAAAAATCGTTCCGCCGCCTTTCGTTGCGTCACAAATTTTATATACGAGTTCAGTTCTTATATCTTCCTTAGATCTGCGCAGAACATGTTTATCGATCCCGCCTTTCAGACAAAGCCTATGTCCGTATTTTTCGCGTAATTTAACAATATCCATTCCCGAACCCGGTTCGCACGGATGTGTGAAATTAATGCCGCAGTCCAGTAAGCTGTCGATGATCGGGTTTATATCACCGTCGCTGTCTTGATTAAAAATCGAACATTCCGAGTTAGCAAGAAAATCCCAAACAGTACGGTAGTATGGCTTCATAAAACGCTCTACCTGCTTCGGACCGAAAAGCGGACCGGATTTGCCCGCCATATCGTCATGTACATTTAACACATCTATTGTTATTATATCAACCACACGCTCGAACACCTTAATGCACATTTCAGTAATTGTCTGCAGCATATCTTCAATCAGTTCCGGCTGTTCATAACATGCAATACATAATGCTTCCTCACCCATTAACTGGCGCGGTTCGTCAAATCCGCCGGGGATATAAGCATTAACTAAATACCCCTGTTCCCGCAATTTTACGGCTTGTTTCAGTTTATCTTTATCCACACGGCACTCATCAAATTCATACCAGTGCTTGATTTTCAACCAATCATCTGCTGTTTTGACGGGATAGTCACGCGGGAGCGGAAGGGTTGCACTTTTTTTGATCAGCTTGGTTTTTCTGCCCATAGAATCGATTTGGATTGAAAATTCTGTATTGTCTTCCAGCATTATAGGCTCTATGCCGGTGATCGCCATACAATTGACAGGGCAGTTTACCGACAGCACCGTGTCCCATCCAAAGGCTGTCAATTCTATCTCATCTTTAGTTGCACCTTGATTTGCCCACTCTTTATCCAGGCCTACTAAAAGCCCGAATATCTCGGTAAACATTTCATGTCCTGTATATTGATGCTTACAGTGAGCTAAATACTTTTCACGATCCCAAATCATAACTCTTAAACCCTCTTCTTTATAACCATTATACGTCCGTTCTGTTTGGGGAATACGATCTCTTGTTGTCCATCCCCGTCGATATCTGCCACTTTTGAATGCGTTTCACCGTTGTAAAAGTACCCCTTGATCTGCATGTCGTCAAAGGGCAGTTCACCTACTTGATTCCCGTATATATCCATAAATAAACCGCTGAGTTTATAGTTTCGTGTCCGGTCACAATAATGTGTAAAATTCCTCTCGTAATTTATATATCCCTGTTGTGTAAAAAATATCTCCGGGTCGGATGCAGGATCCCAATGCACCATATGGCATCGGGTCGGGATGAAAAAATTATTCTTATCAACAGGTTTTACCCAGGAAAAATCTCTGATATCTTTGATTTTCTCTCCTTGTCCGGTAAACAACATACTTTTCATAGCTCCGCCCCATAATTCCGATATAAAACAAAGTCGTCCCTTACCGTTCGGGTTGGCAGTATGAGCGATCCATTGACCGTGCTCCATTTGGTCTGACATGTCCCATATAACGTTTCCGTTCATATCTATAAGAAATCCTTTTTCAACGAGGATCTGTGATGTACCATCCCCTAAAAAATCTGCTATAGCAATATCGTCAAAATGCGAGTCTTTGATAAAAGTGTCTACTCTTTTGTGCATAATAATTGTCCCGTCATGGTCTAACAGGACTAAACTTCCAAAATTATTATCACTGATTTCTGCGCTGATATCATTTACTGTACAAAACGCAATTTCATCAAACCCGTCACCGTCTATATCGGCGATATGTATTTCATGCCCGAAATCCCGGCTTAGTCCATCAACCTTCCAGATTATATTAAAATCGTTATCCAGTGCATAAACTACTCCACCTGCAACTGCAGCTATTACAGATGGTTTATCGGATGGCAAAATCCGTGCAGTTCCTGTCAGTGGCACACAAATTCCGTAAGCATCTTTTTGACATCCTTCAAATTTACGCTCTCTGATAATACTGCCGTTTTTATCCAAAGCAATGATGCTATCGCTGTTCGGGACGATGATTTCATCACAACCATCCCCGTCGATATCTGCTGTACTGATGATTGGGGTTCCCCATGTTCCGTTGTTTTTAAGCTTTTTTTCTAAAAGCAACTCGCCTTCATGACTATGGACCTGAAGCAGATTTCCGCTTTGATCCATAGAAATAAACTCCATTTTACCATCGCCGTCTATATTGCCGATTTCAAATGAATAACACGGATAATACTTTAATTCAATTTTGTCATTTGCTATATAATAAGGATTCATGCTTATAACCACATCAGATATATCAGTGCTGAAAGTTTCGTACTGTTCAGATCAGCCCGTTTTCCCTCAGAAAGCTTTCCGCTACATCCCGGGGGGATTCATTGCCGACGTCTACTCTGTAGTTAAGGTTGCGCATGACATCGTCCGGGATTTTGCCAACGAGAAGGTTTAAAATGCCAAGAAGCTCAGGGTGCTTATCCAGTATCTCATTGCGTACAATTACAGCTCCGTGATATGGGGGAAAGAAATTCTTGTCGTCTTCAAGAACAACCACGTCATATTCGAAAAGTAAACCGTCGGTAGTAAAAATTTCAGCAACATCAGCGTCACCGTTCATTAGTGCAATATAACGATCCTCGTTATGTAATTGGATTTCTTCCTTGAAACTCATGTCATATAGTTTTTTAAGGTTGGGAAGGCCGTCATTTCTGCTGATTATGCCTCCGCTGCCGCAGAAAATCATGTTTGAAGAAACCTCAGCAAGGTCGGAAAAAGTCTGTAAACCGTATCTCTCCGCGGTATCCCGCCTCACTGCGAAACCGAAACTATTATTAAAACCAAGCTTGCCCAGCATACGGATATTGTGCTTTTCTGCAAGTAATGATACAGTAGTATCATATACTTCCTGCGCGTCGTTTGTCTCAGAACGGTTAAATACGTGGCCAAAAACAGTACCCGTATATTCAACATATACATCCAAAGCATCTGCTTCTATTGCTGCGAAAATAACGTGCGCCACCAAATTATCTCTATGAATGACCTCCAGGTCAGTGTGTGCCTCGATCAACATAACAAGCATATGCCCCAGAATATGCTGCTCAGTGTAATCCTTTGAGCCGACGATTATCGTTTCCTTTTGAGGTTGAGCACATCCCGGCAGCACTCCTATTAAAAGTACCAGTGATAACACAATGAGTAAAGTCCTCATAATAAACCCCATTTCCAAAATTTTGACACAAATAGACATTAACGAATGGGGTTACGCGCCAACCCTTTTTGAGTATTTATGTTCTTTCACGCTAAACCCTCTATCCTGTTTGATGATTTTATCCTGTCCTATATTACATTAATTATGATATTCTGTCAAAAAAACTACTTATTCAGATCGCAACGAATCTTGCTGAGAGGTGCAAGGAATTGATTAAAGCAGCAGCGCTAATTTTACTGACATCATCTTTTTTGATGGTGGCATCGTGTGGAAACAGAGGAGACAACGGTATATTATCCGATGATCCTGTACAGGGAGATCAGGTGGAGGTTGTCGATAACGAGCCCCCTGTTGGTGATGCCGATATCAAAGACGGACACCTTGGCTCTTCGGGAAATGATCTTGATTTATCATCTTCTGCTCCCGGTAATGGGAATACGCATGATGATAATGTACACACGAACATAAGTGATATGACCGCTATAGAATGGGTAGCAAACATTCGCATTGGATGGAGTCTTGGAAATACGCTCGATGCGCATGGAAACCGTGACGGTTTTCCCAATCTGGGTGGCGGTATCTATGCAAATACATCTGTTACCGAGCTGGAAACAGGGTGGGGCAGACCTGTGACAACGATATCGCATTTTACAACACTGAAAGAAGCGGGTTTTAATGCTGTTCGTATTCCTGTTACCTGGTATAAAGCCTGCGATGCAGAGCTCAACATACGTGAAGATTGGATGGCAAGAGTAAAGGAGGTCGTTGGCTATGCAGTATCAAATGATATGTATATCATCTTAAACACTCACCATGATGATGTGTTGTTTAAACTTAATGATGAAGAAATTGAAGAATCAAAAAAGAACATAAAGAAAATTTGGGAGCAGATCGCAACCGCATTTAAAGATCACGACCTTAAACTTGCTTTTGAAGGTTTGAATGAACCCAGAACAATAGGCAGCCCGGCAGAATGGAGAGGCGGAACAGAGGAAGAACGTTACAATCTTAATATGTTAAACCAGATTTTTGTCGATACGGTAAGGAGTACAGAAGGTAATAACGCTGAGCGCATTCTTATAATACCGACCTATGCAGCTTCGGGGAATGAAACAGCTCAGAGAGGATTGGTAATGCCCGATGACCCGGCAAAAAACAAGATCGTTGTTTCTATACACTATTACGAACCATGGAGTTTTGCATTAAGAACAGGTACAGGCAGTGTAGCGACGTGGGATGTCAACAACAGAGACGATACAGCTGTCATAACGCGCGCTTTTGATTTGGCACATGAGCTGTTTATCAGAAATGGTATACCTGTTATATTCGGTGAAATGGGAGCGATCAACAGAGATAATATTGAGGCAAGAGCAGCGTGGGCGGAATTCTATACCGCATATGCCAAATCAAAGGATATTCCGTGTTTCTGGTGGGATAACGGAAGTTATTGGGTATTGAGAAGGCTTAGTTGGGGATGGGAGCAAACTTTTGGATTATTGGATAGAGTCAACTTTGAAATAGCTCATCCGGAAATCGTTGAAGCCCTCTTGCGCGGCACGTCTTGACCGGCATTTGGAGATAATTTATGGTTCATGACCTTATAATCATAGGCGCGGGATCTGCAGGTCTTTTTGCTGCAGCAAATGTTCCTGTTGGCTGGAAAACGTTATTGTTGGAGAAAACAAGCTCTCCGGGTAAAAAATTACTTTTATCCGGAACTGGTCAATGCAATTTGACTAATAACGAACCGATCAAGGCTTTTTTAAATCGTTATGGCGAAAACGGGAAACACCTGCGTCCGGTTTTATTCCCCTTTTCCAATCTTGCACTCGTTGACTATTTCGAGCATAAAGGGTTACCTCTGTATGCCAGAGAGGACGGGAAGGTATTTCCTGTTTCAATGAAAAGTGCCGATGTGTTGAACTTATTGCTTGACCTCGGTCGAAACAACGGTGTGACCTTTAAGTACCGATCTGAAGTCAACGAAATCGTGCAGAGAAACAAGCCGGAAACTCAAGCCATTATAGTAAAAACCAACGATGAGATATATCATGCAAAAAACGTGCTTGTTGCAACCGGTGGTGAATCCTATCCGCAAACCGGTTCAGACGGTTCGTTTTTTTCATGCCTTGAACATATAGGAATTAGCCTTGTGACTCGCAGACCGGCTCTGGCGCCGGTTTTTGTCCGTGATTACCCTTACAGCGATCTGTCAGGAATCACTTTCCAAAACGTTGCTTTATTATTAAACCGGAAGGATGCAAATGATGTTAAAAAGGTTGAGGGAGACCTTTTGTTGACCCATAAAGGTTTTTCAGGACCATCCATTTTAGAGATATCCCGCTATGTTACTGCGGGCGACAGGCTAAGCATAAATTATCTGCCTCAAAGAACTCCCGGGGATCTGCGTCTGGAGTTGATCAAAAATGCTGCAGGGAGCAACAAACAGATCACAACGATCTTAGAGTCGGTAACTTCCTTACCGCGTAGTTTTCTTGAGCATAACTGTAAAAGATGCAATTTAAAGGAAAATGAAAAATCATCTCATTTATCAGGTAGAGAGATGGAACGCCTTGCAAATCGGCTCACTAACGACTCGTATGAAGTCAGCGGAAGCGCCGGATATTCTGTTGCAATGACTACTGCCGGCGGTGTTTGCCTGGATGAGATAAACTTACGAAGCATGGAAGCAAAACGCTTTTCCGGTCTGTATTTTGCAGGTGAAGTACTCGATGTTGACGGTGATACAGGCGGGTATAATTTGCAATTTGCATTTTCATCAGCGAAACGGTGTATAGAATCAATGCAGGTTTGACTGACTAACGTTGCCGCATACCGGAAAAGACTGCACCCTTGATATACTCAGTATCCTGAGTCTTATAAGGGTGCTATTTTGCGCTTATTTCTCAAACTGTGGGGTAACACAAGGCATTATTCTGATACTATTTCTCGTCGTCTTTTACATGATAACAAAACCTGTGCAGCATCCACAAAAGAAGTGCATGCTAATACAAACTAATTAGTTATAACGACTACACATGCAACAGTAAAATTCTTGACTGATGTGTTACACATTAGATTATAATCTTTCAAAATGAGAGTCACGACCGGGTATACCCGGGCATGACCTGGTGAGCGGAGATCAGAAAGTAGTTATAATTTGAGTAAAAAAGGGGTGTACCACATATGAAAAATCTCAGAGTCTCTTATAAGTTGATCATCGGATTCATGATCGTCGTTGTCTTGGCAGTTGTTGTAGGTGTTATCGGGATAATCGGTATGAATTCGATCAACAAAGCAGACGATGCTCTTTACAACAATAATGTTGTTGCCTTAAGTGCTATGGGCGATATACGCGAAACTGTGCAGGCTCAAATAGTCCAAATGCGTAATTTTGCTTTAAAAGCGGGCAATCCGGCGGAAATAAATGAAATAATAAACGCTTTGAGCGGCTTGGAAAGCGATATGTTGGAATACATCGCAATATATGAAAAAACGATCACTGATATATCGGCAGAAACGTCTTATTTTGAAGCGAAGAGATTATATCTCAATGAATTCAATGATATAAAACACAGGATCAAAGAAGCCAGCTTGATCAGTATGGAAGCTGTATATAATATTATTTTTGACCAGCATGTTACAGATGTAAGAAATGCAATGGTAAACGGCTTTTTTGAATCGATGGAGCAAAACGATAAATGGGCTTACGAATCTGTCAATAATAATACTGCTTTATTTAATACGATGCTGATCACATCGGTTAGTGTACTCGCTTTTACGGTAGCTGTTGCTTTGTTCCTTGCGTTTTACATCTCAAGTCTTATAAGCAAACCATTATTGCCGCTTGCAGCATTCATGAACAGAGCAGGCACTACGGGTGACATAGTATTAAGTCCCGAAGATACGGAAACTATAGGTAAATACTCCGAATCAAAAGACGAGATCGGACAAGCTATCAAAGGCGCAGCCTCTTTTGTACATCACGTAGCGACTATATCTGAAAAGCTGGAATCGGTTGCAAGCGGTGATCTGTCAATAGAAATCAACGTTCTTTCAGAGAGTGATATAATGGGACGTTCGGTATATCAAATGGTTGAAAGTTTGAATGAGATGTTTTCCGAAATCAACATATCCACAAATCAGGTGTCTACCGGTGCAAAGCAAATCTCTGACGGAGCTCAGGCGCTTGCTCAGGGGACCACTGAACAAGCCGCATCCTTACAGCAGTTATCAAGCTCAATAACCGAAATATCACAAAGAACAAAAGAAAACGCAACGATGGCAGAAGAAGCTTCAAAACTCTCGATGGCGATCAAAGAGGATGCAGAAAAAGGGATCAAGCAAATGGATAGTATGATCACAGCGGTCAAGGATATAAACGATGCCAGTCACTCGATCGGTAACATCATTAAGACGATCGATGATATTGCGTTCCAAACAAATATCCTCGCATTAAATGCAGCAGTTGAAGCGGCAAGAGCAGGTCAGCACGGAAAAGGTTTTGCTGTTGTAGCCGAAGAGGTTCGAAATCTTGCATCCAAGAGCGCTCAGGCAGCAAAGGACACAAGCGAAATAATTCAAGATACGATAGAAAAATCAAACCTGGGTTCACGTATTGCCGGGGAAACCGCTCTAAGCCTTCAGGAAATCGGAACAGGGATAACCGAATCTAACAGAATTGTAGCAGATATCGCCACAGCGTCAGAAGACCAATCGCAGAGCATTTCGCAGATAAATATCGGCATAAATCAAGTGTCACAGGTTGTTCAACAAAACAGTGCTACAGCACAGGAAAGTGCCGCAGCGTCACAAGAAATGAGTGGTCAGTCCGATATGCTCAAGCAGCTGATAACGCAATTCCAATTAAAAGATACAGGTAAAAACTCGATAATGCGTCTCGACCATCATTCCGACGGAAAATATTAAAATCTCCCTCTATATGTTGAAAGAGGTCGCCATCACTCTGATGGCGACCTCCTTCGAGTGTATGACTAAAAGGGAGTCTTGTCACTTTAACTTACTGGTACTTTGTGTTACAATAAGCAAAGATGTTTACAAAAAGATGGAGGTATATATTATGAGCCAAAAGGTTCGAATGGGCGTTATCGGTGCGGGAAACATGGGTTCTGCACATATAAAATGTATTCAGGACGGTAACTGCCCTGAAATTGAAATAACAGCTGTTGCAGATATAAAACCTGAAAGACTGGAACACATACCTGTTTCAAGAAAATTCAGCTCAACAGCCGTTATGCTGGAAAGTGATGTAATAGACGCAGCATTAATTGTTACCCCACATTACGACCATCCTTCTTTAGCAATCGAATGCTTTAATAAAGGTATCCATGTCATGCTTGAAAAACCTGCCGGAGTATATACAAAGCAGGTACGCGAAATGAACGATACCGCAAGTAAAAACGATGTGGTTTTTGGTATAATGTATCAGCAACGTACTGATCATATCTATCGTAAAATGAAAGAGATCGTGGATAGTGGAAGAATGGGACGGATCCGTCGTATAAACTGGTTGATAACCAATTGGTACAGACCGCAAGTATACTATGATTCAGGTGCATGGCGGGCATCATGGCGTGGCGAAGGCGGTGGCGTATTGATCAATCAATGCCCGCACAATCTGGATCTATTACAATGGATATGCGGTATGCCGGTGATGGTGGATGCAAAGATGTCTTTTGGAAAGTGGCATGACATTGAGGTTGAAGACGATGTAACAGCTTATATGGAGTTTGAAAACGGTGCTACCGGCACATTTATAACATCCACAGGAGACACTCCGGGCAGCAATCGTTTTGAGATCACATTCGATGGCGGAAAGCTCGTATCCGAAAATGGTAAGCTGACTATATGGGAGCTGGAACAACTGGAGCAGGAGTTCTCAGCTGTAAACACAAAACCGTTTGGTGCTCCCGGAGTTACTGAATCATTAGTAGAAACAGACGGGAAATCTGAGCAATATGTCGGCATATTGAACGCTTTTGCCGGAGCGATCCTGCGGGGAGAACCGTTGATCGCAAACGGAATTGAAGGGATAAATGGTCTTATGATATCCAACAGCATGCATTTATCTGCATGGAAAGGCACCCCCGTTACTCTACCGGTCGACGAGGATATATTCTACAACGAACTTATGAAACGGGTGGAGAAGTCACGTTTTAAGACAAATGTAAAGGAAATACTCGCAGATATAAGCGGCTCTCATAAATAGATGATGCATGATGGAAAATGGAAAAGTTGACAATAATTGCTCTCGTGAGTAGTATGTTAGATGGAGGGGATTTTTATGCTTAATACGGAAAAGACTAATAAAACAATTTTGATCACCGGGGCAAATCACGGACTCGGACTTTCTCTCGTTAATGTATTTTTAAATCATGGATATACGGTTTTTGCAGGTGTATTTAAGCTTACAAATGATTCGCAGATCCAAAGCCTTAAAGAAAAAGAAGGATTGTATATCGTCGATATGGATGTAAGTGATTCAAAATCTGTTGAAAAAGCTGCCGAATACGTAGGCGGTATAACAGAGTCGCTGGAGATCCTCATCAATAATGCCGGGATCCTGTGTCAGGATTCATACAACATGAAAAATTACACGATATTTGACAAGCTAGATGTGGATTCAATGCGTGAAGTTTACGATGTAAACGCATTAGGCGCATTAAGAGTCGCAAATGCATTTACACCGTTATTAATGAAAGGTGACGAAAAACTTCTGATCAACATTTCATCGGAAGCCGGAAGCATAATGGATTGCACAGTCAGCGACTGGCACGGTTACCGTATGTCAAAAGCTGCAATGAACATGGCTGGCGCACTCATATCAAATGAGTATGTTAAGCATGGCGGCAGGGTATGGCAGATACATCCGGGATGGATGCAAACCTACATGCACGGTGAAAGAAACGACAGAGCTCACCATTCATCAGATTTTTCCGCTGAGCACATCTACAGGCTTGTTAAAAACGCCGATGCCCAAAAATCAGACAGTCTGGTTTTCATGGACATACTCGGCGAACCGCTGCCATGGTAGGCAAATCACTTCCATGTCAATAACAAAGAAAGGTATACTCAATGGCAAATTACATTACAAGCATTCTACAGGCAATAGGAAAAACACCGTTGTTAAGGCTCGATAAGATAGCAAAAAATTTGGATCTTGACGGCAGCATCTTCGCAAAGCTTGAGCATCTCAATCCCAGCTTCTCGAAAAAAGACCGTATAGCTCTCGGAATGATCGAAATAGCAGAGGAAAAAGGTTTACTTAAACCCGGTCAGCCTGTGCTTGAAGCTACAAGCGGAAACACAGGGACAGGTGTTGCATTGGTTTGCGCCGCAAAGGGGTATAAGTTTTTCAGCGTTATGTCACGCGGGAACTCTGTCGAAAGAGTAAAGATGATCTCCGCATTAGGCGGGGAGGTCGTACTGGTGGATCAGTCTCCGGGTGCAGTCAAAGGCAAGGTTTCAGGAGAGGATCTTGATCTTGTTGAGCAGGAAGCAGAGAGACTTGTTGAAGAAACAGGTGCATATTACCTGAGACAGTTCAACAGCCGTGACAACGCCCTTTCGCAGGAAAGTGCCGCAGATGAGATATGGGAACAATCCGGAGGATGTATACAGGCTTTTACCGATTTCCTTGGAACAGGCGGTACATTTGAAGGCTATGCGCGTGCTTTAAAACGGCACGACCCGGGTATATTATGCTATGTAGTCGAGCCGCATGGATGTGCCCACTATAAAAATGAAATAATCGAAGGGAAAAGCCACGGGATACAAGGCGGCGGTTATGCTAAAGAACTCGCCAACGTTGACCGTGCCCTCATTGACGGATGCGTAACTGTCACCCACGATGAAGCTGTTGACATGACAAGGAAACTGGCTGAGATCGAGGGTGTTTTCGCAGGCTTTTCATCAGGAGCAAATGTTATGGCAGCAGTAAAACTTTTGCAGGATCAGGAAAAAGGAAAAAATATCTGTGTTGTAATAAATGACTCCGGCTTAAAATACATGAGCACCGATCTATATTAATGAACAAAAGCAAAGAAGAAAGACAATAAAAATGCCGGTAGATAAACAAGAAATCAAAAAAGAAAACGGAGAGATACTCCGGTTATTCTGGCCGGTATTGATAGAAAACGCGCTGGCGGTAACGATCGGCATGGTGTCAGCCATGATGGTATCGGGCGTTGGTGATTTTGCAGTCAGCGGCGTGAGTCTTGTTGATACATTCAATTTTGTGGTTATTTCGGCATTCCAGGCGATCGCAGTGGGTGCAACAGTGATCGTTGCGCAAAAAATTGGAGCAAAAAAGACGAGTGACGCAGGTGAAACAGCCTATCAGTCTATCGTCTTTTGTGTTATTTTAGCGACTTTGCTCGGGGCAGCTACGTTTTTCGGAAACCGGCATATATTGAACTTCCTTTATGGAGCAGCAGCGGCGAATGTTCTTGACGCAGGTGAAACCTATTTTCGTTTCAGCAGTATCAGTTACCCGTTTCTCGGACTATTTGCTGCATGCAACGGTATAATGCGTGCAGGAGGAAACACCCGTACACCAATGATCGTCTCTGCTGTTGCCAATATCGTAAATATATCTATTGCCTTTGTTTTGATCCTCTTAGGGTATGGAGTGCTCGGCGTGTCAATAGCAATGCTGGTCGCGCGTGTCATGTCCGGTTTGTTTTCGTTTTTTATGCTTAGAAAAGGCACGCGTGGAGTTGTCCTGCCCGGCGGGAAACCGAGGTTGACAGCGGAAATATTAAACCCCGTCCTTCGAGTAGGTATTCCGAGCGGTATCGACTCTATGTTTTTTACCGGTGCAAGAGTGATGATGACAGTTTTTATGTCTTCAATGGGTACATCGGCGATCCATGCGCATGCTATAGGAAATTCATTGTCTGGATTTATCTTCCTGCCCGGAAATGCCTTTGCGGTCATCTCCGTCACACTGGTCGGTCAGGCATTCGGTGCGGGATTGTTTCAGAAGATCCGAAGGCTCATGAAAAAAATGATCTTCTTCAGCAGTGTGTCGCTGACTGTAATGGTGATACTGCTTTTACTGTTACTTGATCCGCTGATGTCGCTATATTCACCTTCGGTTGAAACTGCAGCTACCGTACGCACGCTAATATTGACATTCAGTATATTAGCTCCTTTTATGTGGAGCTTCGCTTTTTGCGTACCCGCAATGCTTCGTGCATGCGGTGATGCAAAAGCAACCATGTATATATCTGTTTGCAGCCTGCTTGCACTGCGGGTGTTGGGATCGTGGTTCTTCGGTATCTATCTTGACATGGGCGTTCTTGGCGTATGGATGGGAATGTATGCCGACTGGATCGGCCGGGGCATCAGTTTCAGCATAAGAGCTTTCACAAACGCATGGAAAAAGAACATGGGGGCAACTCCGGGGGCATCTCCGGGGGCAAAAATTGAATGAATCCGTTTAATTGGACAATGAAATGTGATAGAATGGCACTGCCTGAAGGTTAAATTGACTAGATTGCAAGTTTGAGCGTAACTTTCAGAAAATTATACCAAGGAGTGCTGTGATCATGGCTAAATCCAGAAACCAAAAACAAAAAATCCTGTATATAATGAAGATCCTGCTCGACCAGACTGACGAAACTCACAGACTGTCAGTCAACGACATAATCTCCAAACTGGAAAAACAAGACATCAAAGCAGAGCGGAAAACAATATACGCCGATATAAACACACTTAAAGACTTCGGGATCGATATAGTTCTGGAAAAATCAAAATCCTTCGGTTACTACGTCGCTACACGCGATTTCGAACTCCCCGAGCTGAAGCTCCTTGCGGACGCAGTCCAATCTTCAAAGTTCATCACAGAACGAAAAACAATGCAGCTCATCAAAAAACTCGAAGGCCTCATGAGCGATCACGACGCCGGCAAGCTCCGCCGCCAGGTATACGTCCAAAACCGCGTCAAAAGCATGAACGAAAGCATCTATTACAACGTCGATGCATTACACGAAGCAATCTCGGAAGACAGAAAAATAAGCTTTAAATATTTCACCTATGATGTCCAGAAAAATCAAATCTTCAGAAGAGGAGGCGACACGTACACAGTCAGCCCCGCAGCACTCACATGGAACGAAGAAAACTATTACCTCATAGCCTACTCGGAAGAAAGAGGGTCGATCACTCATTTCAGAGTAGACAGAATGAACAGCGTAAAAAAACTGACAGAACGCCGCCATACAACAGCAAAAGAATTCAAACTGGCTGAATACTCAAAAAAAGTATTCGGTATGTTCAGCGGCGAAGAAGCAAACGTCAAACTCAGAGTAAATAATAAATTAATAAGCGGAGTTATTGACCGATTCGGAAAAGACGTTATAATGATACCTGACGGTGATGATCACTTCATAATAAGAGTGCGCGTCGTACTCTCGCCGATCTTCTATGGCTGGCTCTTCCAGTTTGGAGATCTATGTGAAGTAGCAGAACCTCAAAGCCTTAAAGAAGAACTAAAAAACCGCGCAAAAGAATTTCTCGCACAGTTGGAAAAATGAGGTGAAATCAAATGGAACATATTATTCCATATCTTATTATTGCAGGCACATCCGCCGCGGTGTATATTTTCCTGATCGTCGCTATACGTCTATTTGGAAAAAAAGAATTCTCACAACTCTCTGTATTCGACATCGTCTTCATCCTTCTGATAAGCAACGCAGTCCAAAACTCAATGATAGCAGCAGATTTTTCCTTTTTAGGAGGCATAACATCTGCTGTAACACTTTTTCTGGTCAACTTCCTCTTTAAAAACGTTATCTATAAGATCCCGAAGGTATCAGAACTGGTGCAAGGGCATCCGATAATGCTGATATACGATGGTAAGCAAATCCCGGAAAACATGAAAAAATCAAAAGTAAGCGTCCAGGAGCTTGAAGAGGCAACAAGAGAACACGGCATAGACAAACTCGAAAATGTCAGTCTGGCCGTGCTTGAAGTTGACGGAAGTATAAGTGTTGTTGCAGAAGACTTTGTAAACAACATGAGAAAAAGACGTCGCCGCTACAGCAATGAAGTTTGACCCGTTTGCTTCCGATAAAGTACTTATCGGGTATTTGCTTGCGAGGTATTCAGAAAGCTCACACTAAACAGATACAAAGCCGTTTTTCCGCAGTGCATCACGAAGCTTGAGCAGTGCCGGGAAGACGGCTATTTGCAATGCTATAAGTACAGCCTGCTGCGGAACTCTTGAAACAAGCAGAGGGATGTATGGAGTGCCCATAAACAAAGACAATCCAAGTGTAGCGAGACCGGCTCCGCAGATTATTTGTGTTGAAAATGCACTGGCAACAGAATGAGGCCAGAACTTCAAGTCTTCACGATTGAGGATCAGTCCATAAAGGAATCCTGTTAAAATACGGGATACAAGTATCAGTGGTATCGGAGTTAATCCCATGATCGGCCAGCCCAGAATATCTGATATCCCATACGCAAAAGCACCCCATATCGGCCCGAAAAACATTCCGCAGCACATCATAGGGATAAAAGTAAGAGTTATTCGCATTGTCGGAGCATTTACAATAGGTAACAGGCGCTCAAGCACATAAGCAAGAGCGATCAATGCGCCAACCTGACATATAACACGCAAAGATAACTTGGTGTTCATAAAAAGCCGTCCTTTCGTGACTGTGTACCTTGTACCACAAAAGGAACAACTACCTCCCGTGGCAGCGGATGCGAAATCACATCGCGAGCTAAACTCTTCGTCCGGTGGCGACCTCCCATCCATCCGGCACTTGACGCGTGATTTCTACTCTGTCATTCAATTTTTAATGGAATACTTGCTTATTATAATAAACTTCTATAAAATTAGCAAGAGTTAAAAGTATGTGAGGTGTTGTCATGATTTATATATTCATAGCGATCGGGTCAGTGATACTGCTGACAGCAGCAGCGATTTTCTGTGTTGCTCCGGGAAAAATATCACCTGAAGCAAAAAAAACAGCTGAGATATTCAAGGGACTAAACTGTGCTCATCGAGGCTTACACACTGAAGATCAGCATATACCGGAAAACTCAATATCCGCTTTTAAAGCTGCTCGTGAAGGTGAGTACGGCGTTGAGCTTGATGTACAACTCTCAAAAGACGGGAAGGTTATTGTCTTCCATGACAACGACCTGAAACGTGTGTGCGGGATCGATGCACAGGTTAACAGCAAAGACTGGGAAGAACTGTCAGAGCTTCCGTTGTTTGATACGAAAGAGCTTATACCGTTATTTACAGATGTATTGGATGTACTGAATGACACACCTGTGATAGTAGAATTAAAAGCCGCAGGTAAAAACAATGCGAGGCTTTGTGAAGAAACCTTGAAAATATTGCGTAGCCAGGGCAAAAACTGGTGCGTTGAGAGTTTTGATCCGCGCATCGTTGCATGGTTCAAAAAAAATGCACCGGATGTACTACGCGGTCAACTAAGCAATCCGCCCGGAGATATGAAAGGAATATCTGCTGTAAGCAAACTCCTGCTGGGATATGTATTGTTAAACTTCATATCCCGCCCGCACTTTTTAGCATACAGCAACAGCCCCCACCCCCTGACAGTAAAACTCTGCCGGGCAATGAAACCAATAAATGTGATCTGGACAGTTCATCCGGCTCACGACATAAAGAAATGTGAAAATAAAAATGACACGATTATTTTTGAATATTACAAACCCGCACCAAAGTTCTAATCATGTCAAATGCCAATGGGGTAGTTATCCTAACACCTCCGGCAACATTAAGATACCTGTTCAAACTGGCTGTTATATAAATCTGCGTAGAAACCACCTTTTGCCAGAAGTTCCATGTGGGTACCGCTTTCTACTATGTCACCTTTGTTCATAACGAGGATCATATCAGCATTTTTTATTGTAGATAACCGGTGTGCTATTACAAATGATGTCCTGCCTTTTGTCAGGTTGCTCATAGCTTCTTGCACTAAATGCTCGGTGCGGGTGTCGACTGAGCTTGTTGCTTCATCCAGGATCGTCATAGGAGCGTTTTGTATCATAGCCCGCGCTATGGTAACGAGTTGTTTCTGCCCTTGTGAAAGGGCTGTTTTGTCATTCAGGACAGTGTCATATCCATTTGGAAGGGTGCTGATAAAGTGATCGAGTCCTACTGCTTTACATGTTTTTACGACCTCTTCATCAGTAACGTCTTCTTTACAGTAAATTATGTTTTCTTTTATTGACCCCTCAAACAGCCACGTATCCTGCAGAACCATACCGAATTGTTTCTGGACATTATCCCTGCACACCTGCGTCGATGGTACTCCGTCAATCAAAATGTCTCCGCTGTCTAATTCATAAAAACGCATCAAAAGGTTAACTATCGTGGTCTTTCCCGCACCGGTCGGGCCGACTATTGCTATTTTTTTGCCGGCTTCAAACTTTGATGAAAAATCGTGTATTATTGTTTTCTCAGGATCATAACCAAATCGCACATTACGAAATTCTATCTCACCCTTGATGTCTGTCAGCTCTTTTGATTTACCGCTCTCATCATCCATTTCCTCCTCACCGAAGAATTCAAAAACGCGTTCTCCGGCAGCAGCAGTGCGCTGCATATTTTGAAATGCTTGAGCCAGCTGAGAGAGTGGTTGTGTGAACAGACGGATATAAATCATAAACGCAGCAATAACACCAAATTGGATTGTCCCGTTCATAGCAAGCACTGCACCCACAACACATACTGCAACATAACCAAGGTTGCCGATAAACATCATTATAGGCATCATAAGACCTGACATGAACTGGCTTTTCCAGCCGCTGTCATAAAGACGATCATTCACTTCGTCAAAAATACGGCCTGCTTCTTTCCCGCCGTTATAGACCTTGACAACATTATGACCCGAGTATATTTCCTCAACATGTCCGTTGACAGCACCCAGATCCTTTTGCTGCCGTATAAAGTATTTTTGAGATTTGCCCATTATTAGGGACATGAAAAAGAATCCTACAATACTTGCGCCTATTGCTGTTAAGGCCATAAGCCAGTTGTTGTAAAACATCATTATAGCAGAGCCGAAGAACATTGTTACCGCCGAGACAAGAGCACCGACGCTCTGGTTCATTGTTTGCCCGATAGTGTCAACATCATTTGTGACACGGCTCAAAATGTCTCCAAAGCTTACTTTATCGAAATACTTCAACGGAAGCCTGTTGATTTTTTGAGATATATCGGTACGCATATTCTTACCGATCCTTTGCGTCACCGTTGCCATGATATATCCTTGAATAAAGTTCAAGATCGCAGATGATGAGTACAGAAAAATGAGCAGCACTGCGATCCGCGCAACAGCATTTAAATCAACGTCTATGACTTGTCCTGATGCCATCAGTGATACGATAACTTTTTGGATCTCATTCGTCATATTACCGATTTGATTTGGTCCGAGAACTGTCAGCACTGTTCCGGTGGCGGCAATAACGAGTGAAATGATGATCACAGGCATGTATCTCCTGCAATAGATGATAAGCCTCATCCATGTGCCTTTAAAATCTTTTGCCTTTTCCGCAACACCCAAAGGACCACCGGGTCCCCGCATACGCGGCGCCCTGTTGACCGGACTGCTTCTTTCACTACTATTGTGTCCACTCATGAGGCAAGTTCCTCCTCACTCAGTTGACTTATAGCGATCTGTTTATATATCTCACAATTATTGAGCAGTTCCTTGTGGCGGCCTATACCGACGACTCTGCCTTTATCAAGTACGACTATTTGATCTGCGTCGATTATTGTTCCTATGCGCTGTGCTACGATCATACTGGTAACGCCTGCAGTTTCCTTTTTAAGCATAGTTCGTAAAAGCCTGTCTGTTTTATAGTCCAGTGCTGAGAACGAGTCATCGAAAATATAGATCTCAGGTTTACGGCATACAGCGCGTGCAATTGACAGGCGTTGCTTTTGACCTCCCGAGATATTAGTGCCGCCCTGAGCGATCTCTCCATGATAGTGATTTTCCATACTCGCGGCAATATCTGCACCTTGAGCAATTGCAACTGCAGAAATCACATCATCATCGGTAAAGTCACCTCTGCCATTATCGCCATATGCAACGTTTGAAAATATAGTACCTTTGAACATGACTGCTTTTTGAGGCACATACCCGATTTTATTATGTAAAGCTTCTAGCTTATACTCGCGAATGTTTATGCCGTCGATCAGTATCTCACCTTCGGTTGCATCAAAAAAACGAGGTACAAGGTTGATAAGTGTTGACTTACCGCTGCCGGTCGAACCGATAAAAGCGATCGTCTCACCCTGACGGACGGTAAAGCTGATATCTTTAAGGACAGCTTCAGCAGCGTCAGGATATTTAAACCCGACACTATTAAATGTCACTTCACCAAAAACACCCGGCATTCCCTCTGTTTTACTGCCATCCAGGATCGTTGGCGGTGTATCAAGCACTTCGCAAATACGTCTTGCGGATACTGATGCTCTGGGGAGCATGATGAAGATCATCATCAGCATCATAAAGGACATTATCACTTGCATCGCATAAATCGAGAAAACCATCATGTTAGAAAAAATCGGCAGTCTGTCAGCAGCTTGAGCGGCATTTATAAGATAAGCACCGATCCAAAAAACAGAGAGTGATACGCCGCTCATAACCAGCGATATTACAGGCATCAGGATCGCCATAGCACGGCTTGTGTAGAGCTGCGTACCGGTCAGTTCATCATTTGCATGCTCAAATTTTGCCTCTTGATAGTCCTCCGCGTTATATGCTCTGACAACTCTCAGTCCTGTCAGGTTCTCGCGTGTAACTCGATTCATGTTGTCGATCAATGATTGCATCATCCTGAATTTTGGCAGTACAAAAATCATCATGATAGAAATCATAACAAGAAGGATAAGAACGGCTATACTGGTCGCCATCGTCCACTCCAAACCTTTACCTGCAATCTTTGTTATAGCCCAAACGGCAGTAATAGGGGCTTTTATTATCAGTTGCAATCCCATCGCTATAACCATTTGGATTTGAGTTATATCATTTGTAGAGCGGGTGATAAGGCTGTCGGTAGTGAAACGGTTGATCTCCTCCATTGAAAACGAGTCGACCCTGTTATAAAGCAACCGGCGCAAACGCCTTGAAAAAGCAGCGCCGATTACAGCGGCAAAGTACCCGACGATAACGGCGGCACACAAGCTTCCAAGTGTGCACAGAAGCATCATTTCGCCTGCGACCCAAATATCCTTCATAACACTGCCGGGTGTTTGTACGAGCGTAGTTATCTCTGCCATGTAATCCGGTGATTTTAAATCCAGCCATACTTGAACAACAATAAAGCCCATACTGAGCAGTGCCATGAGCCACTCTTTGAGCTTGAGATATGTAAGGACTTTGATCATTAAGCTAATCTCCTTACACGAGAGTGCTCAAAGGCACTCTCGTGAACAATACCGGCTTATGGAGTTGATGCCGGAGGTATCTCCTGAGGTGTTTCTTGAGGTGTCACCGGAGGACTCTCCGTAGGAATTTCCGGAGTTGGATTTACATACTGCGGTTCAGCGGGCACTGCCGTGTGGGGCGGTGGTTCCGGATTTGCCGGGAGCGGTTCATGCTTTACCTCGGGACTTACCGGGGGTGGAGCAGTATGTATGATCACCGGTGTTGCTGTGATCGCAGCAACTTTTGCCGGTTTCTTTGTGGTGAAGTATTGAACGATAAACCCTCCTATGGCAAAAGCAGGTGGCAGGACAAAGAACAAGCCGAGATCTGTGCTTAACATTATCATCATTATGCCTGCACAGACGTACAAACCGCCGTGAATGGAGGTAGCTATGATGATCCATAGCTTTCTGAATATGACAGCAACAACACCCATTGCTATTCCGGCTATGATCCCGACGATCAAGGCTGCCATTCCGGAATCTCTGAACATTATCAGCACCAGGAAAAATACAATAGTAGATGCAGCTACAAAAGCGTAAAGAAACACACCGACCAGGTATGCCCTATATGCAATAAATGCACCTAAAAGTGCGCAAAACAATATGATCAGCAAACCAAGAAGATATGCACCCGGTGTATTCGACAAGATACCCGATGTTGCAATAGCATCTCCGATCACAATGCCGATAAATAGACCGAGAACACCGCACCAGAACTTAAAGAGCTTATATCCTAAGAAACATTGCAGGATACCAAAAATGCACACGGCCGCACCGACAAAAGGTAAAGCGTCTCTTACAGTTTGATCGAGGCTTTCCAAATAGGCAGCAAACTGGTGTATACCGGCAAGCTCAAGCAAGAACTGAAAAATCCCAAAACCAACATCACTCATTTATTTGTCATTCCCTTCATATGTGAATTATGATATGCTTAAATCGATATTTAAATGATAATATATGACGATTATCGCAGTAATCATTCTATCATAGATTAGATAAGTATCAATAGGTTGAGCGGAAAAAACTAAAAGGATGACTTACATTGCCGTTTTATCAACAATTACTGATAGTTTGCCCGTTGGTTTTTTTAGCGGGGTTTATAGATTCCATCGCAGGCGGGGGAGGGCTTATTTCTCTGCCTGCTTACTACATGGCGGGGTTGCCTCCGCATTTTGCACTTGGTACAAATAAACTGTCATCTTCGATAGGATTGATTTTCTCAACCGGCACTTATCTGCGCGAAGGGTATGTCTATAAACCTCTGATACCTATATCCATCGCGGGAGCACTTATCGGCTCATGGCTCGGTGCGAGAAGCATCTTATTATTGGATGAACAGGTACTGCGGTGGATAATGGTTATAGTAATACCTGTTATCGCGCTGCTCATCATCTTCAAGAAAGATATTCTTTCCCCGGAAAAGCGGGAGTTCAGTCAGACACGTGAGCAGATGACCGGAGCAGTCATTGCATTATCTATCGGCTGGTACGACGGCTTTTTCGGACCCGGAGCCGGTACATTTTTAATGCTGGCTTTTGTTGGTATCCTTAAGCTTGATGCTGTCACGGCATGTGGAAATACAAAAGTCGTAAACTTCTGTTCAAATGTTGCTGCAATGGTCGTGTTTATGATGGCAGGAACCGTTAACTATGCTCTGGCTCTGTCCGGAGCATTATTTGCTGTTTTGGGAAACATACTGGGCGCGAGACTTACGGTAAAAAACGGAGCAAAACTGATAAAACCCGTAATGCTTGTTGTCGTTTTGATACTGATGATCACTATTATCAGGGATATATTGTAGATCACGTATTATCATTCCCGTAAATAATATTATTTATCTCTGCCATGATTTCGTTTTTTGCACTTTCTATTGCTTTTCTCAGCCTGGCGAACGAAGCTTCAAGCTCGGCGTGAGGAGGTTCAAAATCCTCCGGCGCGCTTTCTTTATCGATCAAAAAGCGTTCGGTAATGTTTTGGCATTCGTGTCAACTCGATTCCTTTCTTCAGTATTTTTCACACTTTCCTCCAAAAGATCTTAAATAGTCAGCGCAGCTTCCAGTCTGTCTCTGACGGTCTCTACGACTTTAATGCGCGAGTACAGCTTATCTACGGCTTCAACTATAGTCCAGGGTGCATATTCGGTTGATGTGCGGAGCAGCATTTCATCGACTGCTTCCAGATATTGATCCCATTTGTCCCTGTTACGCCAATCCTCGTCTGTGATTTTCCATTCCTTCTCCGGTGTGTTTGTACGCAGTTCAAAACGTTTAAGCTGCTCATCCGGATCGATATGCAGCCAGAACTTAAGCAAAACAATACCGCTGTCGGTAAGTTGCTTTTCAAATTCATTGATCTCTCCAAAAGCTCTTTTCCAGTCTTCGGTCGAACAGAACCCTTCAACCCGTTCAACCATGACGCGGCCGTACCAACTGCGATCAAACACTGTAAGATGCCCGGCTTTCGGTACCTCGTTCCAGAAACGCCATAAATAATGATGTGCCTTCTCTACATCGTTTGGTGCTCCATATGGAGCGACCTTATATCCTCGGGGATCAAGCGGTGCGACAGTGCGTTTGATAGCCCCGCCCTTACCGGCTGCATCCCATCCTTCAAAGACCAGTGCTGCCGGCAAACGCTGTTTGTACATAGCATTATGGATCCGCTCAAGGTCACTTTGAGCCGTTTTTAATCTGGTGCTGTATTCTTCGCGTTCGATCTTCACGCTAAGATCGACTTCGGCGAGTTTTGAAGTACCCTTCAAAGAAGGTAATGTTATATTCCCGTTGCTTTTTATTTTGCTCGTACCTTCCGCGGCCTTGCCAAGTTTTAACTGTACTGCCTTTTCCATCGCAGCCAGAACTGTTCTGTATACCTTGACATCTGCAAACCGGCTTTCATCAGCTTCGATTATTGTCCAGTGAGCCGCCTCATGATTTGTTTCATTAAGCATGCGGTCGAAACGTTTAAGAATTTTATCATACTTGCGGTTCTGTTTTATATCCGCTTTACTGACACGCCATGCTGTGTCAGGATCGCCGGCAAGCTCAGTAAGACGATCCTCCTGCTCTTTCTTTGAAACATGCAAAAACAATTTTACAAGCACCCCGCCATTGTCGACCGGTGTTTTCTCAAAAGCCTTGATATCTGATACAGGAGCAGCAAGTGGTGCTTCTTTTTCGCTATGACCGTCCATAACGCTTTGATACCAGCTGCGGTCAAATATATGTATACGTCCCTTTGCCGGCAGCCTTTGCCAAAATCGCCACATATACGGCCGCATACGTTCGTCTTCGGTAGTTTTATCTGTAGTGAACACTTCAAAGCCTCTGGGATCAAGATAACGGATCAAAGTGCTTATGCGTGATCCTTTACCCGCTGCACTCCAACCTTCAAAAATGATCGTTACGGGTATTCCTTCATCCTTACATGTCCGCTGCATCTCACTAAGACGTAAGCCGAGCGTGTTCATCTCCTCTTTGTAATCTTCCTTGACGAGTTTTCGTGAAGTGTAAATATTACCTAGCATTGTGATCATCAGCTCCATTCAGTTAGATTATTGTGCAGAGTTCAGCTCCCACTTTACCACACACACGCTGTTCGTTCAATCCCTGAGAAACAAAAGGATAACAATTCATACGAAAAAAGTTAACAGTTAGCAATATTGCTTTTCGTTATCTTCTATTATAAACTGAAAAAAATGAAATTGAGGGGTGTGGCAGTTGGAAAAGGAACTGACGGTACTGTTAGTCGAGGACGATCAAGCAGAATGCGAAAAGTTTATTCAACTCATTGAATCAATGGACGGTATACGTTTAGTCGGTGTAACAAACAATGATACAAAAGCATTGGAGTATGTCAAAGATCATCTGCCAGACGCGGTAATACTTGATTTAGAACTGCACAAAGGAAAAGGTACAGGTGTTGCGTTTCTTGAAGAGCTTAACAGAATGAACATGAAATCACCGCCTTATATTCTGGTCACAACTCATAACATCAGCCGTATGACACACGAAAGAGTCCGCCAGGAAGGTGCCGATTTCATAATGTTAAAAAGCCAGGAAGACTACAGTGCCGGCAAGGTTATCGAATTTTTGATGTCCCTCAAGAAGACAATTCACGAAGCTCGCAGAAAAATGCAAAAGGATGATGATTTTACAGCAGAAGCTCCTTATGATTTAAGAAAAAGGCAGGAGATACGTATAACGACCGAAATCGACCTTATCGGAATAAGCCCGAAAGCAGTAGGCCGCAGTTACTTGATTGAAGCAATAATGTACAGGATAGAAGGGCGGCAGGGTCAGGTAGCTATGATAGCAAGTAAGCACGGGAAATCTGATGCAAGCGTCGAACGGGCGATGCAGAATGCGATTAACAGAGCTTGGAGCACTATGCAGCCGGATGATCTGCTTATGCACTACACCTCACGGATCCATTCAGAGAAGGGCGTACCGACGGTAACGGAGTTCATTTGTCATTACGCAAACAAAATGAAAGTTGAATATTAGCTCAGGCGCACTAAAACCCGAACTGTTAACGATGAAAACCCACAAAACATAACATAATACAACCATTGCAACCAACTGTATTTATACAGTAAATACCCTACTATTGTATGTACAAGATTACATGCAAAGGAGGGTTGACAAATGACTTTGTGGGAGAAATTCTGGAAAATGTTTTCATTCATGTTCAGTTATTGATCAAAAGGTGCAGTGCGCCGGCTAACCAAATTTTTGGGAGTCGGCGCATTGCCGCGGGATAAGGAGTTTCGTATTGAACGAGGTCATTCTGATAACGAACTTATTTGTGACGATTCTGTTCAGTCAGTATGCGTATATAAAAGTGCTGAACTATAAAGACATAAGTATAGTAAAATATGTTATCTGTTTGATATTTTCATTAATATTGTCTTATGGTATTTATTTGCTTCGAGAACCCTTGCCATATCTAAGATTTGCTATCATGGTTTTGTTCATTGCTTTTTTCCTGAGTGTGATCTTAAAGACAGAAATCACTGTAGCACTGACGTCAAGTATTGTTTCAACCGGCATCAGTTACGGTGCTTCTTTGATTTCTGTGATGATCTCGGTTTCCCTGGCACTCCCGATCCCCGGTGAAAGCTACTACTTTGTTGCTGTTGCTACAATAGTATTGCAATGTATCCTTATCATTTGCTTGTTCAAGATCAAAAGGTTCAAAAAAGGTGTGACTTTCCTGAAAAGCAATAAAGCAAGTGCAATAGGTCTCGTTATCAGCGGCTTCCTGCTTTTACTTTTTGTGTTGATAAACAGAGGAGTTCCGGCAGAAAGAGGCGGTTGGATCATAGTTGGTATTGCACTATGTGTAACCGGGTTGTTTGTTTGGTGGAGGCGCGGATTGACCAGGCAATATCGCGAAAGAGTCAATGAGAGAAACAAACAGGAGTTTGAAAAGATCGTAGCCGGAAAAGAACAAAAAATAGAGAAGCTGCAGGAAGATAACGATCTTATGGCAAGTATTATCCACAGAGATAACAAATTACTGCCTGCGATGGCTGAAAAGGTTATTTTATTCATGAGATCAGAATCTAACGTATCACCTGAAGGAAATCAAATCATTAAACAAGTCGAACAACTCTTTGAAGAACGAAAGGAAGTATTGAAACGTTGTTCTTATAGCAGCACAGATGCGCTGTCATTGAAAAATCCGCTGATCGACGGAGTCTTAAATCATATGATGATGAGAGCATCAGAAGAAGGTATCCAATTTGAGATAGCAGAAATAAGTAACTTTGCCGAATCTGTCGAAACGATCATCTCTACCATAAAACTGCAAACGATTCTTGCGGATCTGATTGAAAATGCTATAAATGCAACTGTAAAATGCAAAACCGGGCGTGTGTTTGTATCATTCAGCGTTGAAGAAGGAGTTTATAAGCTACGCGTGCAGGACAGTGGTAAACCTTTTGAAGCGGAAACATTGATAAATCTGGGTATAAAGAAAACTACCACCAGAAGCGAAGAAGGTGGCAGCGGAATCGGATATATGGCTATTTTTGAGATATTGCGTGAGTGCAATGCAAGCCTGACGATCACAGAGTACGGTCCCGGAAAATCTTTATTTGCAAAATCGATCACCGTAAGCTTTGATAATGAAGGGAAATACTTGCTGTTGACTGACAGAGCAGAAGTGATCAGAGATATGTATATAGAAATCGAACGCCCGGAGGATTCACTTAAGATCCTTCCTATATAGAATCTATCCTTTTAATAAATTGATTAAGCGTTTCGCGTAATTCAAAAACGATATCCATCGCTTCAGCTGTCTTTTTATCGTGATCCTTTATGATATTTTTAACGCTCATGTTTTTTCTTCTGGACTGATGCCGCAGCTTTAGCAGCGCCTTTTGAACAATGCGCCGCGCAGCCTCGCCGGAAATGTTTCCGATGACCGACCCGGTTTGTTTATAGTTATTATCATGCCGGTAGTAGCTCTCAAGAGCAGTTTGTTCACGAACGGTCAGTGTCCCGATCGCATCAAGGATACCGCGGGTATAAGAATCACCGTCATCAGCGTCTGTACAAAAAACGCAACAGTAGATCCTGGAAGCATATTCGTTGTCAGTCATGTCTAATCACCAAACCCATTATACACCCTACAAATCCCTACGTCAACGTGAATACCCCCTATGATTCCCCGAGATTGCCGCCCTATTGATGTACAATGATTCCCTTGGGTGGTGTAAAAAATGGAATTACTGGAATTTGGAAAGAGACTTGCCGAGTTGCGTGCATTAAGAAATGTATCTGCAAGAGAGATGAGTTTATCTATAGGTCTAAGTGCAAACCACATAAATAAGATAGAGAATGGGAAGGTGCTGCCATCGATGACCGCGTTTTTTGATATCTGTTACTATTTAAAAGTATCACCAAAAGACTTTTTTGACCTGGATAACAATGACCCGGATATGGTCAATGAGATGGTAAAAGACTATAAGAGACTTGATAGTACTGATCAAGCCAATGTCGCAGGAATTATAAAAGGACTGGCTCGCGATAGTAGGTAACATAGCATGGTGTAAAATATACTGACAACAAAACGACAATGTCAAACCCTCGCAGACTGAGCAAATCTCGTCAGCGAGGGTTTCGGCTGTTCCGGAACAGTAACACAAACAGAATGATCAAGCCGGTAAAATCACAAGATAAAACGAAAAACAACGAAAAACAACGAAAACCAACAAAAAACAACGAAATACAACGATAAAAACCAATTTGTTAACAAATTATGAATTGATAGGATTATCATCCATCAAAAATTAGAGGGGGAAGAGCAAATGAGCCTGGGAGAGAAACTGCGAAATCTTCGATTAAGAACAAAAAAAACACTGACCGAGCAAAGCCGCATTCTAAAAGTATCATTGAATTCGATATACAGATGGGAGCATGACTTGACTATACCGAGAAAGCCGATGCTTAAAAGAATGGCTGATTATTACGGCGTACCGCTGGACTGGCTTTTACTTGAAGGAGCGTCGGCATCACTTGTCAGTGAAGTCGAGCAAAACCTTCTCGGGATGTTCAGAAAACTACCGGATAGCAACAGACATAGAATCCTTGGTTATGTTGAGCGTATGTATGTTGAAGAATATGGAACAGAGATCCATTTCATTTAATCAAATTGTAAAGAGCCGGATATACTTCATCAGCTCTTCTAAATCATTAACGACAAGATCGGGAACAAAAGCCGAACCTTGTAAATCATTAGGTTTGGTTTCGCCTGATAATACAAGAACAGAACGGGCTTTTGTTCCTGATGAAACAGCGATATCCGTATAAAGTCTGTCGCCTATAAAGCACAGCTCGTTTTCACTGTATCCGGTTTTTTTGATGATGTGATCCAGAGTGTATCTTGATGGTTTACCAAAAAACTCCGGAGTAATTCCGGTTGAAGTGAAAACAGCTGCAGCAAGAGCGCCGCAATCGGGGATGAAACCACCTTCAACCGGACAATTATAGTCCATATTAACACCATAATAAGGCAGTCCGGAACGGACAAAATCACATAAGCTTATGAGCCGTTCATAGTCCATATCGGTATCAAAACCCAGCACAGCAAAGTCCGGTCCTGTGTCAGACAATATATACCCGGCAGCTTCAAAATCGTCTTTTAGCGCTTTGGTACCTGCGATAAAAACCCGCTTTCCATGTTTAAATGATACATGATCAAGCAGGACCTGAGTTGACATCAAAAATTTATCCTGATTGACGGGGATACCCATTTTCTTAAGCTTCTTAAGATAATGCATAGAATTTTGTGATGAATTATTGGTATAAAAAATATGATCTATATCAGCGCCGGTGATAAAATCCAGGAACTTTTTTGTGTAGGGAAAAAGTCTGTCCCCAAGATATATAGTACCATCCATATCAAGAACAAAACACTTGACACCGGCAAGTGCGCGACCGGAAAAGTATGTCGTGACCCGATCAGCAAAATCATCAAGACTGCCCAGATCGCCCAGCAGTTGAAGCAGAGTGTAGATCTTCTTACGATCCCGTGCATAAATAATACTGTCACGAAGCATATCTTCACTCAAACCGATTTCAGAAGGGCGCACCGGCGCACTTGCAGCGGCAAGCATTTCTTCGATCTCGTCCGGTGAAGGCAGCGAAACGGCAATATCTGTTATTGCCTGCCAGTTCTTTTGCAGGAGATCTATTGAAAGATCGGGATTTTCAGTCTGCAATACAGTATCGGCAGAATGTCCGTACAAACGCCGGATATTGTCTTCATAATCTGACTGGCAGGTTTTTTTACATATACACCCGGTCTTTTTTAGCTCGCTCCACATGAGAAGTCCGATGATAGTCGCAAGTCCCACCTTTATTCCATGCAAGGCCGGCTTTCTGCCTTCGGCAAGCATTCTCATTTCCCAAAAATG
>Ga0123356_10000837_pt1 | contig 34211 bp, 29 predicted proteins | sample TergutEmb28metaG_2_FD_92546 | JGI IMG/M metagenome (GOLD analysis project Ga0123356, IMG submission 92546) | Embiratermes neotenicus P3 segment gut microbial communities from Petit-Saut dam, French Guiana - Emb289 P3 | ecosystem: Host-associated > Arthropoda: Insects > Digestive system > Gut ...
ACTGGTAACTCAATATGATAATGCGAACGTCTCAAAAAAACCAGATTCTCTTCTGATCTGTATCTATATGTCAAATCATGCATGTGCTACCCTCATCTTTTCAAGTATTGTAAATAATTCAGGTTTGAAAAGATAAAGTTCTGTATGTTTACCGTACTCTTCGGTGTCAAACTGCTTGTAAATACCAGCACTTGCTCCAGCATATGCACAATTTCCGCTTACTACAGGTATTCCTCTGACAAAAACTCCATCATCAGTATATTGTGCATTTACAATATAGACCCAGCTATCATCATAGAGTCTTTCTATTTCCGCTGCTTCTAATGGTTCTTTATGTTCTAATAATTTATATGTTACTTCCATTTGAAACACCACCTTTTCAACCTGATTATATCATATTCCACTGTGTTATATCAATACAGAATTTGCTATTTTGCAAGCAGTGGGTATTACAGTCATCTCGATAAAATCTTCATTCTGCAATACCCGGCTTGTTGGTGGATAATCCCCAAACCCCCGAGGATGGATAGCTCCATCCTTTAAGCAAAACCTGACGGTTTCGCTGCTGCGACTGCGGAGCAATCTATATTGTCTGTGACATATTATTTTCTTGTGTTGTATGCCTTTTTTGAGCAGGTAGCTCAGGCGATATTCCAAGTATTTTTTCGCAGTTTGACCGTGCAGTAATCCATGTTGTTACCACACTTTACCTCCGTTTCCGATTTCAAGGGTATCATAGTTCTTGTATGAGCATCTTGATACCCTTATACTGCCCGTCAGAGCCATTTTAAGTAAAAATGTTCTAAGTGTGCTGATACCTGCCATATCCATACGTTTTACAATATGGTCACGTTCATTTGCATCGACACGAAATGTTAGTGCAATATTGCGTGATAATGTTTGTTTCATTTTTTCCTCCTAAAAAAATATACCGGAAGTTTTAATCCCGGAAATGCTTCGACCTTTTTACGATTGATAAAAAGAAACGGCTACATTTTATAAGTGTAACCGTCTCTGTAAGGTTGAGCTTTTTTGTTTTTCGTACTCGATTTATACTCGATTTAGTTAAATTTTATAAATTTGCGATTGAATGACTAAGATGTTATAATGAACAAAAACCTACTAATTGTAAAGGATTTAGGGTGTTTTGTGAATGGATGTAAACGATTGAAATATGATAATAGTTCATTCCCATCACCCGCTCCACAGCTTATATAGCCTGCGGTTTTGCCGTGGGCTTTTTTCATGAGCAAAGCTCTACTCTGTTTCGCCCTGAGCTTTTGGCGCGGTACAGAGCCTGGTCTGCTTTGTTCATGAAGTCCTTTGATGATGTAGCGGTATCAGGCAAAACTGAGTTGACTCCAATGCTTACAGTTACAGATGTTATAGAACCATCCTCTGTTGGAATTGGTGTTTCTTCAACATTTTTTCTGACATTCTCCGCAACCTCCGCGGCACCTGCCAAGTCAGTGTTTGGCAGTATAATTACAAATTCCTCACCACCCCAACGTGCGACAAGGTCTGTTGCGCGGTTTATTGAGTACAGTGCCGTTTCTGCAAATGACTTTAAGGCAACATCACCTTGGTGATGTCCGTAAGTATCATTATACTTCTTAAACTCATCAAGGTCCATTATAAGAAAACTAATCGGTGTTTTCGACCTTATTGCACCACCCCAATCGGCACTGAATCTGTTATCAAAACCCCGTCGGTTGGCAATCTTCGTCAGAGGGTCAATATGCCCGATACGTTCGATTGTCTGCATCTGGTCAATTATTTTTATATGCGTATTAACCCTTGCTTTTACAATGGATTTCTTAAACGGCTTTGTTATATAGTCGACTGCGCCAAGGAAAAACCCTTTCTCCTCATCAGCAGAATCTGTCAGCCCCGTAATAAAAATAACCGGTATATTTACTGTTAAGTCAGACTCTTTCAGCTTTGTGATAACTTCAAAGCCTGTCATATCCGGCATGATTATATCGAGCAATATCAAATCCGGCGAGTGCTCCCTTGCAAGCTCAAGTGCACGAGTTCCGTTACGAGCAATTAAAATATTGTACATCGGTGATAAAATGCCAACCAAAATATCAAGGTTAAACTTCTCATCATCTGTTATCAATATTGTAAATTCTTTACCACTTTCTGTCATATCGCTAGCCCCCCTTGCAGATAATGAACTATACTACATTTTTTTCTTCAACACGTCCAATGCACCTTGGAAATCATAATCATCAATTAGCTCTGCCAAATCGCTCAAGCCTGTTATTCCTTGCAACCTCTCAACATATTCAACAGCCAATAAATCCCCCTTCACTAAAAGCGGCTCTAATTCCAAAAACAGCTTGGATAACTCATCATCACTAATTGAAACTGCCTCTGTTTCCTCCGTGTCATCTATATCCTCTAAAAATCTCTCAAACTCAAATAACGCCGCGGATAACTCATCCTTTAACCTATCAAGAAGCTCTTGAGTATTTTCGGCAGGTTCATCATGCAACGCTCTTTCAAGAGATAATGCCGACTTATGCAGCTCGGTTTTCCCAAGATAGCCTGCTGTACTCTTTAGCGTGTGTGCAATCCTATGAGCCGACTTAATATCACCTGATGCAATTAGTGCAGAAAGGTTCTCGTAGGTCTCTTTATTCTCTTTAACAAATGTTTTATACAGCTTGATATTCAGTTTAGCTTCTTTATCAAGCAGCTCCTGTTCATTCTCAACTATTGTCTCAATTTTGATTTTCTCAGGCGGCAAATATCTTTTAACAATATCACGCAGCTCATTAATATCAATCGGCTTAGAAATAAAATCGTCAAAGCCTCCTGCAAGAAACATTTCCTTTGCACCCTTAACTGCATTTGCCGTGAGAGCAATGATGTTTGTGTCGAGGTGCTTTCCACCCATCTCTCTTATTCGTTTGACGGTCTCCATTCCATTCATTTCCGGCATCATGTGGTCCATAAACACGATATCGTAATCATTTTTTTCTATCAGCTCAATTGCCTTAAAGCCGGAATCTGCCGTCTCTGTAGTAATCTTCATAAGCTTTAATAAGCCGCCGGTCACTTTTAAATTAAACTCGTTATCATCGGTTACAAGAATCCGAGCAGTCGGAGCACTGATATTTTGTAAAACCTTTATTCCGTCATACATTCTGACATTTTTTTCGTCACCGATTTTCAAAGGCAGCTTTACAGTAAACACAGTGCCGTGACCATACTCACTTTCTGCAAACAACTCTCCGCCCATCATATCAACGAGTGATTTACAAATTGTAAGTCCAAGACCTGTTCCCACAATACTTCTGTTTTTTGATTTATCCAGTTGCTCAAAAGCGTGAAACAGCTTTGGTAAATCCTCTTCCCGAATACCTATACCTGTATCTTCAACCTTAAATATCAGTTGCTCATCTTCTGTACAGATTGATAATTTCACATGCCCTTTTTCAGTAAACTTAACGGCATTACCGCAGATATTTGTAATAATTTGCCTGAGCCTGATATCGTCACCGTAAATATACTCAGGGATATCGCCGCTTGTTGTGTAGATAAAGTCAAGCCCCTCATTACCGGAAATGTGCGTAAACATTGAAACAGTGTTATCCATCAATTGTTTGAAGTTGTAATCGACAGGATTAAGCTCAAGCTTACCGGCTTCTATTTTAGACATATCAAGAATATCATTGATAATTCTCAGCAGTGAGTGTGCCGATGATTTAATATCACTGACATAACCGGCTTGGCTTTCATTAAGGTTTTCATGCTCAAGTATCTCCGACATACCTATAATTGAGTTCATAGGTGTTCTTATTTCATGTGACATACTGGCAAGGAACTCGGTTTTTGCACGGCTTGCTTCCTGTGCTATCCTAACAGCATCAACAAGCTGATTGTAAGTTTCCAGATAGTTCTCGTGCTCTGTCCGGGCATCTTCCATAGACTTAACCATGCAATTAATCGGAATATTTACATTAAGTGCAATTCTTCTTGCCATGTCATAACACGTTTGCGAGCCGCAAGCACTGCAATCAATGTTTTTCTTTTCAAAGGTCGGTTTCCCGAGAAGTAAAAATGCAGCTTCGATATTTACATCGGCAATGACCGGAACCTTTACCGGTGCCGGTTTATATTCCCTGATAAAATGCGACAGCTCAAGTGTATCGTCGTACGTTTTATATACACTTTTGTAGTGCTCTTTTTTTGATTCCTGGTTTGCGGATTTTCTGATATCATTCATCGTTTTATCAATATCAAAAACCGATTTGTCACGAGTCGAAGCCGTCCCGATGTTACAACCCTCTTCACAGTTAAGTACGTCAAACACATCAGGTAATATTTTCTCTTCAGAACCGGCATACTGTTCAAGCTTTGAATAAACGTTAAACCCTTCCGACTCCAGCACATATAGCTTATTACCCGTGAAGTAATCAAAGTTTTCTTTAAGTCCGCCTTGTATCGGGTATATTGCTCCCATACCTGACTCTTCGTGGTCAAAATCGGTTTCCTCATCAGGTAACGTAATACCATACTCCTCGAGATACTCAAGCAGCTTTTCAAAAGTAACATTATAATCGGCAAGCCCTGTATCCCGATACTCGTTGTACTTAGCAATGCACGGAGAAATTGCTGCTATACGGTCAGTTACGCCGATGTATTCTTTCATGTAAATTGAAGTGCACGCAATCGGACTATGTATTGGCGATAAGAATTGCAATAAGTCATTTTGGTACATTTCGCAATATGAAACAATAACAGGACAAGGCTGTGTTATTAACCGTGAACCGGGATTCTTCTCAATATGTCTGACATGAGCCCAAACAGAAATATCTGCGCCCAAGGATGCATCATACACCAGGTTTACACCTAGCTGCTTAAAATATGTAATAAGCCTTTTATACTCCGGAATATTCGTTCTGATTGCCGGTGCAATTATCAGCGATATCGGCAAGCCGTTTTTTAAATCCAGAAAAAAGAGTTTTGTATCATCAAAAAAATACCTCGATTCATGCTTACAAGCACTAATGCAGCGACCGCAGGTAATACAATTCTCATTTTCAATTTTCACCTTTATATTTCCGGCAATATCTTGATAAGCGCTGTTGGCAAGCTCCATCGGACACTCTCTGACACAACGGTTACAGCCAACACACAAATCTATTCTCGAGCTAATTACAGTATTCATTAAATTTCCTCAAGAGTATCTACTGCCGATAATGTGTCAAAAATCGCACAAAACTCTTCATTATGCTCTAGGAAAATATCAACAAGTCCGGGGTCAAAGTGGCTGCCGCGTCCGCTTGAAATTATATCCATCGACTTTTCATGCGTAAACGCATCCTTGTACACACGCTTTGAGCGCAGGGCATCATAGACATCGGAAAGCGCCATTATCCTCGCGGCTAAAGGAATTTCATCCTCCGAAAGCCTTCCCATATAACCGCTGCCATCCCATTTTTCATGGTGATATTTGGATATGTCCATACCCATTTGGACAAATGAGTTTTCGTGGTAGACATCATCAATGCTTGCAAGTGTCTCATACCCTTTTATTGCATGGGTTTTCATAATATCAAACTCACTGTCTGTCAGCTTGCCCGGCTTCAATAAAATTGCATCGGGTATACCGATTTTCCCAATGTCATGAAGTGGTGCCGCCATTTCTATGTTTGCCGCATAAGATTCATTAATGATACCCTTATACATATCGGCTTCCAAGAGCTTCTCGGCAATAAGTCTGCAGTACTTAGCAGTCCGCTCAATATGCGAGCCTGTATCATCGTCTCTCGATTCCGCTGCCTTTACAAGTGCGTGTATCGTTGCAATCTGCGAAGCAGATATCTCTTTAACTTTTTTTTCGACCAGCTCTTCTAAATGATTGTTGTAGTCGGAAAGTAAAACATTTTTTTCTTCAAGCTGCTTTGAAACATCGGAATATCTTGACATCAACTCCGAAACCAGACGGTTTTGAATATCACTATCGACTTTAGTTGCGAAGTTCTCTAAAGTCACTTTCAGTTCTTTAACGTCTTCCATTCCTATTTCCCCTCAATAAACCAATCAAACCCGGTTTTCTCAAGCTCTTTAAGGCGTTTAATCGCCACTTCACGTGAAATCTCCGTATTCAGCAGGCTTCCGTGCTGCGGAGCTATTAAAGCTACATCAAGTTTTTCTGTACGCTCCAGTGCATATCTGAGTGCACCGACACACGGCATTATACACCTATGAAAGTCCACCATACCTGTAACCTGGCATTTATCATCTTTAAACTTGCAATCCGTTGCACTATTGCAGTCGAGGCACTTTTTTTCTATATGTGAATAGAATGACCAGTTAGCGTCATACGCGCCGAAAATATCGCTGCTGAAAAGTGTCTTTGTTTTTGTGTCATAAGTCATGAAGCTGCCCGGTGCGTGAGCATACGGGGTATGAATGAATTCAAGACGTCTTCCGCTTTTAAACTCAAAGCAATAGTTTATTGCTTCTATGCACTCAAGAGGTGATTTAACCGAGTAATATTTAATAAATATATTGTTTTCACGATGTGATATCAGCTTTAATTCATCACTGTCAATCATTGCTTCAATATGAGGAATATTACCGCATAAATCAGGGTCATAATGCTGATAGATAAGGCGTTTTATGTTCTTAGGGTTTGTGCCCGTTCTCATTATCTTCAACATGACCGTACTGAAATCATTTCTGCCGCCGCTATCGATTAAAACAGCTTCATCGTTATCAACAATTAAAAAAGGGTTGCAATGAAAACCCGCACACTCGTCGGCAAAGCCAACCCAATATACACCCTCGGCAATTTCTATAAAATCGTCATAGTCTATTTTTGTTTTTTCCATGCTCTGCCATCTCCTAATATTTCATTAGGTTATATTACCATATATTGCATATATATATAAAGCTTTTTATTTAAATTGACACAAACCTCTATATGTTGTAGTATAGAGCGAATGTTATAATAGATAAATGTTGCTCGCTCAGCGAAGCAAATAACGAGGAGGTACAAGCATAATGGCAGTTACATTATTAACTCATCCGCTAATTCAGCACAAGCTGACAATCCTGCGTGATATTGACACAGGTGTAAAAATCTTCCGTGAAGTAGTCGGCGAGATGGCGATGCTTATGTGTTATGAAGCGATGCGTGATTTGCCTCTTGAGGAAGTGAAGGTCATGACCCCTGTTGCGGAAGCCAACGTCATGGCTCTTGCAGGCAAGAAGCTTGCCCTTGTTCCTATTCTTCGCGCCGGACTCGGCATGGTCGAAGGAATACTCGATCTTGTGCCGTCTGCTAAGGTAGCTCACATAGGACTCTACCGCGACCCTGACACACTGCAGCCGGTAGAATACTACTGTAAAATGCCGCCTGACATCATGGAGCGAGATTGTTTCATACTCGACCCAATGCTCGCAACAGGCGGCACGGCAGCAGCAGCGGCACAATTCCTAAAAGACGCAGGTGCGCGCTCGATAAAGCTTCTGACCATTCTTTCAGCACCTCCCGGTGTCGAAAAAATGGAGGAAGCACACCCCGACGTCGAAGTAATAACCTGTGCTATCGACCCTCAGCTTAACAGCCACGGCTACATAGTCCCCGGTCTCGGCGACGCCGGCGACAGAATATTTGGCACGAAGTAGTTACAGTAGAAGATGTGCTTGCTACGGATTTTTTATTTTATTGCTTCTTGCAATACGCGGTTGGCGATTGGGCTTGCGACTGCGAAGCCGCCGCCGCCGTTTTCTACTACAACAACAAACGCCAGCGGATAGCCGGGATTAGTTATATAGCCGACGTACCATGCGTGCGGCTCTACGTTGCTGCCAACTTGTGCCGTGCCGGATTTAGCATAGATTTCCAATCCCGGGAAGCTATCACGGTTTTGAATTTCAATTAAATCGCTAAGCTGCAAAGCAGTTGAGCGGTTTATTATTCTACTCGAGCTTGCAGGCAATGCTCCGAAAATACCTGTTCGTTTGAGGTAGTGCAGCTCTACGGCAGTGCCGTCGTTTGCAATTGCACCGACGAAACGAAGCATTGAAGCAGGACAAACCAGATTTCTGTACTGACCGACACCTGACCAAGCTAAGTTAATATTGCTTGATGCTCTGTCAAAGTTGCCGCTCGCTGTATTGATTCCGCTAACTGAATTTCTGCTTGAAAGACCATACTTTGCCGTATACTCAGCCATTATATCGGCACTCATTTCCATTGCCAATGAGCCATATACAATATTACACGAAACCTGCATTCCACGTTCAATATCAATTGACCCATGCTGTCCCGGACATATTAGTAAATCGCCGCCGATTTCCATTGACCCGGTGCACACAAAGGTCTGTGTATATACATTTCTCACCTTCTCAATAGCCGCCGCCGCTGTAACAAGCTTAAAAACAGAACCGGGAGTATAATCGGACTGAATGCCGCGGTTGAGAAAAACACCTTCATAAGACGAAGAAGCAAAGTTATCCGGCGGATTTGCAGGGTCAAAAGTCGGGCTTGATACCATACAAAGAATTTCACCGGTTTTATAATTGCTTACCATAACAACCCCGCGGCGACCGTCAAGAGCACGCAGAGCAGTTGCGTTAAGATTTGAATCAACTGTAAGTGATACTCGCCTCCCCGAACCGCCAACCGAATAAGAGCCTGTTATCAGGTTATATCCCATAAGCTCGGGAGCAAAAGCTACCAAAGCACCTGTTCCGACATTTCCCTCAGTATCTCCTACAGCGTGAAGTGTCGCGCGACGAACCTCGGCACTATCAGCGAAGGAACGCCTGCCATCAGTAACACCGGCAAGCTCAACCCCGTTACGGTCATTAACAACTCCGACTGCGAGTACACCTCTTCTGAATGCCGTAGCGTTAAACGGCGCAGAAGCCCAGTCAGCACCAAAAATCACGTAACGAACTGTGTAATAACCCATTCCGAGGATCGCAACAGCAACTAATAGTAAAACAGAAAGTGCACGTTTTTTAACTCTGTTAATAACCGTCACCGCCTTCCCACAAAGGATCATCTATTTCGCCCCATACAGGCTCATCCGGCTCTTTATATACTATTGCACCCCCGCCGCTGAACTTGGGACGTTTTGGAGTTTTAACCGCAAAGCTTGCATTTTGCCTTGTATCAGCAGCTTTGAAGAATGCAAGCATACCCCAGCTTGCAACAAGACTTGTTCCGCCTTTAGATATAAACGGGAATGTTACTCCGGTAAACGGCAGAATATCCATAGAGCCCAAAACATTAAGGAGCATTTGAAATACCAGTATTGATGATGTAGCACAAGCGGCGATTACATAAAACGAACTTCGAGTTGATTCGGCAGAGCGTACGGAAAACACTGCAAATACCAGCAGCGAAATTATTGCAACCAGCCCTATTATCAAACCAAGCTCCTCACTGACCATTGCAAATACTAAATCGGAATCTGCTGCAAAAATCCTATGAAACCACCCGTTACCTGCTCCGACGCCAAATAATCCGCCGCTTGCCGCAGCAGTCATTGCACGTGTTTGCTGATAACCTCTGCCATCAACAAAATCCCACGCTTGCATCCACGTAGAAAAACGACCTGCAATATGCGGTCTTGACGCAAGTGCAACAAGCCCTGCAAAGCCTGCACCTGCAACACTTAATATAACTGTCGCAAAATCACCTGAACGCATAAACGCAATCACAAGATATGCTACGAAAAATATCAATGCCGTACCAAAGTCTGTCATCAGAGCAAGTGCACCCATGCAAAGCCCCATCATACCGATAAATCCGAATAAGTTCCTGCGTGTAAACATTCTTTCCATCGTCGCAGCACCTGCAAATACCAGAGCGATTTTAACAAACTCTGATGGTTGAAATGTAATGCCTGCTATGTTAATCCAACGTATTGCGCCGTGCCGTTGCATACCTTGCAAACGACCGATAAGCCATGTTCCGTATAAAATCAGCGGTCCGACAATTGCGATGGGTATACGAAACCTTTTAATCAGCTCAAGGTCACGCAAAAGCCATCCCATCATGAAAAAGAATATTACACCGAGAACGATAAAAACAACCTGTCTCGTTAGCTCAGACGGCGAGCCTGATGCAATAACAGCAAGACCTATTGTTGATAGGAAAAACCCTATCGTTTCAACCTCAAAAGCTACTCTTTTTAAAGAACGCGTGACGATATAACACGTCCACGTTAATACAATCAATGCAAAAAAGCATAGTGGGAGCACTAATGTTAATGCGTCTCCTGCAGCAATACACAACTGCAAGCCTAGCAACAGCTGAAATTCTGTTAAATATATAAGAGTTGTACGTTGCTTAAAGAACCTCCCCGGTTTTGTACGGCTGGCTGCTTGTTCATATTCATCAGTGTTATCAGCTGCGGTGAATTTAAGCGAAACACCGCCAAGCTCGATGTTATCTCCTGATTTAATCGGAATTCCTTCTTTGCTGATGATTTTTTTACCATTGACAACCACACCGGTTTTTGATTCAACATCATAAACCTTCCAGTTCGACTTATCATCGCGGATTACCGCAGCATGGTTTCTGGAAACAGTAGGATAATCCATAAAAATATCCGAAGAAGTAGCTCTGCCGATAACATTTTCCCAATACTTCAAATCGAGTATGGAACCGTTTGGGAGAGTAAGCTGCCCCCATATTTCGCTTTCGCTTTTTTCACGCAGCAGCGACCTGCTGCAACGGATTATAATGATAATTGCAAGGGCAGGCAAAACAAACCGTATAAGCATAGTCGCATAAGACATAATATCGCCATCGACTCCTGCTAATGCAGTGTTTATTTGGTATAATATATTACGAATAGTATCCAAAAAACCTGTCCTCTGTTTTCTTTTTTATAGGGGCAGCCCGATTGGACCACCCCTATTGTTAATTATTATTGGAAATTCATATCACTCGGATTCTGTCAGATACTTAGATTCTTCCATAATCTTCGCTTGAACGGGCGCCGGAGCTTCTTCATATCTCTCAAATCTGATTGTGAATGAGCCTCTTCCTTGAGTCATTGAACGTAAGTCTATCGCGTAGCTTGACATCTCACCCATCGGAACTTCCGCTTCAACAACCTGCATACCTTCTGAGTTCATGTTCATGCCCATCGGACTTCCGCGTCTTTTTGACAAGTCACTCATAATATCGCCCATGTATGTATCGGGTATTGTCACTGTGAGATAACCGATAGGCTCAAGCATAACCGGATTCGCTTGCGGAATGCCTTCTTTATATGCAATCTGTGCTGCAAGCTTAAATGCAAGCTCGTTTGAGTCAACGGAGTGGTAAGAACCATCAACAAGCGTTGCTTTTAAGAACACGAGCGGATAACCTGCAAGAACACCGCGTTGAATGCTCTCACGCAGACCTTTTTCAACAGCCGGGAAGAAGTTTCTCGGAACACTTCCGCCAAAGATTTTCTCTTCAAATGTTAAATCCTCTGTTTCGCCGGGTTCAAATTCCATCACGACATCACCAAATTGCCCTGCACCACCCGATTGTTTCTTGTGGCGACCGCGAACCGATACTTTTTTACGGATTTTTTCACGGTACGGAACACGCGCCGGAGATAAAACAACTTCAACACCAAACTTATCTTTAAGCTTTGCGCAAAGCACATCAAGCTGAATGTCCCCTGCACCCGAAAGTACAAGCTGTTTGGTTTCGGGGTTATTAACAAATGTGAATGTTACGTCCTCTTCGCCAAGCCTTCCAAGTCCTGTTGCAATCTTGTCCTCTTGACCTTTTGTTTTTGGTGCGATAGCCATCGAATAGCACGGAGGTGTAAAATCAATCTTCTTTGCTGCAACTTTATTTTTAGAATCGCTTAGCGAGTCATTCGTTTTGGTGTCTGAGAGCTTTGAAGCTGCACCAATATCACCGCAGATAACTTCTTTTGTTTCAACATTCTTTTTGCCTTGCATTTTAAAGATATTGCCCATTTTTTCATTTGAGCCTGTGCGCACGTTAACAAGCTGCATATCAGAGGTAATCTTGCCCGAAACTACCTTAAACAGGCTGAACTTTCCATATTGGTCGGAGAGTGTCTTATAAACGATTGCACAAGTTGTTCCGTTCGGGTCGACGACCAGTTCTTTGCCATCATCGGTTTGTTCTTTTCTGTCAAGCGGTGACGGGAAGAAGTCTGCAATTGCATCAAGAAGTGGTATTGTGCCGAGACCTGTTGTTGCACAGCCGCAAAATACCGGGAAGAGCGTAAGGTCTTTAAGACCAATCTTTACGCCTTTAATTATCTCTTCGGTTGTGTAGTCCTCGCCGAATTTTTCCATTAGCTCTTCACAGGTTTCGGCAATGCTTTCGTTAAAGGTTTCATAGAGAGCTTCAAGCTCGTCCTTCATGCTGTCGGGAACGGGCATTTCTTTCTGCTTGCCGCCTTCAAAGCTGTAAGCCTTACGATATACGAGGTCATATATTCCTTCGATTTTTCCCGATGCGTTTTTAACAGGAACAGTTAACGGGCAAACAGATGTTCCGTACTTTTCGCGTAGTGCAGCGAGAACTGCATCGAAATCACCGTTTTCTTCATCTATTTTCGAAATATATGCTGCTCTTGGAAGCTTGTTGGCGGACAGAACGCTCCAGCCTTTTTCAAAACCGACGCTGATACCGTCTTTTGCAGTACAAGTAACAATACCTGCATCTGCGACGCGCAGAGCCTCAAGCACCTCACCTGCAAAGTCAAAAAATCCCGGAGTGTCAAGGATATTAATTTTACATCCTTTGTGCTCGGTAAACATTGTTGCAAGATAAATTGTTATTTGGCGCTTGATTTCTTCAGAATCGGAATCACCGACAGTATTCCCGTCAGCAACCTTTCCAAGTCTGTCGGAAACTCCCGTTAAAAAAAGCATACTCTCGGCAAGACTTGTCTTACCACTGCTTCCGTGACCGAGAATTGCGATGTTGCGAATGTTTTCTGTAGTGTATGGCATATTAATATCCGTCCTTTTCGGTAAATTCGATTCTGTTTTTTATCAGTAGTGTTACGGTTTTACATTTTACACCAACAAACCTTATAATACAACTACTTTTTTAGTCGTACATAACCGCAAACTATCAACACCGTCGCCATCATGCAGAGCATAAAAATCACCAGATTTCCTGGGCTTGCTGACAAGAATGAACCTGTCCAGCACATATAGAACATTATCAGTACCCCGAGAGCCGCCGATACAACGGAGAGAATTGTTGCAAAAAATGCTGCCGATTTAAGAAGCCTTCCGCTTGTAATTGCCTCGGCAAACGGGTTTAACCCCTCACGATTCAGTACTGCAGCCATTCTTCCCGGTTTGCCCGAATACAAATCTGAAATACTGTAGGAATCCTTTGCAGGAATAAACACAAAGCTATCAAAAGGAACTTTAAACTTCTGCCCGACCATTGCCGGTGTAACATTAAAGTCACGCATCGCAAAGAACAGGTCAATTCTCCATTTAAGCATTGATATTAGTGCACTTTGAACAGACGGAAGCGGCTTGTAATCAATAGCAAACATTGCTACCAGCCTGTTATCAATTGCTGTATAAACAGCGTTTTTCATATTTGAATCATCAGGTACTCTGACACCAAGTAAGTTCATAAATGCAGCCGAACCGGTTGATACCTGTTCACCTTGAATAATTCCGGCAATACCACTCTCATGGCACTCGAAATTATTTACATTAACAGGGCTCATTCCTTGCTGCTTGAGCACTTCCTCAAACAAGCCTGTAAGTCCCGAGCCTGATGATAATACGAGGCTTGCAGTGCTTCTGATAGCATTTTCGGGTGATGCACCGTCATATACCTTTACGCCGCTGAGCTTTAACATTCCCGGTGGGAATAAATCATCATCTGTAACACATACACCGTCTGTGAAGCATATATCATCTGCTCCGCCCCAACCTGCAACGGCTGCACCGGTTTTTCGTGTTGATTTGACAACAACTACAAAAGGAATCGCAAACGATAATAAAGCAGAAAATGGTGCTGCGGCAGCAAGCAGTGCAGATAATATATGGAGTGAGTTCTCAACTCCGCCTCTGACTATAATGGTCAGTATTGTTAACACTAAAGAGCCAATGAGCAGACCGGGTGCAGCATAACGATACGCAATTTCCGTAATGTCGGGTTGCATCAGGTTGTTATAAAATCCGTCAGTGCGGTTAAAAACCTTTTTCAGTACAGACTTATCTATATCCGCATTATATTCGGCTTGTACACCGTAAGGTTCGTTTGTTCCGACGGCGGTTTTAAGAGTGTCTGTCATTGCTCTAAGATTGTACTTTTCACCGTGAGCGGCAAAAGTGAGTGATAGTGCCGATACCGCACAAAACGGCAGCATTTCGGCTGCTCCGCTGACTCTTGTGAATATTGCTGAAATTAACGAAAATAAACATGAAAAAAGTATTAATGTCTCTGCGTTTGGTGCGCCTCGCAGAAGAAAATCGACACCTCTGACTAATACGTCGCTGCAAAGCATCATGACTACAAGCAATAGAATAGCTAATGTAACTGCGGCAAGATTTAGGTTATAACCAATACCGAAAGGTACAATAAGCCCTGCCTCATAAACAAAAGTAATTAAAACCATCAAAACGGTTATTACCGATGCAGGAATTACGCGTATTGAAACAGAGTTGCATAACACCGCAAACTTGCGTACGGAATCTCTGAGCTGCGGTTCTTCATAGTCTTCCTCTTCAAAATAGTCTGATTCGGAATGATGTTCATCAATAACAGCATCATCTAATCCCGGTATTCGTTTTGTTTCACCACCGTCAAAAGTCCTTGTGTCTTGATTTACATCATCATTAACACTCTCACTGAACTGGTCAAACAAAATGGGTCTGGTTTGTTGCAGATCAAGCGACGGGCTGAATGAGCCGACAGAGGGCTCTTGCCTTTGCTCATTAGTCCCCTGCTCAAGCGGAGTTATAATCATAGGCAACTCATCTGAATCTGAAAATTCAGGTTCAAAATCAGACCGCATTGCGGCAATGCCCATATCGTGAATGTCGGTTGGAATCGTTTGCTGCGTCGCCGACGAGATTGTTTGCGGAGGCGGATAGCCATGCTGCTGCCCGTGCTGCTGCTGAAGCGGAGGTGGTTGCGGAGGCGGTGGTGGAGCAAGCTCGGCTGCCTCCTTCAGTATTCTGTCCGCTTTTTCCTGCAGAATATCCGGTGGTGTCCTTTTGTCGCCGTTAATAAACGCTGAGCCTTTTATCTCTGCTAAAATTGACTCAAACGAATAACCGGTCTTTTCGTTTGATTCTTCTGCATTTGATTTTTCCGTGTTGAACTCATCATTGAAGTCGTCGTTGAACTCGTCGTTGAACTCGTCAGACATAAAGGCACCTCCTCACATTTATTATTTAGACTTGCTTTCGCTGTCTTACAGCCTCAAACAGTAAAACCGCGGCGGATACAGATGCATTTAGTGATGATAATTTCCCGTTCATCGGTATACTGATTTTATGGTCGCAGTTATCACTTACCAGTCTGCTGATGCCCGACCCTTCAGAGCCGATTACAAGTGCAGTAGCACCCTTTAAATCAGAATTCCAAAGTGACGTTTCGCCATCGGTTGCCGCACCATATATCCAGACTCCCGCCTTTTTTAGTTCCTTAATTGCTGCCGTGATATTCGGCACACGTGCTATTGCTACATGAAATATTGCTCCGCTTGATGCCTTTGCCACTGTCGCACTTAATCCGGCACTTCGTCGCTTTGGAATTATAACACCGTGTGCTCCGCTTGCTTCGCAGGTTCTTATTATTGCACCAAGATTGTGAGGGTCAGATATCTCGTCGCATATTACTATCAGCGGCTCTTCGTTTTTACTTTTTGCTGCTTCAAGCATATCATCAATCGTTACATACTCTGCAAAAGCAGCCATTGCTATAACGCCTTGATGTGAGCCTGTGATACTCATTGAGTCGAGCTTACGTCTGTCAGCCTCTACTACTGCTGCTCCTGCCGCGCGAGCTGCCCCGGCTATATGCTTGAGTGCCGAGTCAACTTCGCCCTTTGCAAGAAAGACCTTATCTATATTTACCCCGGACCGCAAGGCTTCAATGACAGCATTACGCCCCTCTATGACGCCTTCGTTTTCCATATTACTTACAGATAACCCTTGAGTTTATCGACCATGTCGAGTTTTTCCCACGGGAAGCCTTCGTTCTCGCGGCCGAAGTGACCGTAAGAAGCTGTTGCTCTGTAAATCGGTCTGAGCAAATCAAGCTTTTGAATAATTTTCGAAGGTCTGAAATCGAAATTCTCATTTACGATATCAGCGATTTTCTGGTCAGAAAATACTCCTGTGCCTCTGGTATCAATGTGTACAGATACCGGGTGTGCAACACCGATAGCATACGCAAGTTCAATCTGACATGCGCGTGCAAGACCTGCGGCAACAACGTTTTTTGTAACATAGCGTGCCATGTATGCTGCGCTGCGGTCAACCTTTGACGGGTCCTTACCCGAAAAAGCTCCGCCGCCGTGGCTTGCATATCCGCCATAGGTATCAACAATAATCTTACGTCCTGTAAGCCCCGAGTCACCTACCGGTCCGCCGATTACGAAACGACCTGTCGGATTGACATATATTTTTGTATCCTTTGTGATAAGGTTTGCAGGGATTACAGGCTTAATTACACATTCTGTAATTGCTTCGCGAAGTTTTTCGGTGCTGATATCGGGAGCGTGTTGGGTTGATACAACTATTGCAGGAACACCGATAACATTTCTGTCCTCATCATATTCAACAGTAACTTGACTTTTTCCGTCGGGTCTGACAAACGCCAGCTCACCGTTTTTTCTGACATCTGCCAGTTTTTGTGTAAGAGCATGTGCATAATGAATCGGTGCAGGCATAAGCTCCGGAGTTTCGTTACAAGCAAAACCAAACATCATGCCTTGGTCGCCGGCTCCCTCTTCGTTGGAATCATCGTGGGCACTATCAACACCCATTGCAATGTCAGGGCTTTGCTCATCAATTGTTGTCATAACCGCCGAGCCTTTATAATCAAATCCAAGCTCAGGTTCAATGTAACCGATATCCTTAACTGTATCACGTACGACCTGCGGAATATCAACATAAGTGTTTGTTGTTATCTCGCCCATTACAAGCACAAGACCGGTTGTGCATATTGTTTCACATGCGACACGTGCTGTTTTATCGCCTGCTAAAATTGCATCAAGCACCGCATCGGAAACCTGGTCACATACCTTGTCCGGATGCCCCTCTGTTACTGATTCTGATGTGAAAATCCTGTTTGACATTTTGCTTTACCCTCCAAGTTTACTATTAAATCTATTCTGCTTTATGAAATACGCTTTTGCGTATATTGCATTCTACCTATCTGTCCGCCAGCGGCACATAACCTTCATCAAGTGCAATTGCTTTATAAGCAGGTCTTATTATCTTGCCGCCGCCCCATGCTTCTTCAAGTCTGTGAGCACACCATCCTGCCATTCTTGCCACTGCGAAAAGCGGAGTATAGAGTTCTTGCGGAATACCGAGCATTTCATAAACAAGACCTGAATACATATCTACATTTGCACAGATTTCGGCTTTCCTTCTGCCCTTGGCGCGACCGAGTGCATAAGGAGCGAGCTTTTCAACAGTTTCGAGCAGCTCAAACTCACCGAGCATATCTTTTTTCACTGCAAGTGAGCGTGCAAGGTCTTTGAGCATTATCGCTCTCGGGTCTGATATTGTATATACAGCGTGCCCCATTCCGTAAATAAGACCGTCGCCCGAAGCGGCTTCACCCTTGAGGATTTTATCAAGATAGCTTGATACCTCGTCTTCGTCCTTCCAGTCTCCGACATCTTTTTTGATATACGAGAACATCTCTATAACCTTCTCGTTTGCACCGCCGTGACGGGGACCTTTTAGCGAACCCATTGCAGCAGATATTGATGAATAAATATCGGTCCCTGATGATGTCAGCACGCGGCAAGCAAACGCAGAGTTGTTACCGCCGCCGTGTTCGGCGTGGAGAACCATACACAGGTCGAGAAGCCGTGCTTCTTCTTCGGTGAAGCAGTTATCGCGGCGGACGGAGTGCAAGAAGTTCTCCGCCATAGAGTAACCGGGCTGGGACCTGTGTAAATAAAGCCCCTCGCCGTCGAAATAATGTCGCTTCGCGGCATACGCATGAGCCACAATGATAGGGCAGCTTGCGAGTAGTCGCAGTGCCTTTGTCATCTCACGCTCAAGATGCCGCTCGTCCCATTCAGGCTCATCGTCATACGAATACAGAGCCAGAATGCTTCGCGACATTTTATTCATAATATTCACACTCGGCGCGGGGAGAATCATATTTTCGGTAAAGCCCTTTGGCAGCTCCCGAAAATCCTCCAGCATGAGACGAAACGTCTCAAGCTCCGGTTTATTAGGCAGCTTGCCTAATATCAGCAGATATGCGGTTTCTTCAAATCCCGGACGCTCGTCCTTGAGAAAACCGTCCACTATATCTGCAACGTTGATACCGCGATAATAGAGTTCACCCTCCATCGCGGTCTTTTCACCATCACGCAAATAATACCCCTGCGTGCTGCCGATATTTGTAACGCCTGCCATAACGCCTGTGCCATCAGCATTACGCAGCCCACGTTTAACATCATTTTGAATAAAATGCGATTTATCGATTATAATCTGTCCATAAAGCGCATCCGCACGCTTATGAATAAAATCATTATATACACTCTGCTCAGCCGTCATCAAGCAATAATCTCCCTCATAATTTTACAGAGTACAATATACACTAAAACAAAGATTATGTCAATGACACAAGGGAGCGGATGACTTGCTACTAATCTTTTAAGCAACCAATTGGGATTACCCATACGCCGTCTTCTCGAAGATATGCAACTTGTGTAGCTGTAATAATGGCTAAGAATGAAGGTTCTCCAGCTTTACTAGTATCTACACTTCGTTTAAACTTCAATAAATTTTTAGCAGCGAGTTCTTCTTCATTGCTTCCCATTTTTATTTCAATAGCGCCCCAGCGACCATCAGCAAGCTCGATTATTGCATCTATTTCATTACCCTGCTTATCTCTGTAATAGTAAACCTTACCATTTAAACTACCGGCATAAACCCTTAAATCGCGGATAACCATAGATTCAAATAATAACCCGAAGGTATTAAAATCCTTAAACAGATTATCTCTTGTGGCACTGAGAAGTACTCCTGCAATTGAAGGGTCGCTCAGATGTCTTTTTGAAGTTGTTCTTATTGCTGTTTTTGAGCGAAGCGATGTACGCCATACAGGTAAATCATCTATAACAAAAAGTTTTTTCAGTGCATTCGTGTAATCGCATATAGTTTTATCAGAAATTGATATATCTGAAGCTATTAAGTCCTGCAAAATTGTTGTACTATTTACCGGTGCAGAAATGTGCCTGGCTATTGAACGTAATAAATTACGCACTCTTTCCGGAGTCCTTTTTTTCCCATCAACACGCGACATATCGTCATTTATTAACACCTCGGTATAGTCATAAACAGACTGCATTGCTACATGTTCTCTTTTCTCCTTTAGAGCTTCAGGCCAACCTCCGCGAAGTAAAACAAAAGCGAGATCATCAATTGAAAGCATTGAGGTGCCAATCATTTCTCTCTCTCCGTTGAATAAACTAGTTAGTGACACTTCACCTGTGGAATCATTTGACTCATAAAGAGACATAGTTCGCATTTCAAGTCTCGAAATCCGACCTGCTCCACTATGCATGTTTTCTACTGTTTTTGGAACAACTGAACCTGTTAGGATAAATTGTCCTCGTTTTTTGCGTTGGTCGACTATAAAACGCACGGCATTCCATAGTACGGGTGCATCTTGCCACTCATCGATTAATCTCGGAGTCTCTCCATCCAGTAATTGAGAAGGTTTAAGTGATGCGATTCGTTGATATGCTTCAGCGGAATCCGGGTCTTGCATATATAGTACACTTTTTGCGAATTGCTTTGCTGTTTCTGTTTTTCCGCACCATTTAGGTCCGGTTATCAATACCGCACCCGACGACTGTAAAGCCAACTCCATTTTTTTATCTGCAATACGAGCCAGATAATCACTTTTCACATACATCACCCAAACTCATTATACTCTATACTTCCACATTTGGCAACATTCATTTTCCGCATTTGGCAATGTTTATTTTCCACATTTGGCAACCTATTGAGTTGATTCTAGATAGCGGTTCTTCTGTGTTCAGATAATAAAGGTTCGCGGAAATTATAAAATGCTGAAACGAGGTATCATTGTATGTGTTTCAGCATTTTATAATTATTACATTTTTCATATATCTATTCATTTGCAACACTTGACAAGAATCGCTGACTATTATATAATGCTGAAACAGGGTGCATATTGTGTCGTTTCAGCATTATATTATTTGAGGTGTGCTATGATAGGGAGAATCGAAGAGCAACGCTTATTGCACGAACTCGCTTCAAGTGGGGAAGCAGAACTTGTGGCTGTTTATGGACGGCGCCGTGTGGGAAAGACCTTTCTTGTTCGTGAGACATTTAAAAATAGTTTCTTTTTCACTTACACCGGAATCGCAAATTGTAGCGCAAAGCAGCAAATGGTTGAGTTTACAAAGGCATTATGTGAGCATGGATGGACCTCTCAAAACAAAAGTTTAGATGTTTTGAAAACTTGGTTTGATGCTTTTGATGCATTGCGTGAATTAATTCAAGGAGTAAAAATTTCTGAGCGAATAATCATTTTCATTGACGAAATGCCTTGGATGGATAATAAAAAATCAGATTTTGTTCCTGCTTTTGAACATTTTTGGAACGGCTGGGCGTCGGGATATAAAAATATTATGCTTATTATTTGCGGCTCTGCTACATCTTGGATAACAAAAAAAATATTCCGAAATAAAGGTGGTCTGTATAACCGTGTTACAAGACAAATCGCATTAAAGCCATTTTCGCTAAACGAATGTGCAGAATATTTCGCAAGCAGAGATATCTTGATGAATACTCAGGATATTATTGAAAGCTATATGATTTTTGGCGGCATTCCATATTATCTTCGTATGATAGAAAAACGATATAGCCTTGCAATAAATGTAGATAGAATTTGCTTTGAAAAATCATCACCTCTGCGCTATGAGTTTGACAGGTTAATGGAGAGTTTGTTTGCAAATCCCACTAAGTATATTCAAATATTAGAAGTATTACATACGAAAAAGATAGGCATTACACGTGAATCAATCGCTAAGACAGTTAACTTCGGAAACGGTGGGAATTTAACAAGATTATTAGAAGAACTAGAAGAGTGTGGTTTCATTCGCAAGTATATGCCTTTTGGAAAAAGTAAAAATGGCGCATTATATAATCTTACAGATTCGTTTATAGCTTTTCATCTAACATTTATCCGTAACACCGACAGTGAAAACTATTGGAGTTCTTTTATTGATAATGCCGCTCATCGTGCATGGAGTGGTTATGCTTTTGAACAAGTTTGTTTTTCACATATATATGAAATCAAAAAAGCTATTGGGATATCCGGAATTCACACTAATATATCTTCATGGATCAGTCGCGGTAACGAAAAAGGTGCACAAATCGACCTCGTTATCGATCGTTCGGATAGAGTAATAAATCTTTGCGAAATTAAGTTTATTAGCGGACAGTTCGAGATAGACAAGGCTTACGATTTAGCATTACGTAATAAAATTGAAGTTTTCCGTAAAGAGACGAAAACACGCAAGGCACTTCATCTGTTAATGATTACACCGTATGGAGTAAAACCCGGTAAATACTCAAGCATCGTCCAAGCAGAAGTGCTCATTGACGACATGCTTTAGCAACACTGAAGAACACAAGGGACCGGTTCTCTGTGTTCCGCACGGGGGTGGAGGTGATACCATCGCAAGTCCCATGTCGTTTGGTTACTCTAACGGACTATATCATTAATCCTCACCATTATCGTTGCCCTCTTCTTCGTAATAATACGAACGGTCGATACCCTTCATATAAACATCACGGTCGTTTATCTTATCAGTAAGTGCAGGTCTTAGCAGTTCACGAATTTCAAGGTCGTTGACCGGACTTCTTTCCATTGCCGACAGGTAGGCAGACTTCCCGACCTTTGACCAATCGATACATTTTTTCAGATTCTTTTTTAGAATCAAATCAAGCCATATCCTCATACTTCTGCCATTGCCTTCCATAAACGGATGGGCAATATTCATTTCAACATACTTGGCTATTATCTCATCAAATGAGTTCTCCGGCATATTATCGATTTTTGGCAAAATATCTATCAGATACATTGCACTAGCAAAACGAAAACTGCCCTTCGATATGTTCTTACTCCTAATTTTTCCTGCAAAACTAAGCAACCCATCAAAGATATATTTATGTACATCACATAAACCTCTGATAGTGCCAATTTCAATATTATTTATCTCACCGCTGTTGAAGAGTGCATAAGCTTTTTCTTTACTTTGCTCATCAATCGTTTTAATCATATCTATTAACCTTATTATTTGCATTTGTATAGATAACTGAGTATTCTACACCATATTCTAATATGTTATAGCATCAATCCTAACAATTGATTAATATGAAACAATTGGAGCTTTAACAAGTTCACAATATACACTATCTATTTCATTTTTCCTATATTTATCCTTTTTAGCTTTCATTACTTTGCTTATAGTTAATTCCTTTAACTTATCTTTATCAATATCTTTGTAAAATCCATTATTTGCTGTGTAATAATAGTGCATTGTAGAAATTAACTCTAAATCACTTACTGACATATTTTTTAAATATTCAACAACCTTATGAAGTTTATCACTATATGCTGCCAACATACTTTCATATGAAACAAGTAATTCATTAGCAATTTCAGTTAACGAATAAATTGATATATTATGGTCTTGATCTATATTTAACTCATCATCGCTCAGTAGCCCAAAATTAACCATATCATCAATATGATCAAATAATTCTTGACTATAAGGTCCGTGGCGGTATACAAAAAATTTATAACATAACGGCACACCAATTGACTCAGCAAAATAACATAACTTCTGTATATTTATACGTCCTGCTTTATTCGCTGCTTTTTTATTCCATTCAGAAATTAATTTAATAATAATTACAAAATTCTTAGAATTTTCAGAGTTAATAAATAGATACATTAGTTAGAGTTCCTTTCAATTTTAAGAGCTTCATTTTGTAGCTTTAATAATAGCTTACTATCTAGTTTTTTGGTACATTTTTTTTCGGATACATAAATTCTTACCTTTGTAAATTTTTTTGGAAGCTTCTTTAACACTTGAGAATATTCAGTTAATAAATATCCCTCTGAACCTTTTGTAATTTTTAGTTCTTCGCCGTCATCATCTCCATCTGAAAATAACTCGTGGATTTTCCCACTGAAATTATCAACCCAAAAGTCTAAAGTATCGTACTTATTTAGCATATATTTATAGACTTTTTCAAATTTACTAATTTCGACTTTGTCAGCAAAAGCAGATGAATCCAACAGTACTGAGTGATTATTCCTATTAACTATCCTTTTTGCAAACTCTCCCGATTCTGTGTTCTTTAATGAATCATGGCGAAGGCTTTGCCATATAGTTATATCATCTTCATTTAAAACATCAAGAATATTTTCCTTAAATTTTTGTTCCCATTTCGTCATATATTGACGTAAATAATAATCATATATTCTACGTGTTTTATGAAAGTATACCTGTGTAAACATATAATATCGTGCCATAATTAACGATTCTAATGCATGTACACCCGATGCATCAACAGACAGCTCTAAACCATCAATATGCCCTTCCACTACTGTCATGCTTTCAATTAGTCGCTTGCTGTCAAAAATTCCATAATCTACACCACAATGATGTGAATCCCTAATTAAATAATCCGTCCGATCTGCGTCAATACTACCTGAAATAATATTACGAAGCAACTTGAGCTCCGGGATAATTGGCTGATTACTAATTATCTGCAAAACAGCATTTACTATTTCACTTGAATATAATGATGTTAATTCAATATTCTGTGATTTAATAACAGCACAACTTATATCTTCATGTTTCTTACCATTCGGTAAAATCCCTTCTGCACCATGAGAAAAAGGCAAGTGTCCGGTATCATGCATTAAAGCTGCTAAACGTAATATCTTTTTTGCGTCATTAATACTAAAATTAATACTTTTTAATGAACTTTTGACCTTTTTTTTATATTCCTGTTTTGAACATATACTACTAAAAATTAAGTCCGCGACTTCCATTACGCCAATTGAATGTTCAAATCTTGAATGTGTTGCTCCCGGATATACATAAGACGTAAATGAAAGCTGCTTAATATTACGTAATCGCTGAAAGTAAAAAGAGTTAATTACAGCTCTTTCAGCTTCATCAAAATACACAAAACCATGAATAGGAATCCTGACTTTACCCAATATATTGCACCTCTATCCCATATTTATACTATATCTTGGATATTGTTAAATGTCAAGTTTCAAGTTTTAAATCTTTATAGATTTTACTCTGAGGTGTTAAAGCAAGTTGCATGACTCAACATTCGCATAGTGTTTCAATGGAAATTCAATATTATACTCAATATCAGAGAAAATACTTGGAAGTGCTTTCTTGAAAAATAAAAGAAGTGGAATTGCTATTTGCTGCATTTGAGGATGTGCAAATTTTGAGCACCTTAAATTAAAAAAGTGCCGCCACTCTCTGAAGTTAAATGTAACAGCTATTTCAGTTTTTAATGAGTTTGGCAAAACTGACCTTGCTTCTTGCGGCTTACCATCAACAATAAGTTTAATGTATGCCATTTCACTCATTAAACAACTTTCTTCCCATATTCTATACTGTTCTGAATCTGGGCAATAAAATAGTGGGTGTATGACTGTAATTTCATTACCAAATTGCTCTGTATTATAGTTGCAATATCTTGTAGATTCTTGACTATAGCTTGCTATACGATGTCTTACAATTTCATGTGTTACACCTCTATCTGTGACAATAAACACAGTAGCTTTCTCATGCTCAATTATTGATTCATGACCTTTTACTATTAATTCATTAATGAAATTATGATAGGACTTCTCATCAATTTTTTTTTCTGATTTATAACATAACCGAGCAGCACGTTCAATCATTTTAAGTTTATTATTACTAAGTTCGTGCTTATCAAGATAAATGTACGGATGCCTATAATATCTTTCTTTCCCATTAAAACACCTAATAATCAAATGATTGTAATGATGACATATTATATATTTACTGTTTCTAATTTTCAATAAAAATATCACTTTCCAATTAAATATTTAATAAACTCTATTGCACCGATTCTTGAAACTCCGTCCAAACTTCGTTGAAGTGCTGTAGTTTGCAAAATTAAACTTTCCTGCGTTTTTCCACTTGCCGTTTCATCGCTTGTTCGCACTCTGCTCGTATTGCTTTAGCTTGTGACTCATTTTTGATTTACCCCTTCAATTTTATTCTTCTACCTTTATCGTTCCTGTAGTTTATCCAATACAAATTTATATTGTCCGGCATTGGTATTATAAAAAAAGATGAAACGCTTAATACCCTCCGCTTCAGAATCCTTTACAGAATTGTTAAAGTCACTCTCAAAAACATTTCCTGTCAATAGCGGTTCAGCAGTTTCCCTTCATTTAGCAGCAGTGTGCCATGCTCACCACCATCTAGCATAAATACTGTTAAAATGTTCTCAGGCAAGTTCGCTCTGATGTGAGTTGTGTATATTATCGAAAAGCCAAGAGTTGTTTCAGGTGTTTGCAGGTACTCCATAATGCTGTGATTAATAATAAGCTTTGGACAGCCTGTTTCATAAGTTAATGAAAAATCATCCAGTGACATTTCGTCTAAGTTTAAGTACTCTATTGCCCCCTCTATGTCATTATTTCTCAAATAATTATTTAAGCCCAGCCGTAAGTTATTATAATCATGTTGAAAACGCCGTTGTCCGTCATACATCTTTACCATTGCTTCATTGTGATTTACCTGAGCTTGTACCTGCTTCTCCATCGAGACAGATAACTCTTTAAAGTTTCTTCTGGAGAGACTATTTATTACAAGCAACGGACACATCACACCAATTAGTACAATAAATACTGCAAGAGTGGCTCCAAGCAAGGCAAAGTCGAATGCTTCTGCATAGACAGCTCGGATGTAAGAAAATTGCATTGCTAAAAATGCACTCATTGAAATAGTAATTAAAAGTATTATTTTCATGTGCCGCTGTAGTCTAAGAATGTTTTGAAATATTATTCCAAGAACTCCTTTTTTTACTAAAATTGCACATAATAAAAGCATGAGAATATTTGCGAACATGTCAATCATACTTGCATACAAGATTATTGTCACATCAACTTCAATAATCCACTGTATTGAGCCTGTTAATGATAAAATTACAGCTAGAATTAGAGCCGATAGATAAACTATCTGTGCTTTTTTTTTGCTAGTAAAAACAATGCAAGGAATCATAAGAGCAAAAATTATACCACTTGTAGTTATTAATAAAAATGATAACTGTTCGTCGAGCAACAATATCAACGATATATAAAAAGCAGCTAACACTCCAATTAGAGCTATTATCCTTTGGATATTTATTCTCTCGTAAGCAGCTGCTTTTATTGCAATTATTACAGTAATTATCATAAGCAACGAAGATATTATACTTATAACCGACATATGAATTATTCCTATCTTATAGAATTAGCAGAAAATCAATACTTATTATATCAAACTTTCTTCCTTTTCGCATTCCACTCCTTGAAATATGCTCTTTACTCCTTAAAGTAATTCTTCTTTCTACTTTTTTAGTATTTTATATTCCCACAGTAAAAACTAAGAAAGGAGCGTATTTCTAATGGGAGCACTTTTAGGATTCTTATTCGGTTGGATTTATAACTAGACCGATACCGGCAAAATAAAATTGGCAGTCGTTATGACTGCCAGTTTTATTTTAGTTATTGTATATGATTCTCCTCTTAACATAATTCATGTACGCTTCCTTGAATGCTACCTTATAATTTCTACTAAGTGGTATTTTAGCTCCTGTGTTTAACACAACGATCGTTCCACTGTAGCTGCCAATATAAAACATATTTAAAACAAAAGCTCTATGTACCCTGATAAATTCATTTTTTGGGAGTACTTTCTCAACTTGAGATATTGTCCTTGGTATATTGTGTTTTATTTCAGTCAGATGTACAAAACAACTTTTATTATTAGCTTCTAAGAATATTATTTCCTTTGCTTGCACACACACCGTTTCACTTCTATACTTCAGAAGAATAGGTTTGCTTTCTCTGTCTTCATTAAAATATTCATCCAGTGCTTTCTCTAATTTTCTAACATCAATTGGCTTTTTAAAAAAACGATATGTATTTACTTCAAATGCTTCATAAACAAACCTTGGGAAACTTGTCATGAAAAAAATTGCACTTCGGTTGTCCATCTTTCGCAATTGCTTTGCAGTTTCGAGACCATCAATGCCTTCCATTTTATAGTCAAGGAAGATAATTTTATAGTTATACTCAGAGGCGATTAAATCTTCACCGCAGCTATATTCATCTACAACAATATTTAGTCTATGCTTACTGGAGTATTCATAAACCGCTATTTTAATCTCTTCTCTGAAGTGAGCCTCATCATCACAAACAGCAAATCTCATTTTTACCCCCTTAAAGCAAATTAAATAAGATTCTATGCAGCGATTGTATTTTACCATAAATTTCTTTGTTTTGCTTACTCTTCGTCTAAATCATCAATAAAAGAAGCATGATTGATTGAGCGAATATACTCATTTATTTCTTCGCTGACTTCACTTAGCTTGTCTTTCATGAACTGTGCCATATAATCATGCATCGGCTTTGCCTCTTGTTGTGTTTTTCCGAAAAATATATTTGCATCAATGTTATACTTTACAACAATCTTCTTCATTATGCCATAAGAAGGATTCGCTCTGCCCTGTTCAAGAGAGCCCAAATGACCGGGTGTGATTCCCAGCTCCTCTGCCAGCTCTGCCTGAGTCAGCTTTTTGTCTTTTCGAACCATCTTAATAACAAATGCGACATTTACATTCATCAACAGTACCCTGTCCAGATTCTAGATATTTGTAAAATTATACTGTATCTGCTCAGCAGCAACCAGTTGATACACTATTAGCAACTATTATTGTATATTAGTTACAGCAGTACCGCCTGCAATTGCACGTATTAACGGTACGCTATCGCAACAACACTTTTTTATATCGTTATGCATATAACCAACCCTAACCCCTTGCCCCACCCAAGGGTCAACAAAAAAAACACAGAAGGACGGTTCTTCTGTGTTCTTTGAAATTATAAAATGCTGAAACGGGGTGCAAAAGTGTGTGTTTCAGCATTTTATGTTTTTTATTACGTGATTTTAGCCGTGGTGGTCGTTATTGTTGTCGTTTTCTGTGCCGCAGCAAGTGTCTGATGGTTTTTCTGCTTTTGCTGCGTTTTTGAGGGCGGCGATTTCTTCTTCTTTTTGTGTGATTCTGTCATGTGCTCCGGAGATTTCTACACAAAGTTGTCTGAACTCGGAGTTCTCGTCGTCCTTGTACTGTTTGTAGTACTTTGTGCCAAGCTCAACACTGAGGCGTCTTATTGTTGCTTTGTCGTTTACGATTCCCGCTCTGAGCTTTGTTTTCCTTGCAAGGACTTTTGTCTTCTCTTCCGCAATCTTGTAAGCATCGACAGACGCGTCTGCAATTGTGTCAAAGGTTTCCTTGGCTTTCTTTTTGAATTCGTCGTAGTTTGGCATTTTCTATTCCTCCTGTAGTTTTTCATTTTCGTTATTATTTGTATCGGATGCCGACTCCGATTTGTTCTCTTTTATTCTAAAGTGATTTAATATCAGCAGCCCTATAGCAACCAAGAATGAAAGTGCTGCCAGCCATTGCGATGCGCGAAGCTCTGTACCCGGTATCATCAGGCTGTCTGTACGCAAGCCTTCAATCATAAACCTGCCCAAGCCGTACCATGCAACGTAGAACAGAAAGTATTGCCCCGGATATTTGGTTTTAAATTTCTTGGAAAAAATATGCATCAGCAACAGACCGGTTAAGTTCCAAAGGCTTTCGTACAAAAATGTCGGGTGAACGTATCGAGTGACTGCGGCTGTTGTTAACCCCATTTTCCATGGGAGGTCTGTTTCAACTCCATAAGCTTCACGGTTAACGAAGTTACCCCACCTACCCACTGCTTGCCCGATAAGCAGTCCGAAGCCGGCAACATCAAGCAGACTTCCGAGCGGTAGCTTTTTTACGCGGCTGTAAATAATGAACACCAAACCTGATGCGATTATTCCGCCATATACTGCAAGTCCGCCGTCTCTGAATCTGAGAATATTCCCCCATTGCCCCGGACCGAAAAAGTTGCTGAAATTAAAGAGCATATAATAAATCCTGGCACCTACAAGACCGCACGGAATTGCAATGAGAATCAAATCAAGAATATTATCCTTTGTAAGCCCGAATAACTCTCTGCGTTTTATTACATAAATGCCGGCAAGTGAGTACCCGATTGCAATAAACAAACCGTAGTAGTATATGTTGAATCCGAATATCGTAAAATATCTTGGTATATTCAGTATGAAGCTTTCACCAAATAATGGAAACGAGATTGCTGCGTTAGACAAAGAAAATCACCTCATTTTGTTGGAGTTATGGTAGAAATCGCCATGTTTTCGGATACAAGATTATCGCGGATAAATTTCATTATATCATCGGGAGTCACTTTTCCCAGTATACTCGGCGCTTCAAACGGGTCGAAGTCGCGAAAATGCCCTTCAACTATACTCGATGCAATTACGCTAAATGAGTTTAGTGCTCTAACATGGCTGCCTATTGCGGCTTTTTTAATTCGCGCGAATAGTGCATCGTCTAACCCTTGCGTTAACATACGTTCAATTTCGCTTTTTACCTCATCAAAAACACGCTCGGGTGTACGGGTTTCACCGCCAAACATAGTATAAGCGACGCCGGCTGCACAGTCGAAGGATGCTGAGAAGTCTGCGTTGATTACGCCTTCGGCATAAAGTCTGAGATATAGCGGCGATGAGTGACCGCACAGCATTTCTAATGCAAGTGCACTTACAATCTCCAGCCATAATATATCTTGTCCCTGTGCAGCGGGATTTATCTTGCAGCCTGCAAGAAAAATCGGAAGGCTTACTTCCATAGACTTGCTGAACTTCGCAGCTTCTGGGAATAACGCTTCCGAATAGCCGTAGTCCCTGAGCGGCACTTTTCCTTTTTCTTTCGGCAGAACTTTATCCGCCGCTCCAAGCACCATTTCAGGGTCAACATCACCTACAACACAAAGTGACATATTCGATGGTGCGTAAAAAACCTTGTGGCAGTCATAAAGAGTATCTGCTGTTATATTCCCAATACTCTCTACTGTTCCTGCTACCGAATCCCGTACGGGGTTGTTTTTAAAGAGCGATTTTAAGAGTCCGTAATATAAGCAATAGTCGGGATTATCCTCAACCATTCGAATTTCCTGAGCTATGATACCTTGCTCTTTTTCTACACTCTCGGGTGTAAAGTAAGGCACAGAAACAAAACTCAGCAGAGTTTCAAGATTTTCATCGAACTTATCAATACATTCAAAATGGTATGCAGTTATATCCGTTGATGTATATGCGTTCGGCGAAGCTCCGTTTGATGAGAGCAGCTCAAGAGCGTTCCCGTCTTCTGTATCAAACATCTTGTGCTCCAGAAAATGAGCAACCCCTGCAGGTGTGTCAATCCATTTATCTGTCAGCTTAAAACGTCTGTCAACACCGCCGTAATCGGTTGCAAAGAATGCAAATTTCTTGTGAAACCCCGGTTTTGGTACGACAAAAACGGGAAGACCGTTATCGAGAGTGTCTGTATAAAGCTTCTCGTTAATACTTTTATACTCAATGAGCTTCATTGACTGCACCCTCCTCATTTTCCAAACCGGAAAGCAGATATACGGAATCTGTCTTGATTGCGGAGGCAACAGCGATGACCCGTTCGATTGTGACCTCTTCAACCATATCACTAAGCTTCACGGGGTCATAAGGAACTGCTGATATAATGCAGTCGAAATAAAGCTCTTCAAGTCCGCCAAGCCTATCAAGCGCAGACTTTATTGAGGTCAGCACATAACGCTTTGAGGATGTAAACTCCCATTCGCTGATTTCGCCGTTTTTTACATTATCAAGCTGATGAAGTATCTCATTAAGAGCAGTTTCAAAATTAGAAAACTCTACTCCCGATGATACTATCATAATACCCTTATGCTTATCCAGCATTGAGCTTGCATAGTAGCAAAGTGATAGCTTTTCGCGAACATTCAAAAACAACTTTGATGAAACACTGCCGCCATACAGAGCATTAAAAAGCATTAATGCAGGATAGTCGGGAGCGTTCATTGTATCACCCATCCTGAATCCGACTGTCAATTTACCTTGCGACACATCAAGAGACTCGGTAAAACGACGAAGTGTATCAGAAATCGGGTTATACACAACATTTGTTTTCGGTATTTTTACACTTGCTCGCTCAGGTAATGACTTTAATGAAGCTTCAAGAGCACTATGGACACGTTTTGGCTCAGCTGAACCGCAGTAGAAGATCTCAATTTGCGAGTTATTTATAAGCTCATGATAATGAGCGGTCAGCGATTTGTTGGTTATTGCTTTTGCTTGCTCTTCATTACCTAGCTTACTGATTCCGAAGGCTTCATCCGAGCACATTTCCTCAAGCAGCCTGTCGATTGCATAGCCGCGCTTATCATTGATAGCGGCGAGAATATCGTCTATTAAATTAGATTTTTCACTCTCGACATAATCGTTGCACAAAGTGTTTTCGTGAAGATAAGGGTCAAGCAGGATTTCACTAGTAATACTAATTGCTTTTTCAAGGACATTTTCACTATCGGGAATGTAACGCTCATCGGGAAAGTCACAATATAATCCGATACAATGTACTTCGCCTTTTTTTCGTACAATCGGCTCTATTCGTACACCGTACAGGTCGTCAAGTGCTGCTGATATACTTTCCATATCCGGCAGTTTTGACGAGCCGCGGCGCAGCACACGCGGTAACAATGCGTTTGCCGATGCTGTCTCGCGAGTAAGCTCGCTGAGTATATTTATTGTAATGCAGCCTGATTTAAATCTGTCAGTACTTATACACGTCAGCGATACCCCGGGAATTAATTCACTTTTATTAATCGAGTGTGAATAAACAGACCCCAACTTATATTACCATCCTCAAACCCAGATATGAAATGCCTGCCTATTGTACCACTATTTACATTCAATGTGAATTAAAATCTTATTAAATTTGATAGAGTGTTTTAAGTAACCTGTTTCTTCCTTTATTTAAGATCTCTAAATCGGTATTGCAGTCTTGTTTGCTGACCGCTTCTTTCGGCAAACCATGTGCTTCCGCTAATTGTAACTCTCCAATGGTGTGAGGAAATACTGCTTTGTCTATTTAATTGACTCGTTTTTTCTTCACGCCATGATGTATTCCATGATGCTTCTCTGATATACTTGCCACACTTATGGCAACTTATATTCCAAAACGGCGACCTCCAATTACAGCCGTCACAACTGAACCTTCCGTATCGGTAAAGAGTTCTTGACTCAACTTGTCGTGTTGCACTTGCCGTTTGGACTGTTGATGACCATGAGTTCCACTCACTCCATTGACCCGAACTGTTTGACGGCTGCGACGATGTTGTTTCGGATTTGGGTGGCGATTCTGAGGGAGGTGTTGCAGAGGGAGCAGACGTTTGAGGATTCGATGCCGGTGGGGTTTGTACAGGTTGCGGAACGGGAGTCGGCGTTGGTGTCGGCGCAGGTTTAGGCACTGATTGTATATACGAAATGCTTGACTTGTTTGAGTCTATTGCAACGTTATTCTTTCTAATTTCAAAATGCAAATGAGGACCTGTTGAGTTCCCTGTACTTCCAACCAAACCAATAGTATCGCCTTGTTTTACGCGTTTGCCGTTTATACCGGACGTAAAGCGGCTCAAGTGTGCATATAACGTACTTTCTTTGTTTCCATGGTCTATTATAATGTACTTGCCGTAACTTTTGTCTTCGTAAGTTTTTACAACACCGTCTTTCGCTGCGCGAACAGGTGTGCCCGTCGTTGCCCGAATATCAATGCCCCGGTGAAAATCTCTTTGCCCGAATAATGTTCTCCATCCATAGTATGATGTTATTTCGCGATGTCCTGCAACAGGCCAAAGCCAACTTGATGATGCACTCGCCGATAGTGCACTCGATAGAATAGGTAAGATAATTGATATAATACGTGAAATCGTGATGATAGCTTTCCTCATGATAATTGCCTCCTTTTAGAGTTATTTTGTATCATGATTGAAGTATACATCACGAAATATTCAATTCTGTAATTTCAATTTTCCGCTAAAAAGTAAAGAGCTTCATTTTGAAGTCCTTCCTCCACCAATTTTAATCAGTGTACAGCGAATGTCGCTGTCTTATATCTAGCGATTTTACTGAGCAAGTTGTTCATCTTTAATTCTGGCAAGAGCTTCATCAAGCGAAAGTCCATCACCAATATGCTTGGCAAGAAGCTCCACACCCTTTTTCAAACCTCTTAGCTCAGCTTCTTTATCAAGAACTCTTCTCTCTGCATCTGCATCATATTCCCAATTAAGCATCTTCGACACCTCCATGTGATGTTCTGTTAAGAAGTCAGACAATACACTTGTACTTATACATAAATCAATCGCTTTTGATATTGCTTTGTCTCGCGACATTCCTCTTTGTTCATTCTTGCGTATTTCATCAATCAGATATGAATACCCTTGTAAGGTTGTACTGCGTGTAAGTGCGGTCTCTCCGCTGTTGAGATTAATATCTATTACTTCTGCGATAAGTTCCATTGCAGGCTCGTCTTGTTTAATCTTGAACGAATCCGATAGTTTGAGAGTGCTAACATTTAGCTTCTGCTTGCCATTGTAAAGAACATAAAACTTAGGCGTTGGAATCATTACCTGTGAGCTGCCGTACAGATTATCTCTATCCACTATATGGAGATTTAGTATATCAGTAACATAAGATAATAGTCTTAATGGCATATTTGCTGAGATAGTACTTTGATGTTCGAAG
>Ga0123356_10000838_pt1 | contig 34198 bp, 30 predicted proteins | sample TergutEmb28metaG_2_FD_92546 | JGI IMG/M metagenome (GOLD analysis project Ga0123356, IMG submission 92546) | Embiratermes neotenicus P3 segment gut microbial communities from Petit-Saut dam, French Guiana - Emb289 P3 | ecosystem: Host-associated > Arthropoda: Insects > Digestive system > Gut ...
CATGTGATTTACAACAGATCTTCAAGAAATGATGCGATACTTATGAGCGGCGGAACAATGGAGTGTGCAAATCCGGAACGGGGCTTTACGATATATCACACCAACGCCAACGGCGGACTTGTTTTAAGCGGCAACCCAACTATAATAGGCAGGATAATGGGTGATCGGGGAAGGTTGAGCGTACTGCCCGGCTTTGAACCGTCTGAAGATACAATCTATCGAATGCATTATACTTCTTTTACATCTGGAGTCGTTGTAGCAGGGAACGCTGGAAATTTCCCCGGAAATTTTACTATTAATAATAGTGATTTCATCCTTATGGCAAGCGGTGCCGATCTTATTATGAAGTCCGTATTGGATTATTCCTATACAAGAGCCGGATCAACGTATACCATATTTCAGATTGCAGGAGGTGAGTATCTTACCATGCAATCGGTAATAGAAGCCATAAAAGAAGAAGCCGGCAGCGCTCCTTGTACCATCCGTTTTGGAAACGACAGTGTTGTAAACATAGTCTCTGAAACTGTACGTTTAGATAATGCAAGCGGAACATGGGGTACTATTACACTGCAAGGGCAGATAAGCTCTATAAATGTGGCGGCAAATCAAGGCACGGTTACTATTGCAGACGATGTTTCTGTCCATAGCCAGGCGGATATAGCAAATACTGGCACCGGTCGGGCGATTAGCCACACCGGCACCGGCACCGTAACCATCAGTGACGGAACGGTTTCGGCAGCAACAGGTCAGGCCATTTTTAACAACGGCACTGGAACGGTAAACGTGAGCGGCGGTACCGTTTCGGCAGTAACCGGCCGGGCTATTGAAAATACCAACACTGGCAGAATTAACATATCGGGAACGGCAATAGTTACATCTGGAAATGCTTCTGAGTCTGTAGCTGGTGTAAATACCGCAGGGACAATTTTGATCAGCGGTACTCAGGCAGCAGGAACGCGGCTTGAAATAAGCGGCAATGCGGTGGTACGCAATACCGGAAGTACCGATATGAGCAGAGCTATTTACAATTCGTCAACAAACGGGGTTATTAGCATCACTGGCGGAACGGTTTCGGCAGCAGCAGGTCGGGCTATTGAGAACGCCAACACCGGTAGAATTACCATATCGGGAACTGCATTGGTTACATCTGAAAACGTAAGCTCTTCCTCAGGAACGGTTTTTATCAGTGGTACTCAGGCAGCAGGTACACGGCTTGAAATAAACGGCGGTACGGTGAGAAATACATCTACGGTAGCAAACGGTAATGTGGTTTACAATACTTCAACTAACGGCGCGGTACATATCAGCGGCGGAACGGTTTCGACAACAGCGACAAACGGCTTTGCGCTACAGCAAACAAACGCAAACGCCCAGCTCGTTTTGGGTGGTAACCCGCAAATAAGCGGTACAGCAGGAATAAGGGTTCCTGTCGGAAGATTAACTGTATCTACATCCGCTAACCCGGTTGGCGATGTGCCTGCATTTGCGCCAAGTGTTGGCAGAACGTATCAGCTCAATTTTTCTTCTTATTCGCTTGACATGATTGCAGTGCAAAACGGCGGAGCATTCCGTAATAATTTCGTGTTGTTAAATTTGCGACTGGACTGGGGAACAATTGTAGACAATGGCAATTTGGTAGTGGCTGCGTATAATGCGTTTGATTATGTCAGAAACGGAACAACCTATACGGTAACCCGCAGCTTAAGTTCGTCTTTTGCCAATATTCAGGAAGTAATCAACGCCATTAGAACCGCTGCAGGCGGCACAGCGTGTACCATTCAATTTGGAGATGAGAACTTCAATTTGTTAGGTATTGATGCGAACCCGGTATTGTTTGACGGCGCATGGGGAATAATCACATTGCGCGGCAAAATAACTTCGTCTTCTAGTCAAGGTACCATTATGTTTGCAGATAATGTATCTGTAAACAGCGAGGCGGATATTGCGAACACCGGTTCCAATAGTAATGGGATTGTAAATAACGGTACCGGAACGATCAGTATCATCAGCGGAATAATAACATCCTCATCAGGTGCCATTCTTAACAACGTTGCTGGTACGATTAGTGTATTGGGCGGAACAATAACATCCATATCCCCCTCGAACAATTCAATAGTCATTAGTAACACCGGCGCGGGAACAATTAATGTATCGGGCGGAACAATAACATCCGCATCCGTAACTTTCTCATCTGCCATTTCTAACAGCGGCACGGGAACAATTAATGTATCAGGTGGAACTGTTTTGGGTATGTCATCGGCATCCTGGGCAATTAGAAACACCGGTACCGGTACAGTTTATATATCGGGAACAGCGGACGTTGCATCATCGAATGCAAATGGTGCATGGGGAGGAACGATTTCCATCAGCATTGCTCAGGCAGCAGGAACGCGGCTGGTAATAAGCGGCGGTACGGTGAGGAATACATCTACGACAGCCGACGGTGATGCGATTTACAATAATTCAACTAACGGCGCAGTGCATATCACAGGCGGAACAATTTCGACAACAGCGGCAAATGGCTTTGCGATACAGCATACAGAACCGAATACCCAGCTTGTTTTGGGCGGCAATCCTGATATCAGCGGCGGATTGGGAATAAGGGTTCTTGCGGGAAGGTTGAGCGTAGCTACACCTGCTAATCCTGTATCCGGTGTACCAGCGTTTACGCCCAGCGCCGGCAGAAATTATTCACTTAATTACCCTTCTTATACACATAATATGGTCGTGGTAGCAAACGGCGGAATTTTCCGGAATTTCTTTACGATTTATAATCAACCGTATATAGAACTTGCATTTAGCGATAATAATCTTATAGCAAAGATGAATGATTATACTTTTACAAAAGACGGAACAACGTATATTATTACCGAAACTGATGAACCTGGTTATTCCAGTATTCAAACACTAATCAATGCCATAAGAACCGATGCAGACGGACAAGATTGTACCATACAATTTGGAAGCGATGGCAATGTATTGAATATTCATTGGTCATCCATCAGTTTTAACGGCTCGTGGGGTACTGTCACCTTATTGGGTAAAATAACCTCGTTAAACGCTGTTGGAACTGAGGGTACCATAGTTGCTGCGGGAGTATCCATAAACAGCCAGGCGGATATTACAAATGCCAGTAATAATGGTAGAGCGATTAATAATACCGGGACCGGAACAGTAACGGTCAGCGGCGGAACGGTTTCATGTGGAACGAATGCATCTGGGAATGGTATTGCGATTCTAAACGCAGCCGCCGGAGAGATAATCATCAGCGGCGGAACAGTTATGTCAAATACTGGTACCAATGGTGGAACGATTAGTAATAGCGGAGCTGGAACAGTAACTATTAGCGAAGGAACGGTTTCATCCGGGACCAGCATGACGATTGCAAACGAAAACGTTGGAGCGATAATCATCGACGGCGGAACCGTTTCATCAAATGCTGATCGGGGCCGGACTATTGTGAACACCAACGCTGGTACAGTCAGTATATCGGGAACAGCAGTAGTTACATCATTGAACACAAATGGTTTTGAAGGAACGATTAATGTCTCTGGTACACAGGCAGCAGGTATACGGCTTGAGATAAGCGGTAATGCAGTGGTGAGTAATATGGCGGGGGGGAATACAATTTACAATTCGTCAGGAAACGGTGCGGTACATATCAACGGCGGAACAGTTTCAACAGTATCGGCAAGTGGTTATGCGATAAGGAACACCGCGACTAATACTATGCTTGTTTTGGATAATAGCCCTGCTATTTCCGGCATGATACTGGTTATGTCAACAGCTTCAGCGGGAAGGTTAAGTCTTGGCGATTCATTTGTGCCTAACGGTACCTACACGCTCGAATTTAGCGGCACTCTTACTAATATCATTGCGGTAGTGGACGGCGCGGATTTCGCGGATAGCTTTGAGCTTGCTGCTTCGCGGCAGGCAGCGTGGAAGCTGGAAGCGGAAGACGGGAACTTGCTGGTAAAGAGCCGGTAAAGAACGAATAGAAGAGGGAAGAGGGCTCCATGCGGGGCTTTCTTCCCTTTGTTTTGGTGTAATTCGCCTAAACCGGCAGTACCTGTACTTCTACGCCTAACGCCTTGGCTGCCTGTTCCGCATCGTTCATTCCGGTGATGACCACTTTGCCAAAGGGGTTTTGCTGCGCAAGCCCTTCCAGGGTACTGGCAATATCCCCGATACTTACGGCGATAAGCCGCTCCAGTTTTCGACGGCGGTAATCATCGTCAATGCGGGAAAGGAAGCGGAGGCAATCGGTGATGCTTTTTTGCGAAGGGGTTTGGGGTCTTGTCTCGCGGGCATAACAGCCAATAATTGTTTTTTCCAAATCATCTTCATCGGTAAAATCAGCGACATTGGTTTTGAAGACGGCGGCAAATGTATCCAGCGAACGCAGCGGATTGGGATCGCGGTACGTGGAAAGGGAAAAACAGCGCTCAATGCTGTCACTGGAGGCATGTGCCCCATACGCGCCGCCTTTCATGCGTATGGTTTCCCATAACGCGCCGGTGGAAAGCTGATGCGCCAGTACCGTCTCGGCAAGCTGAGCCGGGGTATCAAAGGCCGCAGCCTGCAATGTCATGGCAGCAAAGCCTATCTGCAGCAAAGGCGAGGCGAATACTTCGGGGGCGCCTCCCTTTGTGTCTTTGTGCCTGTGTGTAAGGTCTTTTGCGAGCGGCGGTCCGAATTTGCCAAAGCGTTCGGCAAGCAGGCGGGTATTGGCCTTGAGCGCATCGGCGGAACCGGCAAGGTTGGCGATGAGGCCGCCGGAGGCAATGGCTTCCCGCAGCGACTGCAGTTTGGCGGCTACTTCGGCAGTGTCCAGTTCGGCAAGGCGGTGAGTAAATGCAAGCTGGGTAATGCCGCTCCATGTTTCTTTTATCTGCGTGGAGCGTGATGCGAAACGGTTTGCCCTGCATGACGCATAACTGTGACCGTACGGAGCAAGGCTGGAACGCGTCTCATTTTTGAGCTCCAGAACCAGGTCCCTTATTCGTCTGAGATCGGAAAAATCGGCTTCGCATATCAGGCGCAGGGCAATATCCAGCGATGGCGCGGCTTTTTCATCAAGGCATTTGAGGCGATAGAGAAGCCAGTCGCGGCCTGCGAGGTTCAACGCGCCCAAAGGAGTTTGTATGATAGGGTTGTCATCCATTGCCGGCGCGCAAATCGGCTCTGCGTTAAAGCCGCCCACAGTGCGGGCCAATAGGCTGGACACTTCACCGTAGTCCATGCCGGGCAGCCCAACCGCAATTGCCGCCCGCGCGAAAAAAGGCAGCCAGGAATAATCTTCCGGCGGCAAGATGTCCAGCGGAAAAGCAAGGTCAATGTAACTAATGCCGTTGGTATGCAGGTCGTGACAAAGCGCGGGGATACTGGATAGGTTTTCAAAATGGCGCGGGACCAATGCCGGTTCGGAAGAAAGATCACTGCGGGAAAGGTGAGGAATAGCGGCGAGCGTTTCGGGGCTGTCACTTTCATCCTGCATTTTTTCAAGCGCGGCCGATTTTCCAATGATGGCTTCCTTTTCCGCCGCGCTGAGCTGTTGTTCGGTTTTTGTCAGCGCTTCGGCAAACTGCGCTTCTTTGCGAGGCAGAAAATCTTCCTGCGGTTCAATAATGACCAAAGCGCGGTGAGGGTTATCCAGCAAATATTTTTGAATCAGCGATTCAAAATAACGGCTGTTTGCGGCAAGCTGTTGTTTGATTGTTTCCATTGCCGGCGTTAACAACAGGCTGTCCCAGGGCTTGCCCCCGTGCAGCCATGCCCGCAAGGCGCGCCGCATCCATACCAGCGAAAACGGTCCGCCGGAACGCTTTATTTCCCGCTGGGAAAATTCCATGAACAGCAGCGCCGCTTCAATTTCACCTTTTGGAATTCCCTCGGTAACCAGCCGCTGCAGTTCGTTTAGAATAAGGGTTTCCAGTTTTTTCCCCGCTTCTTCCGCCGTGTCGTGCAGCCCGCGCAAGCCGGCCACAAACAATGACTCGCCCAGCTCGCTCTCAAAGCCGGAAGACGGCGTAATATCTTCGCCCAACCCCGATTCCAGCAAAGCCCGCAGAAGAGGCGAGCCGTCATGGCCCAATAGAATTTCAGTTAACGCGGCAAGGGCGAGGTTTTCAACGGTATTGGCGGCATCGGAGCACAGCCATGACAAAAAAACCGTTGGCTTGGTATCGCCTCCCGCAGGGCAGGGGATACGATATTTTTGCGGCGCTGTCCACCGATTCTGTTTGGTAACCGCCGTCGCCGCCGTTCCGCCGTCCAGTGACGCAAAAAATTGTTCGTTCAGAAAGGCAAGTTGTTTTTCCGTGGGAATATTGCCCGCCAAAAAAATACGGCAGTTTGCCGGGGAATAACGGCGGCGATGAAAATCTTTTAAACCTTCCCAGCTTAACTGGGGAATATGTTCCGGATCGCCGCCGGATTCAAAATGATAGGGCGTATCGGGCAATATTGCCTTTACCGACCAATGGTTGGCGTATGTATCAAGCGATGAATATGCGCCTTTCATTTCATTGTACACCACACCGGTAATGGAAAGTTTGCCCTGGTGTACACCATCTTTTGCAAATTCATACCGATGGCCTTCCTGCATGAACGTCCATTCGGAAAGCAGCGGACGAAAAACGGCGTCGCCATATACGGACATAAGGTTAAAATAATCGTGCTCGTTTACCGAGCTGGCAGGGTACACGGTTTTATCGGGGAAAGTCCATGCGTTCAGAAATGTTTGCAGGCTCCCCTGGGCAAGCACCAAAAATGCATCTTTCAGCGGGTAGCGTTCAGACCCGCACAACACCGAGTGTTCCAGAATATGCGTGACGCCGGTGTTATCTTCCGGTGTGGTCGCAAAGGCAAAGGCAAACAGGTTTTCACTGTCATCGTTCAAAATATGAAAAACCTCCACGCCGCATTGCGTGTGCTTTGCCCATATTCCTGTTGCCTGCGTCTCGTGAGATGACATTTCCGTAAGTTCGACAATGTCGATAATCAAAAAACCGCTGTCTAATAATTGCCCTTTTTGTAATTTCATTCTACCCAGTCCTCATCGCTTGAAAGTATAAGCTCGCCGCTTTCGCGGGCCTGCCTGAACCAGGCAATAAACTCATTTGCCGCTTCTTCACAGTCTCGTTTGGGGACAGGGCCCAGTATTTCCCCTTCCTCACGGATTAAATCTCTGCGTCCAGCAGAAACATTTGAAAGAATTTTTTCCCGGAATGCACTGTTTCTGCCCTTCAATAGAATAGCGATTTCCTTGTCTGCCATGGTTTTTAGTTTTTCCGCCAAAGGCCGGTCAAACATGGCAAGCACATCGTCCAGAGTGTATAGTCTGTCTTTCAAATCTTTGCCAATATCAGGGTCTTCGGTTTCCAGTTCGTTGATAATGCGGTCGCCAAAAGAATAGTCTCCCTGTTTGAGAATGGCGGCAAGGGCCTGCATTCCGTTAATCGTAATATCCTCTGATTTACTGCCCAGATAGCGAGCCCGTTCCCGAATAGCCCCGGCAACACGCTCCAGCACTTCAGGAGCAACTTTATTTTGATGGGCTATTCTCTTAAGAATTTCCGGTTTAAACCCGGGAGGAAATTTCTGTATCGCCTCGGCGGAAATTTTGGGAGAAAGCCGGGCAAGCACCAGCGCCGCGGTTGCCGGGCCTTCATCCTTCAGCAGAAAAACTATTTGTTCCGGCGTGAAATCTTCCAAAAAGCCAAAAATGTTTTCTTTTGAGTCGGGTACGGTTTTATTGAGCAGGGCTTCGCCTTTTTCAGGGCCGTAAGCCGCATAGAGTATACGCCGGGCCGATTCTACCCCGCCGGCCGAAGCGCCCGAATATCCCCGCAGCATGGTAAACAGCGATTTGAATTCGGCAAGTATCGTTTCGGATTCCCGGGGATCGATGGTCTTAATCGTCGCGATTTCCCGCGATATTTCCTCAACCTGCTGTGCGTCCAGTTCAGCCAGAATTTTAGCCGCCTGCTCACTGCCAACCAGAATAAGAAATTTGGCCACCCGCCTGGTTTTTGAGTCCCTGGCTGGTGGTTCGCGTTGGGGAGGCAGCGCCGTTTTGAGCAAACCTTTTGTGTTTTCAGCGGCGGGCGGCTGCGCGCCTTTCTTTTTGGGCGGCTCCGGCTCCGGTGTCTCCGGCCCGGCCGCCTGGTCAGACGGCTGCATTGTTTGTTTATAGGCCGCAATCCCCCGGCGCAGCATATTTCCCATATCGGGTAATTATACAGTAAGGGCGGTGGAATTGATAGTAAGGGCTCATGAACTACACGAAGGTTCTTGCTTTTCAAAGAAATCAATCATTTTTTAAAAAAATATCAATAATTTTAATTGAAAAATGTATAAAAAAAGGTTCTATTATGCTATAATAATTATAGGGGAGGGACTATGTTTATTGATAGTAAAGTATGCGTTAGAGTGTGTATTTGGGCATTTTTAGTATTAAATACAATTTATTCTGCTTCTGCTCAGCAAATCAATAGTAGGTTTGTCGTTGTACCTGCAGGATACAGGATAATAGGAAGTACAAACCCTTCTGATGAAAGCCTTTTTAATAATACTCTGGAATCCATTCTTTCCAGCCCAGAGTTTGCAAGTTTTATGGAGCTTGCAGCTATTAGACCGATGGACCTGAGTCGTATCAGAACTGAAGTAGGAAGAAACGATTTGCAGTTGGTACAAAAATTTGATTATACGGTATTTGGAGATATAACATTAAATTCAAATCGATATGAAATTAGAACTGTATTGATAGACAAAACATCAAGAAATATTCAATGGTATGCTAATGATGTGTCGGATTTTCGATCTGTAATTGAAGATCATGGTAAAAAAATCGCTGCTTTTTTAAAGGAAATGCAGTTGGATGTAACTATGGAATTGATACTGGACGCTGAGCGGGAAAGTCGTTTTGAAACAGCGCTTAGGAGACTTCGTATATATAAATTTAAATATGGCGATTCAATTATGCTTCAAGATATTGAAGAACGGTTGACGCAGCGATTGGGGAAATGGAAACATTAAATACCAGGATTATGGATAACTTAAGCCGGGCAGATGCACTTATTGATTCGGCATTGACATCTTCTTCGGCTAGGGATAGAGAGAGATTTTACCGACAAAGTTCTAACTTACTTCGCAATGCACTGGAAATTATGGATCAGGACAAATTGGATAGCCTACGGCATAACATTGAAAATATTAAATCTAAAATAAAAAGATATGAAGATAGGCATATCCGTGAATTTAATACAGGGGGTATTGAAGTTGCTTATCTTGAACCGATTATATTGTATAATCTTCTTGGTCCGCAAATAAAGGATTATTATCCTAATATATGCGGCTTATCGCTTACCTGGTTTATTTCTTCCAATTCTGGAAGAAATAAGCCTGTGTTTAACCAACCTTATATAAAATTTGGTTATTTAGGTTTAAATAATACTGCCATTCAAAAAGCGTTATATATAGATGAAGCAGTACTCTATGGGTTATTTCTTTCTGTAGGTTATCAATTTCATTTGTGGCCTACAAGAACCAGTTTTTTATTTCCGTTTCTTCATCTGGGTGCAGGGTATAATCATTTTATTGAATATGCGAAAGATAGTACCGCAGAGGCTTATCTTAATTTTGGACAACTTCTTTATGAAGGAGGTCTTGGTTTGAAATTGCATATTCCAAAAGCTAACCTGATATTGGCAGCTGTTGCAGGTGCAGACATGGGGATCGGTGAACCTATTTCTTTTTCTGTTAACTGTTCGTTTGGACTAACATATTTATTCTACGGAAAAACAAAAATATACTAAAAGGGAGTTTGTATGAAAAGGAATATCTTATTTTTAATATTTATAGTTTGTATATTTTATGCATGTGATAATGAGTTTCTTGATTTAACAACAGGAAAAATTACTATAAATGAGGTGAACGGAGCAAGGACGAATGGTCCTTATATTTCAGTGCACGGCGATTCAAAAGTTTATCATGTAGGATATAATATATATGATGGGACAGATTATGGCGCTAATGGAAATAGCAATTACTGTCTTGATCCTGGCGAAACTATTCGTTATAGAGTAAAAGTAAGAAATGTGGGGAAACAAGATGCGATAGCTATTAATGCGGTTATATCAACCAACGATACATGGGTAACTGATTTACAAAATACCAGACAATACATTGGATTTCTCAAACCAGAAAAATGGTTAGGAGATTATATTAGTGCATTCTTTACTGCTGATTGGCTTTTAATATCAATTGATAGCAAAACCCCGCGGGGACATAGGCTTCAATTTAATATACATTTAAGCGATGCCGTTGGTAATTCATGGCATGATTATTTTATTATAATTGTTAATTAGGAATATTTAGATGCCAAGCTCATTTTTTGGTAATTTGCAATTGATAATTGTTGGTATAATTGTCGCTTTAGTTCCAATATTGGTGATGTCTATAAAGAATAAAGAGAAAAATGTTATTATTGTGATAGCTATCACTATCATCGTATTATTAATAATTTCTTTTTTTATTTCTATTATATCGGATTCCAGTAAACCAGACAGCAACAACATTGAAAATAACAATGAACAGCAGTCTGATGAAGATGAAGAAGACTCTTCAGATCCCGAGCCACCTTCTGTAATAATTCCGTTGTCTGAAACACCTGCTGTTGTAGCTAAGCCACCTACAACGGAACGTTTTGTACATCTTGAAACTGTAATTGTAGAATTTGGAGAAGGTAAGGAGTGTGTTCCCGGCATTGTGTGGATACAAATTGACAATATCACGACTGTTAATGATGGAATTAGTTTTAATGGTGTAGTTCATGGTAATATCATTATAATAGGTGAAGAGAATAAAAGAATGAACGGTGTCGGAACTGAATTTGTACATAGAACTGCTAATTATGAAGTAACTATAACCAAGATTCATACCTATTCTGCTGAATTTGTAATAAAAACCAGAGTTTTTTAAGAGCTTGGAAAGTTATATAATCATCTTACTATTGGGCAGATATAAGAATCAAGGAAAAATTCGAGCGAAGATCTTGATAATTTTCGAGCCATAACTAAAAATGTGTAAAAACTAGCTAATCTGCTTATTGAATCACACGCAAAAGCTACAGAAGAGTCTGTCTATAAACTCATGATTTGTATGAAACCAGCAGTCATAACTCTGAGGTTATATCCGGTTTTCCGTGCCCATGCCCTTACCTGTTCACTGCGGATTTCGGTAAACAGCTCTCCAAACCGCCAAAAAACATCTTTTTCGTTCATGGCCCCCTTTTTTATTATCGGAGTATTTTATCCTAGTTTTTCCTTAAGTTGATGATGTTGCGTCAGACACCGTCGCAAATTTGGCCATCCGCCTGGTTTTCGAGTCTCTGGTTGGTGGTTCGCGTTGGGGAGGCAGCGCGGTTTTGAGTAAACCCTTTGTTTTTTCAGTGGCGGGCGGCTGCGCACCTTTCTTTTTGGGCGGCTCTGGCTCCGGTGTTTCCGGCCCGACCGCCTGGTCAGACGGCTGCATTGTTTGTTTATAGGCCGTAATCTCCCGGCGAGCGTGTCTTAAAAATGACGTAGTACAACTTTTTATAGGGTAATGTCAATATTCTTTTGAGCCTATCCACTGTTTCTTGCTTTTATCTCATTTGAGTAACTCGATTACCATAAGTATCATAAATCTCGTTACCCCTCATCTGATAGACACGACTACCGTAAGTATCATAAATATCATTACCTCTGATCTGATATTTACGATTACCATAAGTATCATAAATTTCGTCACCCCTGATTTGAAACATACGATTGCCAGAGGCATCATAAATTTCATTACCCCTCATTTGAAAACCGCGGTTTCCGTAGTTATCATAGCCATCCATAAACAGTTCCTCCTATTAGTTTTTCTGTAGCCAAGCTACTGCTTCAGTTAAATCATATTCTGCCGCAATATCCATTGGTGTTTTGCCATTTTTTGCTTTTACATCTGTTTTTGCTCCCATGTTCTTCAAGCATTCCATTCTATCTACATAGCCTAATGAAGCTGCCGAAAATATAGGCGTCATTCCATTATTATCTTTTTTTTCTATGTCTGCTCCCATATCTTTCAAAAATTGTATTGCAGATGGACCTGCAAAAAACATAGGCGTCTGACCATCTTCGGTTTCTGCTTCAATATTTGCTCCCATTGCTTTTAAGCATATTATACTTTCTGCATTGTCAGAAGCAGCTGCTAAAAATATAGGAGTCATACCATTATTGTCTTTTGCTTCAATATCTGCATTTTTTGTTTTTAAGTATAGCATACATATTACTTGTCCTGTTGAAGCAGCCATATGCATAGGGGTATGCCCTTTTTCATTTTTTGCATTCACATTTGCACCTTGAGCTAATAATAGCGGTATATTCCCTATTTGACCATTCATAACTGCTAAAAATAATTTTTCATTCATGAATTTACTCCTTATAAATCTTAATACCAAATTGGAAATTTCATTGCTAAGCCGCAAGCAACTCCATTACAAATAATTGCTGTTACTGCAAAAGATATTTCTACACTATGACAAATTAAAAAACCTGGATTAGCCAAGAAATATATGCAAAGACCAATAGCTCCAATAAGAAATACGACTCTTTTTACCGTACCAATTGCAAAGAATATAACTACAAAAGGAATTAAAAATATTGCAGTCATTAATATTAGATCGAAAGAAATCCCTGATGCATCATCAGGGCAAGCAAAATATCCAATAAAGAACATCACTGCATAAAGAACTATTGAAATTATAGCAATTGTTTTACCAATTTTTCGTCTGGATTCTTTTGCTTTTTCTTTTGCTACTTTTTCGGCAGCTTCTTTACGCTCTCGTTCTTCACGCTGTTCTTTAAGTTTGTTGTACCGATCATTGCATTCGATGGCTAACGCTTTTGCATTTTCATAATCACCAAATTCAAGAAAATTTTCATGAAGATTTTTAAACTCATCTTCGTGTGAAGCATTTTCTTTTTTGCAAAGAAGGTCTTGATATTTTTTATATTGTCTATCGATTTTTTCTTCTTGCAGCCGTTTTATAAGATATGAATTGGTACAGGCTTCTCGTGCATATTTAAGACATTCTCTGGCATTGTTATGAAAAATAGATTCAATTTCAATTGTTCCATCATCCCCCACATTTTCTACCTTAATTCGCAATGCGGCTTCAAAATCAGTGATAGCTTTGTCAAAATCACCATCCATTCCATATAAAAATCCACGGATGAGATATGCATCTAACTGGTTATACTCAAATATAAAACTAAATTTGAGTGCTTTGTTACAATCTGCAAAAGCGCACTCAAAATTTCCTTTGCCAAGATATGCAAGACTACGGTAATAGTAACTATCCGCAGAATCAGATTTTATCTGTAGCGCTTTATCTAAATCTGCTATTGCTTTATCAAAATCTCCTTTTTCCCCATACACTGCACCCCGGTCTGCATATAGATTAGCACTATTCGGCAAATCCATTATTGCAGCGTTCAAATCTGCTATTGCATTATTTAAATCGCCATTCCCTACATACGCCAAAGCACGTATTTTATACCCCGCAGCCCTTGCAAATTGTATCATTTGAGCACTATTCATAATTATTTGGTTATTACTTTGCCTACTACTCATTTTGTAAGCAATAAGATAGTGTCCATAGTGTACTTTTAATCTTTCCATGTAATTTTTAAAAAAACTCTCTGCATTTTCTGGATTCACACTTTCTGTCATGTCATTCTCCTTTATCTTTACATAATACTACATAAGTTATCATAACCTGTGCAAGATTGTTTTAATATTTTTCCTTAAAAATATTTAATCGTTATACGGCGAATCATCATAACCGTCTATTTGCAATTTATACACAAATTTATCTAGCTTTTTTCGGCAAAATTCTGATAGCCATTTTATTTTCACAAATGAATTTATAATTTTAGGACTTAAAAAATAATAAAATTTAATGAATAAACGTCCAAATAAAGATTTAGCAAGCATATTATCCCGAAAACGTCTTAATGTCCAAACTTGTGAACAATCATATGAACCATAAATTGCGGTAGCAACATAACACCCGCTTTCTTTTACTCCGATACTTTTTAGATATTGTACTAAAGTCGTATTCCCCCTTTGTTTTGCAAGACCAAGTGAAGTAGTGCCTTTAACGGTCATTACTTTAATATCAATTCCTGCTGAAACAAGGATTTTTACTATTTCGATAGCATCACTATCATCTCTAATTCCTGATGCAACTGAATGAAGAGGGGTCCAGCTATTTGTATCCTTAATATTAACATCCGCTCCTTCAGAAACCAATAATTTAGTTAATTCAAGATTTCCCTTTGTTGCCGTAAAATGAAGAGGTACCATTCCCATCCTATCTTTTGAATTAATATCTGAGCCAGCAGATATTAACATTTTTGCTATTTCAATATGTCTATTTGTAATATTTTTAGCAAGAATAACCGTATGAAGTGGAATAAAACCCTCATTATTTTTTATATTTACATCTGCTCCTGCAGAAATTAGAATATTAGCTAGTTCGACATCCCCAATATGAGCCGCTAAATGAAGAAGTGTATTACCTTCATCTTTTTTTAAATTAACATCTGATCCTTTCTTCTCAATTAAATACTTTACATCTTCATTTGTTCCATCTTTAAGTGCATGCCAAATATCTGTAAATTCCATAAATAATCTCCTCTTTTTTAGTGTATTTTTTGAAAATATTTGATAAATCTATAAACACGCCTGCCACCGTTTCACCTAACACAATACATCCGAAATTACCTCCTTAATTTTCTCTTTTACCCAGAATATATCCGTTACCTGCCATTCTTGGCACAGGAACCGCACCCCTCGCTTTCCCCTGTGCTTGCTTCAAACCCTCAGCCAAGCCCAATACATAGGACTGGTTTGTTTCGGTAAGTCTTGGGAAAGTACACCGTAAATGCTCAAGTTTTACATTGTCCCACATATGCTTCAATACAAGCACATAATAGCATAAATATGAGCAATTGTCAATAATATTATCCTAAAAAAATATAAAATACTCAAAAAATGATGATTTTTGCTTGATAGGCGAGCAAACTAGCTATAGTATAGAATATAAATCTGGATTATATGACGGTTAATGAAAGAATTATCGAACTGAGACATTCTCTAAAATTATCCCAACGAGCTTTTGCCAAAGCGGTATATGTCTCAAATGGCTATCTTGCGGGGATCGAACTGGGTCACAACGAGGTCAAAGACCGCCTCATCCACCTTATCTCCAATGCTTTCTCTGTCAATAAGCACTGGCTCCTTACTGGCGAGGGGCGTATGTTTAACAGCAGTTCAGAGGAAAAACTGGAGCGGATAACCAGCCTGTTCAATGAACTGTACCCGGAATATCAGGATTTTGTGCTGCGGCAAATAGATGAGCTTATTGCATTGCAGCATATCAAATATGAAAAACAGTAAGCTCCTTCCCTCAATGTTCACCCCATTTCTGCCGATAATAAATACTCATGGCTGTACGTTCTCTGTTACTGTTGACTCTGGCTCTTTTTATCGGTTTTCCCGCTGGCTTAAGCGCACGGGAGACAACCCTTGTCTCGCCGGAAACCGGCAGTTATGAAACGGTCTGGAGAAACAGGGGCGGATACTTTCCGGGGATTTATTTTACCGATGTGATACACGCCGCCCGAATAGCGGAAGAATCGTATCCGTACTGGGTGCGTACCAAGGCCGAACAGGAATCCTATAGCCGCCTTATCACTGATTATAGCTCCCTGCTGCTCAACAATGACATTCTGGCATTTTATGGACACCCTCGCTCGCGGAACATGGGCATACTGGGCCGCTACCCAATAGAAGAGCTTGACCAAAGGCTTACGGCGCTGGCCCAAGAATACGAATCGGAAGGCGGCCGTTCAATAATAAAGGCGTTTTATATCATTTTTGGCACCGCATGGCCTGAAGGTGAAATTGGCATTATCAATCAGGATATTCTGAAACAATGGGTTGAATACGCGTTTGAAAATGATATGCTCGTTTTTATCGATCACCAAATTGGCCGTCATGACCCTATTGCCTCGCTTAAAAGAATGTTCCCCTGGCTCCATTACCCCAATGTGCATCTTGCCCTTGACCCCGAATGGCGCACCACCAAGCCCATGCAGGAAATAGGACACCTTACCGCAGAGGAAATAAACCGCGCCCAGCAAGTGATGGAAGATTACCTTATTGAGCATGATCTTCCCGGTGAGCGTTTTTTTGTAATCCACCAGTTTAACTGGCGCATGATCAGAAACCGGGAAAAAGTACAAAGCGATTTTGGGCGGGTACGGCTGGTACATTGTATAAGCGGTATCGGCACCCCTACCGAGAAACGGGCAACCTACGAATATGGCGCCCGGGCAACCAATATGCCGGTTAAGGGGTTTAAACTGTGGTTTAATTTTAACCTTCCCGGCAACCATCACGACCGCCCGCTGATGACCCCCCAAGAGGTGTACGAACTCAGTCCAAGGCCGTATATTATCATGTACCAATAGCGATAACAGTGCTTGCAAATTTACCCCAAAACCACCATAATATCACTACATGAACAAGTTTATTTTTGTCTCAGGCGGTGTTTGTTCCAGCTTGGGAAAAGGTGTTGCCGCTTCTTCTCTGGGAGCCTTGCTGGAAGGCCGGGGATTGAATGTCTGTATGATCAAATGTGACCCCTATATCAACGTAAACGCAGGGACGATGAGTCCTTTTGAACACGGCGAAGTATATGTTACCGATGACGGGGCCGAGACGGACCTGGATTTGGGCAATTATGCCCGTTTTACCAAAGGCTATTTAAGCAAGGCTAACTCCCTGACCACCGGCCAGGTGTATCAGGCCGTTCTTGAAAAGGAACGGGCGGGAGGATACAAGGGGCGCTGCGTACAGGTTATCCCGCACATAACCGATGAGATAAAAAACCGGATATTAACGGTTGCCAATGAAGATACCGACGTAATTATTGTAGAAATTGGCGGCACGGTAGGCGATATTGAATCCGTCCCTTTTCTGGAAGCGGCGCGGCAAATAATTCATGAACATGGCAAGACAAACGCCCTTTCGGTACACCTTACCCTTATCCCGGAAATCGCAGACGAACTTAAAACCAAGCCCACCCAGCACTCGGTCAAAACCATGCAGGAAATGGGCATTCAGCCCGATATTCTTATCTGCCGCGCCCCGCAAATGCTGGACGAGGATACCCGCCGGAAAATTGCCCTGTACACCAATGTTGATCCCGATGCGGTATTTACTTCCCGTACCATTGATACTACAATGTATTATGTACCACTGATGTTTTTTGAGCAAAAACTGGACCAGGTGGTGCTGAAGAAAATAGGGGTGCCAAGCCGTCATACGGACCTTGATTCATGGTATGCGATGATGCGGCGATACGATGCGCGAAACGGCAAAGTACGCATTGGCATTGTGGGTCAGTTTGTAGAGTTGCATGATGCGTACAAGTCCGTGTACGAGGCACTTTTTCACGCGGGAGTGGAATGTGGGGTTGAGGTTGCATTGGTTAAAATTGACTCTCTCAGCCTGGAAAAAGCGGAAAACGCCGATTCTATGCTTACATCAGTTGATGGTGTGCTGGTACCCGGCGGCTTTGGCGTACAGGGAATAAACGGCATGATACGAGCGGCAGCCTGGGCACGAACACACCACATTCCCTACTTTGGCATTTGTCTGGGAATGCAGGTCATGGCAATCGAATGGGCGCGAAACATACTTGGCTGGGACGATGCGGATTCCGCTGAATGTAACCGGAACTCCGGGCATTTGGTAATCAGCCAGAATGCCATGCGGCTGGGCGCCGGTGAATCGGCGGCCGAACCGGGAACCCATATCTTTGCCGCGTATGGCGTGCCGCAGCTATGGGAGCGCCACCGGCACTGCTATGAACTTGCCAACGAGTACCGGGCCGATATGGTTAAATCCGGCCTGAAAATGGCAGCGCTTACCCCGGCAGCCGCAGACAATCTGGTAGACTGCATCGAATGGCCAAATCACCCCTGGGGAGTAGGCGTACAGTTCCACCCTGAGTATAAATCAAAACCCACCGCCGCCGCCCCCCTCTTCAAACATTTCGTCACCGCAGCAAGAGGAAAAAGAAATGAATAAAATTGTTCTCTGTTCTTTTTTCTTTGTTCTTTTGTCCTGTTCCTTTGACTACGGTAATCAGGAAGGCGGTGATAAAAGCCTGCCTGATATAGTGATGAACAATGTCGAGTATGTGCGGGTGCGATCCGCTGATCCGCAAGCGCGGTTTAATGCGGAGCGGGTGGAACGGTATGAAGAACGCCGCATCATGGAATTGCGGAATTTTTCTTTTGAACAGTTCGGCAATCGCGGCGATGAAGTCAATGCCCACGGAAGAGCCGGAAGCGCTTCTATGGAAATCGATTCCGGGGATATTCGCCTTGACGACGGAGTGCGAATCGAGGTTGAGTCCGAAGATATCGCCATCGAAACCAGATGGCTTGAATGGAAAGACAAGGCCAAATCTTTGAATGGCGGCCTGGGAGAAGAGGCAACTGTGTTCAGGGAAAATGGCACCAGTTTTACCGGCATTGGTTTTTATGCCAATGCGCGGCGGCGTGTCTGGGAATTTTCCGGCACCGTAATCGGTACCTATATTCACAATGACAAGGAAGAGCACAAAGAAGACGAACAGGAAGACGAAGACGAAGGAGCATTAGACGAATGAAGCAAATAGCGTGTATCCTGTCTTGTTTGCTTTTCTCTGTGTATGCAACGGCGGATACATTCACTTTCAAGGCGGATAAAATGTCCGGCACCAAAGCGCTGGGCAGGGAAACCACCATTCTGTCAGGCAATGCGGAAGTCCGTTCGGATAATCTGATACTGCGGGCCAACCGAATAGAAATACAGGGCGATGACAATCAATTTATCGATTGTTCCGGCGGGGTCTGGGGCATGGAAGAAGAAAAAAACATCATTTTTGAAACCGACCGCCTGCGCTATGATCGAAAACTAAAAATCGCCCGGCTGGAAGGCAACTCGACCCTTGAAGACAAAAAAAATGAAATTGTGGCAAAAGGCCGTTTTATCGAATATGACGACCAGAACGAAATAACGGTATTTCAAATTGGTGTGCGATTGTTTAAGGATGATATGGTATGCCGCGCCGAATATGCGGTATACCGCCGCAACGAGAAGCTGCTGGACCTTTCCGGTTTTCCGGTAGTTTTCAAAAAGGACGATGAATTCAGGGCTGATCGTATACGGGTTGATTTGGAAACCGACGATGTAACCATGGAAGGCGCCGTTTCCGGAACTATCAAAAATTAAGGGAGCTACATATTTGGAACGGCATACCTTGGGCGTAACGGATATCCGTAAACGTTTTGGCAAAAAAGAAGTCGTGCGCGGCGTCAACTTTTCGATGTGCAATGGCGAGGTTGCGGGTCTGCTGGGACCAAACGGCGCCGGCAAGACAACGATCTTTTACATGATAGTCGGCTTTTATCAGCCCAGCGCTGGTTTTGTCAGCATGGACGATATTGACATTACATCCAAGCCCATGTTCCGCCGGGCGCGGATGGGCATTGCCTATCTGCCGCAGGAAGCCTCTATTTTCCGCAAACTGACCGTAGAACAAAACATTTGGGCTATTCTTGAAAGCCGCCGCGACATTGACAAAGACGCCAAAAAGGAACGGCTGGAAAAACTGCTCGATGACTTTGGCATTGCCCGGATACGAAAGCAGTTTGGATTTACCCTTTCCGGCGGCGAGCGGCGGCGCACCGAAATTGCCCGCGCCCTTGCCACCGAACCCAAATTCCTGTTATTGGATGAGCCTTTTGCCGGCATTGACCCCATTGCCGTATTTGAAATCAAACAGATTATCCGCCGTCTTGCCGAGCAGGGCATTGGCGTACTGATTACTGATCACAATGTCCGGGACACCCTGGAAATAACTACTGAGGCATTTATTATTGCTGAAGGTTCTATTGTGGCGCGGGGTGACCGCGATGCGATCCTCGCCAACGAAATGGTCCGCGAGGTGTATCTGGGCTCTGAATTCAGGATGTAATACGGGGCTATATAGCCTTACTATATAGCGCGTGTACCACCGGTTCTAAGGCCAGCCTCGTACAGTTTGCCGCAGGAAATAAACATGGGATGTTTGGTACCACCAAGGACAATATCCGCCTCTTCCGCCATTTCAACCATGTCGCGGCTGGGTACCTTGCCCCGTACAAAGATAATAGCATGAATATCAAGCAACGATGCGGTACGGATAACCTGAGGATTTACCAAGCCTGTCAAAAGGAGCACACGGTCTTTGACAAAGGCCATAACATCGCTCATCAAGTCCGACCCACAGGCGGAAGAGACCTCCCTGTCTGCCTGGTCTTCACCGAAAAAGAACTGTCCTTCAAGTAATGTAACTGCTTCTGATACGGTCATTGTACCCCCACTCTTCCCCCAGCATAGCATAAAAGGGCTTTCTTGTTCAAGAGCGGAAACAGACATTTTTGGGGTTTTTGTGGGGGTGGGGCTGGGTGGTTTTGGGAAGCCTCTAGTGCCGGGGAGCGTATTTTTTGATAAATTCCTGTTTAACCCGCAGCAGATCTTCCCGGGGCAATTCCATTAAAACCTGCCAGCCCAGATCCAGGGTGCGGCCTATATCACGGTTTTCGGTTTCACCCTGGTTCAGGAAAACGTGCTCGAACCGTTCGCCGAATTTCAGATAACGCTTGTCGCTGGCGGAAAGTTCTTCCTCGCCGATAATTGACGACAGGTTACGGACCTGTTTTACCTTTGAATAAGCAGCAAAAAGCTGGCTGGAAACATCTTTGTGGTCTTCCCGTGTCATGCCGGGGCCGATGCCGTCCTTCATCAGACGGGAAAGGCTGGGCAGGCCAGCCACCGGCGGATAAATGCCCCGCTGGGAAAGCTCGCGGTCAAGGACAATCTGGCCTTCGGTAATGTAGCCGGAAAGGTCGGGAATGGGGTGGCTGATGTCATCGTTGGGCATGGACAGAATCGGCAATTGGGTGATGGATCCGGAAGAACCTTTGATTTTTCCCGCCCGTTCGTACAGCGAAGCCAGGTCCGAGTACAGGTAACCGGGATACCCTTTCCGGCTGGGCACTTCCCCCCGAATCGAGGAAACTTCCCGCAGGGCTTCGCAGTAGTTGGTCATGTCGGTCATCACCACCAGAACGTGCATATTTTTTTCATAGGCCAGATATTCCGCAGCGGTAAGGGCGCACCGGGGGGTTACCAGCCGTTCAAGCGAGGGGGCATCGGCAAGCGAGAGAAACACGACCACATTGGACAGTACGCCGGAATGTTCGAAGTCATCAAGGAAAAAGCGGGCAACATCGTACTTTACCCCCATGGCGCAAAATACAATGACAAAGCGGTCGGAGACCGCCCGGTCGCCATCCGCACGGTCTGTGACCGCACGATCGGAGGCTGCCGACCCGGTATCCAGGATTTTTGCCTGCCGGATGATTTGAGCGGCAAGCCGGTTATGGGGAAGGCCGCTGCCGGAAAAAATCGGGAGTTTTTGCCCGCGGATAAGGGTGTTCATGCCGTCAATGGCAGAAATGCCTGTTTGGATAAAGTCGCGGGGATATATGCGGGCATAGGGATTAATCGGCAGGCCGTTCACATCAAGCATGGTTGAAGAGAAAATGTCGCCGTAACCGTCAATCGGCTCGCCCAGGCCGTTGAAAATGCGCCCCAACAGACCGGGGCCAACCCGCAATTCCATGGGTTTACCCAGAAATTCAACCCGTGAGTCATCCGCGGAAAGGCCGGTGCTGCTGCCAAAAACCTGAATCGCAGCCCAATCCTCGCTTATGTCGATTACGCGGCCCAGCCGCCTGCCTTCATTGCGGTCGTAGACGGCCACTACCTCATTGTAAAAGACATCACGGCTGCGGGCAGTAATAACCACCGGCCCTTCTATGCGGGTAAGCCCTTTGTACTCAATGCCCCTCATAAATAGGTATAATACCTCATTTTTTGGCTCTATTCAATGATTTGTACTATACTTATAGTATGGTGCAGAGAATCGAATACCTGAAACGCCTGGAAAAATGGCAGGAAAAACAGCAGGTAAAAGTAATAAGCGGAGTGAGGGGCTGCGGTAAAACAACCCTGCTTGCCCTGTATATCGATCAGCTCAAACGTTCAGGCGTGGAAGATGGGCAGATTATGTATATCAGCATGGATGATCCGGAAAGTGAATCCCTGCTGCATTATCAAGGTTTGTACAGTTATATAAAAAAGCGGCTGTGCAAAGAAAAATGCACATACATTTTTATTGATGAAATGCAAAAGTGCGCACAGTATGAAAAGGCAATTGACGGGCTTTTATTAAAGAATCAGGTTAATGTATTTGTTGCTGTTTCAGGCAGCTATTGTTTTACTGATATACCGCATATTGAAATTAAGATTTTGCCATTGTCTTTTGCCGAACACTTGATTTTTGCGAAAGTACGGAATAGAAGTCCGCAAATTCCGGCAATTGCGCCGCAAAAACCTGAACCGCTCCGTATGGAGCCGCTCCGAATGGAGCGCAGACTCCCCCGGCAAAAAGCGCAAGTGGAAAAATATTTGCAGCGGGAAGCATTTCACCATTACCTGAGTTTTGGCGGATTTCCGTTTGCGGCGACTCTGGGCGGCGATGCAGGTTTGGTACGCCAATGCGTTGAAGGAATCTATCACACGATTTTAATCAAGGATGTTGCGCGGCAGGCGGGAATACACGATATTCCCCTGCTGGAGCATATTGCACGCGTAATGAGTCATTCCATTGGTTTGGGTCTCAACGCAAAAAAAATCAGCGCAGAGATTAGCGTAAAAGGGAAAAAAATTACCGCTGACACGGTGGAAACGTATATGCAGGCCCTGGTCAATGCCTGTGTGTTTTATTTCATTGGGCGGTTTGATATTAAGATCGGAAAGCGCCTGAAAACCCTTGGCAAATATTACATTGCCGATACCGGCATACAGAATTTGCTGCTGGAAAAGGTACCAGACCTGAATGGCCAGCTTGAAAACATTGTTTGCATGGAGCTATTACGCCGGGGTTTTCAGGTGTATATTGGCAAATACGGCAACGATGAGATTAGTTTTGTGGCTGTTGAATCATCAGATGATTCGGCGGATAATATTAGTTATTTTCAGGTTATGGCTGCCGTTCGGGATAATCCTGCGTATGCCGGAAAATTTTCCGCGCTGGAACAAATACCAGGCAATCACCCTAAATACATTATAAGTCTGGATCAGACCCCATTTCGTTCACATCACAACGGCATTACCCAGCGGAATTTAATTGAATGGCTGATTCCATAATTGACATCATTGTGTACAGCAGTACAATGTAATCAGGGGGTGTCAGATGGCAATAGCGGAACAGGCAGGAGACCTGCGCCTTGAGCAAATTGACGGTATTGAATATGCAATGAATTCGCCGGGGTATAAGCATCAAATGGCGGCAGGACGAATTCTTGCCCAGTTGAATGCTCAATTATCCAATCCTCAATACGTAATAAAAGCGGCGCCCTTTGATGTGTTTCCCCTGTATGACCAAGGTGATAAAAAAACGCTGGTTCAGCCCGATATTTTCATTGTCTGTAATTGTTCAAAGCTGCACAATAATCGTTACAATGGCGCGCCGCAGTTTATCATTGAAATTTTGTCTTCAAACCGATCGCATGGCATGGTTACCAAATTGAATCTGTATAAACAGGCTGGCGTTACTGAGTATTGGATTATTGATCCGGAAGATCACATAATAATTGCTTTGGAACTTATTGCCAGAGAGTATTTTCATCGTGCATACAGCGGAAAAAGCACCGTTTCGTTAGCATCTGTTCCCGGTTGTGCCGTGGACTTCAAGAAAGTTTTTGAACCGGCAATGTGACAAGGGTAGGGATGGTATGATCGCAAATAAAAAATGTATAGCGGCGTTAATATTCTGCGTGTGCATGGTTGCCGGTTTTGCAGGCTGTTTCCGGCAGCCGCAACAACAGTTTGATACTATACATACAATAACATCGTATCGTGAAATTCCTGGGGTAACGGATGCGGAGATTGAAGCGATAGAGGCGCTTAAAGATTCCGGGCGGATTTTTTCCTACGGGAGCATTCTTTCGCCTGAAGCGTTTATTATCCGGGACGGTAGTTACACCGGTTTTACCGCCTTGTTTTGTGAACTGCTGACAAAAATTATTGGCATTCCATTTGTTATGCAGACGGATGACTGGGAGACCCTTAAATCCGGCATTGACAGCGGAATAATTGATTTTACCGGAGAATTGACCCCGACACTGGAGCGCAGGGACATCTATTTTATGAGTCATTCCATTGCGGAACGCTCCCTTGCTATTTTCACTTATGGCCGACCCGATAGATTTATGGCAGAAAGTGATATAAATGGTCTTAAAATTGGGTTTTACACCGGAACAATAACCGCACAATCTATTTTGGGTGTGTACCCTGGGCTGAATTTTGAAGTGGTTAATCTGCTGAGCAATCAGGAAATTGCCGAAAGTCTGATGTCCGGCAAGATAGATGCGTTCATCACCGATAACATGGCGATATTTGAATTTAAAGATTATCCTTCCATTCAGTCCAAAACTTTTTTCCCGTTGATATACACGCCGGTGTCCATGACCACTGCAAACCCGGAACTTGAGCCGATTATTTCAGTTGTTGATAAATACATAGAGGCCGGCGGCATCGACACATTGTATGAGCTTTACAAAACAGGCAAGCATGAATACGCAAAGTACGAGCTTGGCAGATCGTTCACCGAAGAGGAGGCTGCGTACATAGCCGGGCTGGCAGCCAGCGGTGCGAAGGTACCTATTGCATTGGAGCATGATCATTATCCAATCTGTTTTTATAATGAAAAAGATGATGAGTTTCAGGGCATCGTACCGGATATGTTACGTGAAATTAGTCTGTTAACCGGCATAGAGTTTCATAATGTAACGGATAAAAACACGCCCTTCTATAAGATACTTGAGATGCTTGACTCAGGCGAGGTTGCTTTTGTATCGGAATTAATCCTTACTCCGGAACGGAAAGACAGATATTTATGGTCTGAATGTTACTACACTTCGCATTATGCGCTGATATCAAAAATTAGTTATCCTCGCCTGGAAATACCCCAGGTTGTGCGGGCCAGAGTAGGCGTTAGCCGCGGTACCGCCTACGAAGAAATGTATAAATCCTGGTTTCCGGATTATCACAACCTTGTGTACTATAACTCAATATTTGACGCAATGTTTGCGCTTGAGAGAAATGAAATTGATCTGGTCATGGCATCCGAAAATGCGCTGCTGACTATGGTAAATTATTATGAAAACCCCGGGTATATTCTGAATATCCGGTTCAATGTGCTGGAAGAGTCATACTTTGGATTTAATATCCACGAAGAAATGCTGTGTTCGATTATCAAAAAAACGCAAAAATATGTTGATAATGGAAAAATCGTTCATTATTGGACAAGCCGTGTATTTGATTATTTAAGAAAACATATTGAAGAACGGTCGCTGATTATGGCTGTGTCCGCCGGCTTGCTGCTGTTGTTGTTGTTGCTGCTTGGCATCCTGTTTATAAAAAACAACAAAACACAGAAGGCGGTACACGAAGCAAATGAACGTTTCAGAATTATGTTGGATACTACGCCGCTTATTTGTAACCTGTGGAACAAGGAATACAAGGTATTTGACTGTAATGATGCGGCGCCCAAACTCTTTCATTTAGACAAACAAACCTATATTAAAAGGTTTTTGGAACTTGCGCCCGAGCGTCAGCCTGACGGGCAGCTTACGGCTGACAAAGCCTGTAAGCTGCTGGATAGAGCTTTTGCAGAGGGTACCTGCGCTTTTGAATGGATGAATCAGGGGTTGGATGGCTCGCTTATTCCTATGGAGGTTACGCTTACCCGCGTTGTATACGAAGGCAATTACGTGGTTGTCGGTTATGGGCGGGATCTTCGCGAGCAAAAGCGCATGACGGCGGAGATCCGCGATACTGCCGCACGGCTGGAAATTGCGGTTGATGAAGCGCGCAGCGCCAATAAAGCAAAAAGCAATTTTCTTGCGCAGATGAGCCACGAAATACGCACGCCATTAAATGCCATTATTGGTATGACTAATATAGGGAAATCAGCTGACACTACGGAACGTATGTTATATTGCCTTGACAAAGTTGAAAATGCATCCAGGCACCTTATGGGCGTAATCAACGATATTCTGGATATGACTAAAATCGAAGCAAATAAACTGGAGCTTTCGTTCACCGATTTTATTTTTGAAAAAATGATTGAGCAGGTTGTAAACGTTATCGGTTTCCGTGTGAGCGAGAAACAACAGAATCTTGAGATTAATATTGATAAAGCAATTCCCTCAAGCCTGTTTGGGGATGATCAGCGGCTGGCGCAGGTCATTACCAATCTGTTGGGCAATGCGGTAAAATTCACGCCCGAACAGGGATTAATCAGTCTTGACGCGCAGCTTTTGGAGAAAATAGACGGCGTCTGTACGATACAGTTCATCATAAAGGATACGGGAATTGGCATAAAAGCCGAACAGCAAGTGCATCTTTTTGAACCGTTTCATCAGGCCGAGTCCAGCACCACGCGTAAATATGGCGGCACGGGTTTGGGGCTTTCAATTTCAAAGAACATCATCGAATTAATGGGCGGCGCTATATGGATTGAATCCGAACCCGGTCATGGTTCCTCATTTACCTTTACGGTCAGGATGGCGCAGAGTGCAGCGGGAAGCAACGCCGCAAACCGGCCTGAAATGGACGAAGGACAACCGAATGTGGACGGCCTGTTTGCAGGATGCCGCATCCTGTTGGCTGAAGATGTAGAGATTAACCGGGAAATCGTAATGGCGCTGCTGGAACCAACCTGCGTGACAATCGACTGCGCCGAGAATGGAGCGCGGGCTGTCCGTATGTTCCGCCAGTCGCCGGAACTGTACGATCTAATTTTGATGGACGTACAAATGCCCGAAATGGACGGCTACGAAGCAACCCGCACAATTCGTATGTTGGATGCCCCGAATGCTAAAACCGTGCCAATAGTCGCCATGACCGCAAATGTATTCCGTGAAGATGTGGAAAGGTGTCTGGAAGCCGGTATGAACGACCACATTGGAAAGCCAATCAACTATGATGAAGTAATGGAAAAGCTGCGTATGTATATACGAAGATAATTCTTATAATTACTTTAGCCACACATTGTCTCGTAGCAACTTTATATTTTTCTTTTCTATCATTGCCGCAAGTTGCTTTTCTGTAGGTAAAATTGTTTTATACTTTGATGCAAAAATTTGCTTGCTCTCATTTAATACGGAATATTTAACCACTGTTTCATCTTTCTCTGTACATAAAATAATCCCGAGAGTCGGGTTATCATCTGCTCCGCGTTTTAAAGCATCAAACATACGGACATATAATTCCATTTGTCCAACATCTTGAGGACTAAGGCTAGTGGTTTTTAAATCTATAATGACAAAGCATTTTAATAGATAGTTATAAAAAACAAGGTCAATGTAATAGTGAGAAGTTTCTGTACTAATTCGGAATTGACGAGCAATAAAAGAAAAACCCTTGCCTAATTCCAGCATAAAGCTTTGTAAATTATTTATTATGGCTGTTTCTAATTCGGTTTCTTTTCCCTGTATATCTTCAGGAATATCAAGAAATTCCAATATATACGGGTCTTTAATAAAATCTAATATTTTTTCCTTTTTGCTTGTTGTTTTTACAACAGCAGAAACTGCCTGAGACTTCTTTTTCTGCGTAGAAAGCAGTCTGCGGTAATAACCGCTTCTGATATTTCGCTCAAGTAATTTTACACCCCAATTTTGTTCGCTGGTTTCTGTGATATAATAATCTCTTTCGGCATCATCTTCGATCCGCATAATCGCACACCAATGCGACCATGACAGAATTTCAAGATTCGCTAGACGGCGTCTAGCGAATTCAATACCATTGGGAAAACGAAGGTAAAATTGTCTGATATTCTTAATATTCGCTTCAGAAAAACCTTTGCCTAAAGTATCTGTCAAGTAACGGGACAAATTGACAATAAGGTATTCGCCATAATCGGCACGAATTTTTCCTTTTTGCTCATGTTCTATTATACGTTTGCCAATCTGCCAATTTGCTTGAACCATCACTGTATTAACAGCTTTATAAGCCGTTTCTCTTGCTTTGTGTAAAATCGTGGCAATTTCTGCAAAGAATTGTTTATCTTGTTTTGTTATAACAATATTGTTTTTTATTAGAGTTTTATTTTTTGTCATGATTATGCCATTACTTTATCGCGTAATTGTCAAAGTATCCCTGAATGAGCACAATGGGCGTGCCTTTATCGCCGGAGCCGCTGACCAGGTCGCAGAGGCTGCCCAGCAGATCGGTCAATTGCCGCGGTGTGGTTCCTTCGGATGCCATTTTGCCCATTTGGTCGCGGCCGGCTTTTGCCTGTATGGCTTGCTCAATGGCTTTGCGCGCTGCGTCACCGGAAAGATTGGCAAAATCGTTATCGGCAAGAAATTTCAGTTTGAGTTCGTTAGGTGTTCCTGACAAACCTGATGTGTATGCGGGAGCTATCACCGGATCGGCCAGTTCCCAAATGCCGCCAACCGGGTCCTTAAAGCCGCCGTCACCGTAAACCAGAACTTCTACCGTTTTGCCGGTCAGCTCGCGGAGCGCTTGCTGCATCTTTTGCACAAATGTTTCACAGTCCCGCGGGAATAATTTTACCCGCTCTTCGGTTGCCTTGTTTGAACCAAGCAGTCCATACCGTTCGTTATACCCGCTGTCGTTAAACCCGGAAAGATGAACCGGCTTTGTCAGCAGTTCATCAATACCAATAACTTTTTTTGCACCGGCGCCGGTCAGCGCTCTTTTCGTTCTTGTTCTGGTGTGAATATCGGCGGCAATTACCTGATCTGTGTATTCCAGTATGCGCTTTGGATCAGCGCAGAGTATAATGTCGATATTGTCGCTGAGTGATTTATAGTAAGAAACATAATCAATGCCGGTGAACCGGTGTTTTATTTCATTGCCAAACAGACGGCGGTATTCAGTTTCGCTTAAACAGTCCGAGTAGGGGTTGATCTTTTTGTCATCCACATCTTCCCAACTGATAAGCTGATTGCCGACTTCATCCGCCGGATAGCTCAACTGAACGGTTACTTTTTCGGCGCCGCGGGCAATGCCCTTCAGGAGCATCGCAAAACGGTTCCGGCTGAGAATGGGAAACACCACACCGATATGGCCGCCGCCAAACGTAGCGCGTACGTCAGCGGCAATGTGGTCAACCGAGGCGTAATTACCCTGTGAACGCGCCACCACCGCCTCGGTAATACCGAGAATATCACCATCATTAACATGGATATTTTCGTTTTCCACCGCGTCTTTTACCGTCTGACAGACAACGGCAACCAGATCATCGGATTCCCGAATGATCGGTGTTCGCAAACCTAAGGCCCTCGTTCCAATAACTCTCATAGGCTTAGTCTAGCAATAAAAGGCAAAAAAATCTAGTATTAAACAGGAGTATATATGCATATTATTGAGGCGATTCTGCTGGGTGTAATTCAGGGTTTGACGGAGTTTTTACCGGTTTCCAGTTCGGGACATTTGGTTTTGTTTCAAAAAATTTTTGGTATTTCAGAACCGGCGTTGTTTTTTGACACTATGCTCCACGTGGGGACGCTGGTTGCAGTATTTGCGGTACTGTGGAAAGATATTTGGGCAATTCTGCGAAAACTCAATCAGCCGCTTACGCTGTATCTGATCATTGCGACCGTTCCAACGGTTATTTTTGCCCTGATGTTCAGAAAGCCGATTGAGCAAGCCTTTGAAACAGGACAATTTTTGGGCTTTGCGTTTCTGGCAACCTCGGCGCTGCTGGTAATGGCTGAGTTGCTGGCGAAACGGGCTGCCCAAAAAAGGCTGCCTACTGGTGGTGGGCTGCCCACCAATGGCGGGCTTGATAAAATGAATTGGCTGGACTCGTTGGTTATTGGTTTGATGCAAGCCATTGCGGTTATCCCCGGCATATCCCGTTCCGGGGCAACATTGTCCGGGGCGCTTTCCCGCGGACTGAACCGGGACTTTGCCGCCCGCTTTTCATTTATGCTGTCAATCCCGGCAATACTGGGTGCGGCGGTGTTCCACATTAAAGATTTGGTGAAGGGCCGTGAGGCCGATATTGCGGCAACGGCTGAAACGACTAACGCGCTTGGTACAAGCGCAGGCATCGGCGCGGCGGCAATCATTGCAGGAACGATAACCGCCGCCATTGTGGGCTTTTTTGCCATACGGCTGATGTTAAAAATTGTCAGAGAAAAATCACTGTGGGGCTTTGCCATTTACACCGGGGCTTTGGGCCTGTTGGTGTTGGCAGATCAATTTATTTTGGGGATTGTATTTTAGGCGTGATGTATGCGTGATTAATTTTGTATTTTTTAAAAATCGTGCGTTTACACTGTTGTTTTTTTGGGATGTACGTGTTATGTTATAGCGTATATGATTTATTATAAAGGAGTTTTTTGTATGAAGAAAAGAATTTTTGTCTTGGTTCTTGCAGTTTTAATTGCAGGAAGTGTTTTTGCGGAACAACAGGCAAACTCAAAGGCGCACTGGTTGTCCGGTGAACTGAGCATTTTGGGTGTTGGCGCGAGATATGAATATATGCTGTCGCCCAATCTTTCAATCAGTGTGAATGTGTATTTTAATAATCTATTCCTTTTTTTGAATGACTGGGGATTTGCTGCTGCCGGGCGTTTTTATCCATGGGGTAAAACATTTTTTGCGGAACTTGGTTTAGGATATGGGTTCCATTCCACATTTAAGGACTTTACTTATAACGATACTTACAACGCTGGAAGTATCTGGGATGACGATCTTTTGGAGTGGGTTCCAAACATGGTTACAGAAAAAAGAACTGAAACAGATTTTGTTGGTATTACCGGCTTTGTTGTTGCACCCGGAGTTGGTTGGAAAATTGACGTTGGAGCCCCCGGCGGTTTTTATGTGCAACCGGGAATAAAACTCCCCATAACCTTTGGTGATCAGGAGCCAATAATAACGTGGGGAACTGGCCAAAAATATGACACGCAGTTTGGTGTAGGTATGGGCTTTATCATATATTGCGGCTTGGGGTATGCTTTCTAATTAGACTGGTACTCAATGTCCGGGATGAGACAGTGTGTTATCATCCCGGAGGCCAACTGAGGGCACGCCCGCCCAGAATGTGTATGTGCAGATGATCCACGGTTTGACCGCCGTCGCGTCCTGTATTGATGACAAAGCGGGCGCCGTTTTCGCCGCAGCCGAGTTCTTTTGCAAGTTCCTGCGCCTTGTTGAGCAGACGGCCGGCAAGGCCAATGTCTTTTGCTTCCAGGTCCATCAGACTTCTGATGTGCTTCTTGGGAATAACCAAACAGTGAATCGGCGCCATTGGGGTAATGTCATGGAAGGCAAGTATCTCATCGTCTTCGTAGGCCTTTTTGCTCGGAATTACTCCGTCGACAATCTTGCAAAAAATACAATCGTTCATCATAAGTTGAATATAGCATTTTCTACCGCATTGAGAAACCCCCTGCTTGTTTCAGTGGCGCCGGAAATGGCGTCAATTTCCGTGGTGTTGTACAGCAACACCAGATCGGTCAGTTCTTCAATCGCCGCCCCGCCCATCGCCCGATCTTCGCTGGATTCGACAACAGTAATTTCTGTGATGGTTCCATTTATCATACCGACAGCCACATAGATCATGCCACGGTATCCCATAGCGGCGCCTTCATAGACGGCCTCGCTCCCGGTTTTGAGGCTGGTACAGGCGCAAAGCCCAACCAGTAAAAACATCATACCAGTTATATATCTCATACCCTATATATGGCGGAAATTGGCGTTTTGCATTAGTGTTATTGACAAATATTCGCAATCATTTTACCATTTTGAATAAGAGAGGTGTCCCCATGTCAAAAGTATTTTTTACCAATATGCGCACAAAATTTGATGAGAGTCTGTTAGCAAAAATGGACAGGCTTATCCAACAAGCCGGTATTGGCGATATTGATTGTGCGCAAAAATTCGTTGCCATAAAAATTCATTTTGGCGAGCCGGGAAACCTGGCCTTTTTGCGGCCTAATTTCGCCAAGGTCGTGGTGGACAGAATTAAGGCGCAGGGCGGCCTCCCATTCCTCACCGATAGCAACACACTGTATGTGGGGCGGCGCAACCAGGGTCTGGCGCATTTGGATGCCGCCGCCGAAAACGGCTATACGCCATTATCCACCGGCTGCCAAAATATCATCGCCGACGGCATTCGCGGCACCGATGATGTGGAAGTGCCGGTGAAGGGCGGAAAATATTGCGCCGTTGCCTACATTGGCAGGGCGATAATGGATGCCGATATTGTTATTTCATTGAATCATTTCAAAGGGCACGAGTGTACGGGCTTTGGCGGCGCGATAAAAAATGTCGGCATGGGCTCGGGCAGCCGCGCGGGCAAAATGGCGATGCACAATGAGGGCAAGCCTGCGGTGAATGCAAACGCCTGTATTGGCTGTAAAATCTGCGCCCGCTTTTGCGCGCTTGGCGCAATTGCATTTACCGGCGGAAAAGCAGTCATATACCACGATACATGCGCTGGCTGCGGACGCTGCATTGGCGCGTGCAGCAAAAACGCCATTGGCAATGGCTGGAACAGCAGCAATGACGCACTCAGTTACAAAATCGCCGAATACACCAAAGCCGTACTGGACGGGCGGCCTCATTTTCACATCAATGTCGTAAACCAGGTTTCACCGTATTGCGATTGCCACGCCGAAAGCGATGCCGCCGTAGTCCCGGACATCGGCATTTTTGCCAGCTTCGATCCGGTTGCTTTAGACAAAGCCTGCATTGATGCCGTCAACGCCGCGCCCGCTATTCAAACCAGCATCCTTGGCAACTGCGACCGCACCCATCGGGATGTAGCCGGCAATGAAGACCATTTCACCAATATTCACCCCACCACCGACTGGCGCTGTCAACTTGACTACGCCGCACGAATCGGTCTGGGCAGCGTACAGTATGAGTTGATCACGATGGAGTAGGGAGCGAGGAAATGAGGAAAGAAAAATAATGAGGAATTAGGAATGAGAAATTAGTAAGGAGAGGGTTGCGATAGTCCAACAGTTATTGCACCTAATAATAATACTTCCATTCCCATTTGCAAACCCGTCTATGACCAGTATATGGTAGTGTTATTTAACCGTGAGCGTGAGCAACGGTTAACTCTTTACGAAGCAGTGCCATAACTATTTCGGAAGGGGTTTGCCGAGAAGCGATAGCTTTTGCGTTGAGAATCTTTGCAGTATCTTCATCAAGCATAACTGCTTGAGAACCTTTGCGTGAAAAAAATCCCGTCCTTGTATGACTGAGTGTTGGGACGGTTTTAGTGAGACGCTCGTCAAGGGCATCGTATTCTTCTTCGGTCATATCGCGCATAATTACTCCTATTCGTACATTTGGGATTCTATTTTTTCTCGCAAAGCCATTGCGTGGAATACCTTAATCGTTTCATTATCTATCATATTATAAAACACCTCTATTGGATTGGCAACCGTGTCAAAACCAATAATGAGATATATTTCATCTTCTCCTTTGAGAATATCCTCATATATCCTTGTTTCAATTGCTCGTTCTATGTCATCTTGGGTATATCCGTGTTTGAATGCTGATTGAGTGTATAAAATGTTGTCCGCCATTGTTCGTTCCCTTTATTAAATATACCCTTTACCCGCAAAAAAAGCAAGCAAAAAAGGAGAGCGAACACCCAAAACCACCCCTTTTTTGCCCCTTGACACTTTCACTTGAAACGGTGTAATATAATGAGGGATGAGGAAAGGGGCTACTGCGATAATGCAACATATACTCAGTTATCAACTTAACACCCTGTGGGCATCACTCGCCGCCCTGTACTCGCTCCGCGCCATCCCCTACTCAAGGCCTTCGGCAACTGCGTACCTCATTGCTAATTCCTCATTTCCCCGGGCCCCTTGCTCGCACTGGAGTCTATTCGCTATGTTATCCCCGTTCCCCTTCCGCCCCCCCGCCC
>Ga0123356_10000839_pt1 | contig 34119 bp, 32 predicted proteins | sample TergutEmb28metaG_2_FD_92546 | JGI IMG/M metagenome (GOLD analysis project Ga0123356, IMG submission 92546) | Embiratermes neotenicus P3 segment gut microbial communities from Petit-Saut dam, French Guiana - Emb289 P3 | ecosystem: Host-associated > Arthropoda: Insects > Digestive system > Gut ...
ATAATAGGTGTGCCGAATCTTGGAGAAAATGCGGATAGCCATAAGGTCATTATATCATTTTCGGCGGTGGCGAATGAAGGTGGTCGATGTGATAACAGCTATAGCCAGCCCCAGGCAGAGTCCGGCGATGACGTCGGTGATATAGTGGACACCGAGATAAACGCGGCTGAAGCAGATGGCTAGAACAATGGCGGCGGAAATGGCCGCAGTTAGGATTTTGGTGCGGCGGTTTTTGACGTATTTCCAAACTAGGACAGCGAGGGTGGCATAGAGCGCGGCATTAATCATAGCGTGGCCGCTGGGGAAACTATAGGTGGTCTCAGTAATGAGTTGGAGAATGTCCGGGCGTTCGCGCATGAAGATTTGCTTGAGGAGGAGATTAAGGATTGTCGCAATAATGACGGCTGTCGACACTGGTATGGCGTAGTTGCGGCGGAACTTGGGGAGAACGAAAAGGGCGAGACAGATAACGGCGACGGTAACTGGATCGCCGAGATGGGTAATGAATACGATGACATTGGTCAATAGCGGCGACATATGCTCGACGCTGGCTTTGTATGCCCAACTTTCGAAACCGGTGGCAATGTCGGCACCGACGAATATAGCAATTAGGATAAAAAGCACCATAGGAAAGACTATAAGCAGGATTTTGGTAAGTTCTTTGTTTTTCGTTGTCATGGTGCGAAGTGCGAGTAAGTGAAGTCTATTACTTAGTACCCGTATCCGGTACAAGGGCCCAGTCACTATCGGGGTCGTTTCCGCCAACTCCAGATTCGCCTTGGGTATTATAAAGTAGTGCATTGCTGAGTGTGCCGTCGGTTTGCCAGACTGGTTGTATGACTTTGATTCCGTATCCTACCATAGGCCTGCTGCTGGTATAAATGTAGAAGTGTCCGTCTTCCATGTATCCTTCGGATACTGTATAGACATTGCGCGACACACGACCAGCTTGGTTGGCTGTGGTCTTCCATTGGAAGAGGTTGTCCCAACCGCCGCTCCAATCTTCAGTTTCTGTCAGCTCGATAATATCTTTGAATGCTGCACCGTTTTTGAATAACTGTACCCAAACTGAATCCAGCGGTTCGCCTTCCCAGATCTTATCAACTGTGAGGGTAGTAGGACCACCCATGTGCAGACGTCCGTTGTTGCCAAGGTAGAATGCGAAGATACCGTTGGGGCTGACGTCGCCTGTTCCTTCTAGAATCCACATGGGTTCTTTGACAAATTCTGACGTTTCGGTGATGTTTTCGCTCTTGGTATACAACTCATTGTCCAAAACTCGTTTGGTTTTCGCTTTGATGTACGGCACACCGCTAGTTTGGAGAGATATTGTTGTCATACTTGGATCTACAGCAACGAAGGTAGATGTTCGGAATCCTGGTACGTTGATATCATAATAAGCTAGATTGTAGAAATAAGTTGTGCCTGGCGAGTAAGAGGTGGCAGGGTCAAATCCGCCGACTCCGTCCGACACGTAGAGAACAGTGTCAGTTGGGAAGTAGAAATATGGGTTGAGTTGGTTAGGCTCAAACGAGACCATACTGGCACCCGTACCACCATTATTGATACTCCAATCGTTGGAGTAGAAGTACCATCCACCATCGCCGTCACCATACATGGCGGTGTAAGCTACGTCTATCTCATCGGCATCCAAGTCAGACCAGAGTCCTACTGCATAGGTAAGTCTAATGGGCATAGTTGTACTGTCTATTTCCATCGTGATACTGCCTGGGTCGCATACAGATATGTCGACGCCTGCATCTTCACAGCCCAGGTCTATAGCGCGCGTCGGGATTAAACTGGCTGGGATATACCATCTAACTATTTGCTGACGCTTTTTCAAGTCTATGGAGTAATCGACGAATCGCATATTGACCGTGCTGTCTTCAAGCGCCTGGTCCACAGTAACAATCATATATGCCAAATCGGTAATCTCGCCCGTAAGATTGTCGGTAGTCTCGTAGAGGTAGCCTATAATGGATGTAACCGCGACTGCTCCTGAAGGCACCGGTTTAATATTCCCGGCCGAGTCATAGTAACTATCGATATACTCTAGATCGTTGTCGGTATATATCTTCAGAACATTTCCAAAATCGTTGTTGTTATTGTAGAAAATTGATCCAGCTTTTATGCTGCCTTGGATAGCGTTCCTAACAAGCGCTATAGTTGCGGGGGAAGCAACTCCATCAGTAATCATTTCTTCCGGCCAGATGGCAAGGGCTAGGGTGTTGGCATATGAGTTCAGGGCTGCATTTGGAGACCCACCTGGTAGCGTCAATCCGGGCGAGATTTGTTGCGCGAACTTCGCTCCCGTTAAGAACGTATCCTTATATAAGACGCCTTTGAAGTTTCTGACCTCCATATAGCGCCCGATGACGTCCGTCATCGCTACATATCCACTGAGGTTAGGGTCTGCGCCGGCAATTGTAGTATAGCCGCCCTGAGCGGTAATGTTGCCAGCGATAGTATCAAACGCATTGTTTAGAGACGCTTCATCTGTTGCCATAAAGTATTCATCAGCGTATCTGTAGTCGATAATCGAAGGGTCGTTGGTGAGTGTGCGCAAGCCCCAACGGTTATAGCTGTTGAAGTTGAGCATCGGGAATGTAATATTGTTCCCTGCGACATAGCTGTCAAGTAAAGTCTTAAGGTTGTAGGTTGTAATTGCACCTGTAGTTCTACTACAGTTGTAATATGTCGTACCACCTAAACCGTAGTTGCAGTTGACTCCTGCGACTCCGGCGGTTTTGGTTCCGGCAGGATCCATAACTGCCTGAGCGTGCACAGAGTTGACGCCAACGCCTACAGTATATACGAACAGGTCATTGTTTCTAACTGGGTCCTGCACGTTTACGTAATGGGCACTAACACGGTTCTTGACCGCCTGGCCAGTAAGGATAGTGACAAGATCAGTACCAATATCGCCACCGCTCATCACTCCAGTACCGGCGGATACATTGCTCGAAGTCATATCAGTACTAGCAAAATCGAGCCAACCCCATGTGGGGTCGCCGTCGGTCATTAACACTAATACTGGCCGGCGGGTCTTCCATGAGTCAAGGATTCCGTCATCATTGTAAGAATAGTTTAGCTGTGTATCGGCAGCCTCTAGGATGTTGCCTCCTGCGACGATGCCCATTTGAGTGTTAGTGCCGCCGTCGACATTTGAATTAATGCCGGCGTGGGAAATTCCGCTGCTGTCGATGACATTGGCGTTAACAGATATATTGTGCATGCCGGTGGTGTTTAGATCGAAATAGATTCCGTCCGGACCAGTAGAATAATGGTCAAGCTCCAAGAAAGTAGTCGTGCCTCCCGCCGTATATCCCACGACCGCAATACGACTATATTCACTACTAGACATAACTTCATCCAAAGCAGTATTGAGTGCCTGCACAAGTAATACATCTCGGGTTGGTTGGCCTGGGGGGGGGGCGGCGTCTGCATTCATACCGTATTGAGCCATACTGCCGCTGAGGTCAATGACAAAAACTGCGTCTACTGCAATAGGACGTATGTATTGGACATCATAGTTCTGGCTCATGGCGGATAGTGTGACCAAGAACTCATCCGCGTTGCCGGTAATAGTGTTAGTAACAGTCTCGCCGTTGACATCTTTGAATACTTGGCTATCTAGTCCTACACTTTTGTCCGCCCAGATTCGACCGTTGTCTCGAGTATTTGGCAAGAAATAATTTGTCTGAGTGTATGTAGCAGGATCGACTACCATAGGATAGATGTCGCGGTACGGTTCTGTGCCGTCGCTTGCCATCATGAGTAGAGGCAGGACGACCAAGAAAGTAGCGGCTGCGGTCACTAGGAATGGAGCACACGCCTCTAGGAGGATGGTTCTCAGATTCTTCTTAACCTGTTCTTTCTTTGTTCTTTTCACTTCCTTAACCTATTCGCTGGTATATGTAGTGTAAGTATAACCACTATCTGCAAAAATTACAACAAAAAGCGACACATCTTGTCGCTAACAGTTTAATTTGGTGGGGGCGGTTGGTTTCGAACCAACGACCAATCAGTTATGAGCCGACTGCTCTAACCACTGAGCTACGCCCCCGCGATTTATATTGTACCATGTTTTATTGATTCTGATTGTTGCGATTGGCTTCGTCGATCATCTGATTTGTGGCGCCGCCGGTGATAATACCGGACGCGGTACTGGTCGTACCGTCTGCGTTGCGCTGAATGGTAACTTGTACGTCTGGCTGAGCTAGAACCGGGGCTTGAGCGGGCTGGAAATTCTCATACCTTTGGAGTGCATCATCACCATTGAACAAAGCTGGGTTGGCACCATCTGCGAGGGTTTGCGCTCCGTGATTCAACATATCGCCGAGATGCGCTAGATTTGCCTCTTCGGTGTCGCTCATATCGATGCGAGGTGTGCCAGCTGGGGGGTTTTGGATTTCTGCAAGTCTTCTAGAGAACGCTGCGGCTCTCGCCGAAGCTTCGGCGTGAGTTTCATCGCCGTGGCGTGTGACAGCGTTGTTATATAGTTCGCGAAGGTCATTGGTCGGCATGTGGGCAAGTTGGCTGTTGTTATAGTCAGCATAAGAGCGAGGTGCAATGGCTGGTGGAGCCGCGTCGCCAAGGTTGCGGGAAGCCATAAGAGTCCGTCCGATAGCGGGCTCGCCCTCGAAAATGCGAGTTCGGTTCGCGCCAGTCATTGCGAGATTGGAGAAAGCGCTGAATTGTTCGGAATTCATATTGTGGCCTTCTAAAGCTTCGCGCAAACCACCCATACTCGTAGCTTGAGACAAGCGAGCGGCGCGGGCGATATTCATGTTCTCCCCGCTAGATAGTTCCTGTGCGAGTGCCGCATTGGCTTGACCTTGGCTCATATTATCAACCTCGGCATCGTATAGACCCATGGCCTCCGCGCTGGTTCCAGCAATCAGATTCCTGTTGGCAAAATCTCGTGTCTGACGTTGCTCTCTCTCACGCATAGCAGTAGCGCGCCGTTCCCTGCTACCTCTAGTAAGAGCTAGGCCCGGCGTAGCACGACGAAAAGCCTGCATCGCTTCGTGGGTGTTGGACTGGAGGGCTTTGCTGCCTTGGCGGCCTGCCAGCTTACTGGCGCTGGAGCTCAAACCAGACAATTTGGTGCCAAGTGTGCCCAGGCCGCTCATTGAACTCTTAATGAGCATTGGGATGAGGAAGAACGGGAAAACAGCGGCGGCTACAGAGATGAAGGTAGTCATGAAATCATTGCCGCCCGTAATGAGAATATTATGGGCGAGGATGCCGCCTCCAACGACTATTGAACAAACCGGGAACATAACAAGCATAACTTTGAATAGTCCGAACCATTTCTTGAATAGACCCTCGGTGTTGGGCAGGGCGTAGCAAACAAAGGCAAGCGGAGAGATGACGACCAAAATGACGACGATAGCTTGGCGCACTGCTAGGAGCACCCATAGCATAATGATGGCGAGGACGATAGAAAGTAGGAAGAGGAGAATCGGGATGACGGTCGCGCCGCCGGTAGCTATACCGGATGCTACGCCGATGCCGATAGCAGCGATACTGGCAGTCATTATGGTGCCGATGACAACACCTAAGCCACCGCCGCCCGTGCTGCCTACGAGGGTTGATAAGAAATTAGCTAGGCTATATCCTACGAGATTGGTCGCGTCTACCGCCAACTGACAGATGAAATACGATAGATTGATCAGGACGGCTGAGACAATCAGGCGAGGCAAAACCTTCTTAATGCCGTAATTGCTAATACCTACACCGGTGACTTGCGAGACTATGACTATTAGTAGGAGGATGATGAATACAACATTAGCCATGTTGCGGAATGTTTGCCAAGCAATGAATGTTCCAGATTGCGTGTCAAACAAGGTGGATCTGACCGCCAACATATCAGCTATCTTCTCATAGAGTCCTCTGGCAGCGGAGCTGAGGGCGTCTTGTACGGGACAAGCGACCCAGCCGAGGGCTCCAGCTTCGGTAAAACATGGGTCAGATGGGCTAGAACCTGGAGGCAGTGGATCAGTCTCAGTAATCTCAGTATCCATACCAAGCTCCTCGTCCACTATACATTGGGCGGGTTCGTTACTATTAAAATCTAATACGTTGGAGAAATTGTCTGTTTGGTCATTAGGTTTATTGGTAATCCAGTTGTCGTTGTTGAGAATATTATTGGCTTTTAACGCCTTGGTTGAACCTGGCGGGGCAACCATTGTAGCGTTTTCTACAATTTCGTAGTTTGCGTATGCGCACGATAGATTGAGCCGGGCGAATTTCTGTTCGCGGGCAGCGCGAACGTTGCCGCCGCGGTTATTCAGTGTACCGTCTAAATCTCGACAAGTGGGATTATGTTGGATAAGCTTTGTGCCCATTGCTGAAGAGTAGTTGTAGACATTTGTGCCGTCTGTCTTATCGCCTAGCTTCTTATAATACCGTGTCCAGGTGAGTCCGCCATTGCCGTCTATTTGATCGATGATAGTGTAGTAATTGCCTCCACCAGAGGCAACACCACAAGCTGCTTGGAAAGCGTGCAGGTCTATATAATACCATTCTGCTGATGTCGGGTTTTCCCAACTTTTATATGGTAATTGCCAGCTATAATAACCGATAGCTAGTTCAAAGAGCATGCCTAAGAACTCTGCAGATTTATCATGAAAACCGTAATCTGCGCCCCATCGAGCATCGTCTCCGTAATTACGACAAGGCATGTTGTTATGTTTATACATAATGCCTTGATTCGCATCGCCCCATCCGCATATAAGGGTGTCAAACATCAAACTGGTATTAGACCTTAAAATATCGCCATCATTGTCAACGTTCATATCCTTGGACTTAGCATAGGAGACAGCATCAGATAACGCCGCTACAAATAAGCTAACTAGTTTTGAGTTGTTTTCTTTACAATGGATTTTGCCGTCTTTATAGCCTCCAGCTACCATAACCTCCAGCCATGCGCCGCTGATCGTATTGAGTGGGTCTGTGCCTATTGTGGAGTTAAAAATATTACCTGATTGGACTTGTTTGTAATCGACATTTGCGTTCAGATTATTATACGACGATACACACCATTCCATGGCGTTATAGAGAACTCTTAGTTGAGCGACCGATTCAGCTTCATAGTAATCAAAACTAACGGCACTTGCCTGGAAAGGAGTAAGAATATTTGTGAGTATAGAGAAAAACAAGATGATAAGAAAGACTAAACTGCGCCGAGCAACACCATTGGAGCTAAATGTCTTCATGTTTATGCTTAGTATACATTAAAAAACTGGTTGTTTAAACCAGTTCTTATTGATGAATACTAATCGTCATCCAACCTCAGAATAATCGTGTCTATGACCGTGCCTTCTTTTGAGACAATGACTCTGATTTCTGCATCGGTGCTTAGGCTGTTTCGTGTAACCATAGCGATTGAAGAGTATGAAGCTTTTGGCTTGGAAACCAATGCGGTATCATACATACCTCCATTTGTGTCGGTCCACTCCTTAGTAGTATGGTTGCGGTAACAGAACTTGGCACTAGCATCGTTGTATACGCCAAACCTGATTGAGACGTCAGGGCTAGTCGAATTGGTGCCAGGGTCGGTATACGATATTCCTAACGGAGTGACGTATTGGCCGTTGTTTGCATTTGGCAATGTAGATGAGGTTAGTCGAGGGCAATAGTAGGTAACATTGTCCGTGACTTGAACCGTCTGATAAACTGTGACATGGATAATAGCCTTGAACGAATCATCAATGGTTGATACTTCAAACTCATAGAACTTACCTTCTTGGTCTGGGTATGGTTTAATAGTAGGCGTTACCAAATCAGGTTCGGACGGAAAATCGGTGTAATTTGAATTAGTATTTGGTTGATTTTCGCCACCGTTATCTGGGGCGATGACTTCATTGCCTCCGAATAGGAATGCGATTATCATAGCAGCACACAAGATGATTAATATTGTACACATGATGATATATGGTACTGTTCGAGATCTATTCATGTAGATCCCCCCTTTCTTGATAATTGGACGAAAATCAACAGATGTGAAAATACTAGGGCGTAAGCGTCCTTATACCCTCATTATAGCATGCTATGCATAAAAAGTCAAGAGCAAAGCCCCCGCTCAAGGAGCGGGGACGATGCTGTGTGATTAACTAACAAGAGTTATTTCTTCTTGATGGTCAAGAAACCGTTGCGTGGGTTCTCGGTAACAACGCGGTCAGCTGGTAGGTCAGTTGGGGTGCCCTTAGCGTTCTTTGCCACTTTGGCGAAGAAATAGATAGTCTGCTTTTTGCCACCACGAAGAGTAACTTCACTCTTGTGTAGATAATATGTAATGCCCTTTGAGTTAGTGTGTGTATAAGCCATTACAGCTCCTCCGTTAGTTATTTGTGATTACACTATATATCAACACACTTGAGGTCGTCAAGGGGTAATATCGTTTTTATGCTTTTCCACGCCCTCTGGTGAGGCGGATGGCGATAAGTAAAGCTAGGTAGCCAAAGATACGAAATACCCAAATCACTATAAGAATGATGAGAATAATTGTGACAATTCCGGCGGGCGTGGTGGTCCACAAAGGCGAGGCATAGTTATGGAAATAGAGGGCGGTGGCAGGTATTAGAGCTTCTTTGAGGTCGATGATGGGGCCCATGCTGGGGTACTCGTATAATTTGTTTATATAGCAATCGAGGTGGGGCTTGGTCCAGCTGCGCCAACCGTAACGACGGGCGAGCTCGTCACAATAATCTGAGACTTCTCGGTATATATTGGCATATTCGTCGCCTTCTTGCGCCAGCGCTTGCTCGGCTTTTTCTAGCTCGGCCCGAGCAGTGCGTTCATATTGGCGTTCCAGGTAGAAGGGGCCGGAGCCGAGGACGATGCGTTGCACGCCGTTTTCTTCTATCACAGCTATGACCGTGTGGGTAAAAACAAATTTTCTCAGCTCTGTAAGGGCAGAGAGCATCTCTTCCATATCGCCGGATTCGTCGGCTGCTTGGACGGTGTCGCGCAATTCGAACATGCGAATATTGTCGAGACGCCAGAGGGTGGCGAGCGTGAATGATAACAAGATGATGATAATGACTAATTGCCACGATTTGAGACGAGATAAGGAGCGGAGCCATTGCTTGAGACGATTACGTTTGATTCCACCCATAATAAGAGTATTATATCAGGTTTTTGAGAACAAAATGTGGTAAAATATATCATATGCGTAAATATTTCAACAAGCGTATGCTGGTGACTGTGTTGGCGTCGGTTTTTGTCTTTTTGGCGGCTTTTGGACTCGTGTTTCTTGTCCAAGCGATGTCAGGGCCTGGAGGCGCGGGCGGAGCGATCAATTGGATTCTTGACGGGCACAAAGGTATGTTTATATTTACATCGCTATTTGTGCTGACGGTCACAGGGGCGATTGCGGCTTTTACAAAATCTCCTCTACTGGTAGTCGGCATCACTTATGCTGTGGGGATTATATTCGGCTTCGTCAACGGCACGAAATATAATTATCGCGGGATGTGGTTGTTGCCGGAGGACTTCGGCCTGATAGGCGAGGCGGGGGAATTGGCGGGCATGATTAATTACAACAGCCTGATTTGGACGATTGTGATTGCTGTCTTGATACTGGTTTTGAGTATCACTGGTCATTTCTTGATTCGACGATGGTCAAAGAATTGGCTGAAAAATACACCTAAATGGAAACCGGCGGTCTCTTGGTCGCTGCGCTCTGTGGCTGCGGTAGTGGGTATAGTATGCTGTATCTTGATGGTAGCGACGATTTTTAGCACCGAGTCGCAAATGAGAAGGCAGAATAACCCCTGGCGAGAAAACATCTGGAATATGCAGATTATTAAGTGGAACCAGCTCGAGAACTACCAGAAAAACGGTGTGATTGTCGGATTTGTTTTCAACTTGGCGCCGCGCAACCTGATTAAGCCTGAGGGATACAGTGAAGATGCGTTGCGGGAAATTAGCGAAAAGTATGCGAAAATCGCGGAGGAAGGCAATAAATACCGTAATGATTTGGCGAAAGAAGATGTTGATATTGTATTCATCATGAACGAATCGTTCTATGACCCGAGTATTTTGAAGGACTACTACCCATACACTGGCGGTGATGTGACGCCGAATCTACATAAGCTGCAAAAACAAATGACTTCATTATCTCTGTACTCCAACGAGTACGGCGGGGGAACGGCGAACGTTGAGTTCGAAGCGCTTACAGGGCTGACGAACTACTTCTACGGCGCGTTGCCGTATCAGGATATCGTGTCAAAACTGAGAAACTTTACTTCCCTGGCGTCGGTATTGAAACCGATGGGTTATGATACTTACGCAGTGCACCCGTATAACGGCACGTTCTATAAACGCAATATCGTGTATAAAAATATGGGATTTGATCACTTTATCACAGAGGATGATTTCCAAGACAAGAGCGGCGTCGCGAAGTCGGAGTACATTTCGGACGAGGTGACCTATAATAAGTTGTTTGAGATATTAGAGGCGGGCGGGGATAAGAAGTTCATTCATACGGTGACGATGCAGAACCACTTGCCGTATGGAAGCGTGTTCGACACGAACCAATTCGAATCAACGGCCGGGTACGGCAATGATTATGAAATTAGCGATTATCTGTCCATGTTGCATGAATCGGACCGGATGCTGGGCGAATTGATTAATCGTCTGGAGAACCTGGACCGACGAGTGATTCTGGTGTTCTGGGGCGACCATGCGCCGGGGATTTATGGGGAGATGATTGGGACTGAGCAAAACCACTTGGTTCATCAGACACCGATGTTGATTTACAAGAACTATTATGATGACGTCAAAGAGGTGGAAATGCCGGAGATGGTGACGGCCAATCAGATACCGAATCTGTTGTTTGATGCGCTGTATGCCAAGAAACCGGCGATATTCTACTTGTTGGACGCGTTGATGGAGACTTATCCGGTGTTGGCGCGCAAATACGTGTGGTTTGATGAAATTGAATGGGTGCAGGCGCTGGGCGAGTACGATATGATCTGCTATTCGTATTTCAGCGGTGCAATGAGTAAAGAGTAGTCAGTCTTATTAGTCGTCCGTATCGGTGTCGTTCATGGGACGAAGGAGAGAGTTGTCGGAAAGCGGGTCTTCTTGGAAGAATTTGCCGTCTAATACTGGCTGAGTGCGGTTGCGGAGACGCTCGAGATACTCATCGAGCACTTCTTGGTTGTTTGGACCGTCTTCGGAGAATTTATCGACGGGCTTGTTGGCGTCATCAGAATCGTCTGGCTTGTCGGGCATAAAACCTGGGCGAGAACGGTCAAGGTATTTGTCGCCAGACAAATCATAGTAGATTAAGCTAACCACAACGGTAATAATAGGCAAAATAATCATGACAATTGTCAGGATGATAAGGTTGCGGCGGCCGGTGGATGTGGCCGGGGCCTGGACGGGCACTAGCGCAGATGATTCTTCGCTCATAGTTCTCCCTTCAGGGATTCGACCCGTTCGGTATGGGATCTAATCATGTCTTGCAGGCGCTCTACTTGTTCACGGACAGCGGCGCGGTTCTCGCGAGTCTTGTCAAGCTGGGTTAGGAAGCGGTCGGGGTTAGTGCGACAGTTAAGTTTAATAAGGTCTTCGAGCGAGCGGGCATAACGGATGTAAGCGGACGAGAACTGCGCTTTGGCAGCGACGTAATCTGATTGTTCTGAGATAAGGTCGGGCTGGTTGATATTGTTGCGGACGAGGCGAAGGTTGAGCGGAATGATGAAATTATTGGCGGTAGTTTCGAAGATGTTGCCGAGGTAAGCGCGCATATCAGAGTCGGAACGTTGTAGTTGAGTGAGAGAGATCTTGATGCTGGCGCAATTTTGGACGGCATAGTGGACGCGGTCATCTTCCTCTCCGTCCGCCAAGGCGTTAGCAGCGACGAGTGTCGTAGATAATGCGACAAGTGTTGTAATAACTACAACAGGAAGCAGGGTATGGCGACGAGGTTGTCTCATGTAGATATTGTAACACTTTTACGGAGTGAGACGGCGAATATCGCGCGGGAAGAGGGTGGCTTCTTTGACGTTTCCGAGGCCGACGGTCTTGAAGACGACGCGGTCGATGCCGAGTCCGCAACCGCCGTGGGCGGGGAGACCGTATTTGAAAGCGTCAAGGTAGTACTTGAAGCCTGGATGGGTGATGTCGAGGCCGGCGTCGGTCATTTGATTGATCATCATCTCGTAGTTGTTCTCTCGAAGCGGGCAAGTGGCGATTTCGATGCCGCGATACAACAGGTCGGCCCAGTAGACCACGCCTTTTTCGCGGTTGGCCTTGTGGTAGAACTTCATAGCTTCGATGGGGAATTCGCTGGCAAAGACGAGGTCGGAGCCGAGTTTCTTGCGGGCATATTCGCAAATCCATTTTTCTTCATCTGGAATCAAGTCTTTTTCTTTGGTGGTATCAACCTTGGTTGCCTTGGTGTACATCTCGTGGATTTCGGCAATAGTAAAGGTCGGGATTTTGTCGGTAAGCTTGAGTTCTGGCGCATTGAGAGATTTAAGCATGTCACCATGAGTCTCGTAAATCTTCTTCAGGACATATTGGACGGTGCCGCCGACTGTGTCCATGACATCCTGGAGGCCATCGACAAAGGCAATTTCGATATCAAGCATGGTGAGTTCAGAGAGGTGGCGGGTAGTAGCAGACGGCTCAGCACGGTAGGAGTGGTTGATTTCGAAAACACGTTCGAATGCTCCGACCATAATCTGCTTGTAGAATTGCGGGCTCTGCGCGAGAGTGGCTTTGCGGTCGAAGTAATCAACTGTGAAGACCTCTGCACCGCCCTCCGTGGCTGCTCCGAGTAGTTTCGGGGTGTCAATCTCAATAAATTCGTTTGCAATCAGATATTCGCGGAAGTATTGAGTAATGGCGGCGCGAATCTTGAAAATCTTGCCCTCTTGGATGTTGCGAATGTTGAGGACGCGGTTTTCGAAAAGAGTATCAAGGTTGCTGTGGTCGATAGGCTTGTCAACTTCGATAGCCGGCTCAGCGGTAACGGGCATCTCAACAGTGACTTTGACGTCATGCAGCTCAACGCCGCCTGGGGCGCGTTCGTCGGCGATTACGGTGCCCTCGAGAGCGAGGACGGTGCCGATCTGGAGACCGCGCAGCTTTTCAAGTTCGTCTTTATCTTCTATCAAGGTTTGGACCAAACCACGACGATCGCGCAGGGTGATGAAATTCAAGCCACCGAGAAGGCGTTTTTTGTGTAGCCAGCCACGCACAGTAGCACGTTTGCCGACGAGGGGTTGGAGTTCGTCTGATAGAATTCGTTTCATAGTGCCACAATTATACAATATATCAGAGACAAACAAAAGCCCCTCCGTAAAGAGGGGCTAGTATTTTTGTATTAGGGTTATTTATTTCTTAAGGGCGCGACGGCTCATTGCGTAGTAAGTAGCAGCAGTGGCGACAGATGCGACACCGATGACGCCCATGATGATTTCGCCTGGGCCAGTCACTGGAAGCTCGTGGCAGCGTGGATCATCGACTTCGAGGTGCTCTTTGCCTGGAGTCTTGCATTTCTCTTTTGGCTCTTTGCACTCTGGGTCATCTTTTGGAAGATGCTCTTTACCCGGGATGTCACAGTTAGGAGGAGTTTCCTTACACTCTGGGTCATCGACAGGGAGGTGTTCCTTGCCAGGAATATCACACTTAGGAACTTCTGGGCAGTCTTTAACCTTGCTTTCGACTACAACATCAGCTGGGTCGGTAATAGTACCGAGAGCAGTGGAGATGCTGGCTTTATTGACAAGGCGGACGCTTGTACAGTCTGCCGGATTGGCGGTAACCTTGGCCTGGAACAGGATATAGGTGGCGCCACCAGGATTGTGAACAGTAGGAACGAGGACGCCGCTAGTAGTAATGCCATCAGCGATAGCACTGCCGGTAGGGTGGTTCGCGTTCATAATCTTTGAGCTGCCTGCGACATATTCGAGACCAGCTGGAAGAGTGTCTTTGAAGGTAATATTGCTCATATTGGTAGTACCAATGTTCTTGAACTTGAGTTGGAACTCAACGATATCACCCTTGTTGGCCTTAACAGAGTCACTCCAGGTAGAAGTGCCAGCAAGACGAACGAGTTTCTCGGCATCGAAGTTTGGTTGGTCGGCTACAATCTGGAATTGAATAAATCCAGAGTGGTCGTCACAGCCAGGAACTACACCATCGTAGTTTTTGCCGATGAGCTGACCGTCACCGAACAGATTCTTACCAGAGTTTGGAAGTTTCTTGATAGAACCGTCGTTATAGTGAGTCTCAGCAGAGTTTTGGACGTAGCGGAGGAGAACATCGCTGTCCGTGCGGAAGGTCAATGAAGTATAGACCTTCTTCGGAGTCGAGTTGTCAGCGGTCAAGACAGCGTTTCCGATATAGTCTTTGCCGGCCTTGATGAGTTCTGGGAACTCGATGGCCATCTTGGCATTTGCGGTAGGATGAGTGTTCAACGGAGCGTTGTTGTGGTAATAAGCCACGACGTCGTAGGTCTTGCCCGGTTGAAGCTTAATGGTATCGTTGGCAGCCCAAGTATTAGAAGTGGACTCCTTGATGCTCATAAAATCTGGCTCAAAGCCCCACACTGGGTTGTTTTTGAACGAGTTAAATGCTGGATAGTTTGGGTAAGTTTTGGTGTCATTGTAGTCGAAGTATTTACGACCACCGTTGCCTTCGGTTGGCCCATAAGCCATAACGGCAGTAGGCGCAATCACTGCAGCACAAGCCGCGGCTAGAAGCGCGATCTTTTTGAAAAGTGATTTCATATTAGATTTCCTTTAGTTGATTAACTTAATTATATTTTATAATACTGTCACCAGATATGCTAGTGACTTCCTACCACAAATCGAATCGTCTTAACTGCTTAGAATATAAGGGGTAGGGTCTAGGCGCAAGGCCTAGACCCATAAAGTACATTACTGAAAATGCATCTTAGAAACCACCAACATCGGTTGATATTGGCGGCTCAGAAGGAGGTACGACCACCACTGGTGGTGGGTCATCCTTCTTCGGCGGTTTGTTTTCCTCGATCTTCGGATTTGGCGGAGTATAGGTATCGCTACCTTTGTCCACTTTTGGTGGAATATACTCGTCGCCAGCATTCTTCTCTGGATCGATGGTAATTGTCTTGCCATCCTTAGTTTGGCCTTGTGAGCCATCCTTTGGACCGACACGAGGTTGATCGATACTTGAACTTGGAGGATTGCCTGAGTTGTCAGGTTTTCCTTCGAAACCAGTGCCTTTAGGTTGAACCTTTGGCGCTTGTTTCTTTGGAATTTCCTCTTCTGGTGGTGGAGGGATGTCCTCCTCAGGAACTTTTTCTTTAGGAGGAACCATATTCCCGCATCTTGTAAGATTAGGGATATGCTCCTGATATATAAGTCCTGTTCCGTCTGGCTTTATCTCTTGGCGCGCTACTCTCCAAATAGTCATATTCTTATTTGGTTCGTAAGCTAACGCTAGACGATAGTTTGCCTTGCTACCAGTGTTTTCGGCATTTTGACGCCCAACTGCTTCATCAGCGTACATCCAGTCTAAAAAGACTATGATTTCTTCGCTGTTGATCATGTTGTTTATCTCGTGCCATTTCTGTCTTCCCTTTTCGTTGTAATACCATAAGCCGTCATCTCTTTGTTCGATATAATCGTTCACGTTGATGATAGGCTCGATGTTATACAGGTCGCAAAGGTCTTTGTTCGCGTTGATCCAAGCTCTCATGAAAGTAACACTGGTTTTCATACCATTGTTGCCCATGAATGCAGCTTTGGACTCCGGCGAGCTGACAGGAAACTGGTTGGTAGCCATATTCGGCGTGCCATCTGGATTCACCTCAATATTGAACACTGAGCTATTCGCAAAATGTCCAATGTGTCCAGGCAGATCTCCTCTGAAGCCCTCCCACATAGGAGGCCATTCTTCGACGTTTACCTCTGGATTAACTACTGCCGCTGACTCATTTACCTTCCCCTTCATTAAGTTTAGCCCTAATACAACTAGGACTATCACGAGTATTACTGCTAAAACAGTAAATACTCTTCTGGCTGGGGACTTTCTTTCAGCCCCCTTAGTTTTGATTGGATCCATAACTGATCCTCCTTTCTTTACTAAGGGGTCGCTACGCGTTCCCCTTTGGCAATAAAATAAAAATAGATTATTGTGCCGCCGGGAACGCAAATAATGCGTTTCAGCAACCTTAGCGGAGCCCTAAAAGGGTTTAAGCCGCTAAGATGATTCGATTTGTTAATTTGGCGTACAGCCCGGAGTTTTACACCTCTGTAACTATACATTATCATTATAGCACACTTTTTGAAAAAAGTCAATACAATTATGTTAAAAATGTGGTAAAATATGCTGTTTGTGCTTATCTGTTGTCATTTTGAGAAATATAGACTCTATCTTAGATGCTTGGTTTGAGGGGTCGGCTAGCGACCCCCCTTTTGGTAAATGTGCTTAAAGATGTCTTATTTGAGTACTGTTGATATACCAGGTATGACACCTAGATACATCTTGATTACTACCCAAATTGCTATTGCGATAAGTGCGAATATGCCTACCCAGAATAACGCTCTGACACCCTTCATCATCTGAGGGGTTAGGAACTTGGTTCCGGTATTTTCAGCTTTTTCGTCTTCTTTCTTCTTCTCAGCGATGATTGCGTCAACTTGTTTTGTCAACTCCTCGTTGCTTTCAACTGCTTCTAGTACCTCTGTTTTTCTTGCCATTGTAGCGAAGAAACTGTCGATACGTGCGCGAAGTTTTTTAGGCCTACCGTTAATTATTAGTATTATTACTACAATTACGGCTGCTAAAACGAATAGTGTAAATGAGTTCATCTCGTGAACCCCCTTTCTTGCGGTGTGACCGCTAAAATTTTTGGAGGTTACGAGCCTCCTGTTACATGTAACAGGTAAAAACATCTTTACCTTCGGTGCTGCTATGGGCAAACACCTAAGATAAGTCTATATTTCATTGATTTTTAAGGTCTCATAGCGATTATGATTATCACTATACTTCCATTGTATCACACTTTTGCTTATTTGTCAATAATATTTTGCTAAAATATGGCGAAAAATGGGCTTAAGTATAAGCGTAACAGAGGTGGGCAATCTGAGAGAAAATCATGTAAAAGAGGCCCTTTGAGCCTCTTGTTTGAAGTAATTACACCCACGGATTAGGTATTAAAGCGTTTAACTACAGATTTGAACTCGTCGAGACGAAGACAATAAACTGCCATCAGAGATGGAGGTAGTTTGTCCTCTTCACTAAGCTGTTCGTTGTTGTGCATAATCACCTGCAAGAGTTCCATATAGAACCAGATTTGGTCCTGCGGAGTAGAACTAAAAACCCTAGACCATTCGTCTTGCGGTTTGCTCGGAAACTCTTCTATGACCTTGCAAATGCCAGCTAAGGCATAAGATAGAGCAACAACCTGTGCTCCTCTGTAGTGAACTTGACTCAACTGATCCAGATAGAGCTGTTTGTATTCTCTCCAAGGAAGCCTGGTTTTCCCTTCGTACTTTTTCTCAGAAACGTCGCGGATGATGGAAGCGATGCGCGTACCGTAGTTCATACGGAGACTTTCTTCAGTGAAATAATCTGTTTCACGCAATATGTTGATGAAGAAAGACGCGATAATTACCTCCTCTGCATCTAGACGGTCGCCTTTGCGTGCGAATGTGCTGGCCAATTGAGCTACAAAGAAGTAGAAATTGGTGTACAAATTGCCGCAACAAGGTCTAGCTCTGAGCTTGTATGCCCTCTGTAAATCGTTGAGTGCATGCTGTACCCTCGGTGTGATCATAAGGTCGAATGGGAAACCAATATTTTCCATAGTTTCCTCCTTCCCCATGTGGTACGAGCACATGAACTAAAATCATTTCCCCCGCAGCGTAGCATATTTGCCTCTATGCTACGTGGTCGCAACATGTCACATGACTTGATACGATGATTGTTCGCGATGCAGTACTTCGACTCGTCGAACTTACTCTTGGAGTGATCCGTTGTTATTACTGCGGGGATTCAGGGCGCTTAGCTTTTTGATGATTAAAACGCCCTGATTTCCCACAGTAATCGTGGTGTAATCTTAAGGTGCTGGTGCGGGTGAGGGGAGTCGGACCCCTGTCTCAAGCTTGGAAGGCTAGCATAATAGCCGTTATACGACACCCGCCGGCTGAGTAGATTATAACATTTATTAGAGATGGTTACTAGGGGTTTCAGGCCTGGTTGCGGTTGTGGATAGTTGTGTTTGAATGGGTTGTGATATAAAATAAGCTTAATGGATTTCCTGATACAAGCCATACTCTGGGTGACCGCGGTCGCGCAGTTTGTGGTGGCGGTGATGAGCTTCATCAACGGAGGACTGGCGCGAAAAACTATAGTGGGGGCTCTCGCCATGATGGTGGGCGCTGTCTGGACTGTCACGTTTGCGCTGACTTGGGAATTGAGCGAGGAAGATGTGTTCTTTGCTAACCAGGTTGTGATTTCGCTGGGAATGGTCCTGATGTACTTCTTCTGCTTACTAGGTATGGCGTTTCAGGAGATTAAGGCTAAGTACTTCTATATATCGTCGGTCTTGATGGCGTTGCCGATAATTAGCATTTGTTTGTCCGTGATTTACGCTATCAATTTCTACATACCAGAAATAGATATGGTGGTTCTCGAAGATGGCAGTACTAAGATACGACTGGTTACTAATCCGCTTGGTTTTGGCATGATTGCTTTTGTTGGCTTGTTGTATGTAGGAATAGGCACAGCCAGTCTGGTATATGCGAGAAAACATGCCGAGACGGCGCGAGGCAAGAAGTTGATTCGGAATGTGATAATCGGGCTGATGATTGGTTTCTGGTCGCCGATGATTTTCAACTTGGCGAATGCGGAGATACACGAGGTGCACTGGATCGGACCGGTAGGACTGCTGGCGATGGCGATTTTGGTGTATACGACGCTGACGCACCACGGGGACGACGAGCTTTAGTTTTTGTCTGATGGGGGGTTAGATTTTGCCGGGAAAAATGAGGCGTTTGAGTATGTAACAGATGAGCACGTAAACGGTGAGTGTGATGAGGATAGCGTGGAGGGATTTCTTGGTTTTGATTTTCTTGTAGAGTTTGTGGAATAGAGGGCTGATGATTCTGACGGCCATGACGCTGGCTATGCCCCAGAAGAGCGAGGCGACGACGCTGATGCGGCCTTCAAAGGTAATCCACGATGGCGGATAAACCCAGAGGGTTTGATGGAGGATGTATTCGCAGAAATAACTGGTGAGAAGCTCGAAGAAAGTCATGGCGGCCATGCCGATAAAAAAGAGGCGCCAGGGGTGATTGACGAGCGAGCGGAAAATAGTGACGAGCATGATGCCACCTAGGGCATAGACGAGGATGAATGGGAAGCCCCAGATGATGGTGACGCCGTTGATTTCCAAGAACATGATGATGCCGCGGGCGGTAAATCCGCCGGCGTGAATTGATTCGACGATGGTCTCGTAAACCCAGCCGATGACTCCGCTGACGAGGAAAACGAAGAGGATTTCGTAGATGTGGGGCCTGGGGAGTTTGAGTTGTTTCTTCATTATATTTCTTGTGTTTAGTATATCATTTGCAAGTAGGCTATAATAAGCACATGCAGTTTATGAACTTCATATCTTTTGGCATTACCGGTCTGGCAGCAGCGGCCTGTATAGGCGTAGGGTTCTTGAGTTTTGTAAACAACGGACTATCGCGCAAATCAATCTGGTATGCAATTGCAATGATTAGTTGCGCTATTTGGTCGTTTTTGATGATTGCAATTCCGATGGACACGTACGATAAATATGTGATAGCTCTCCGGTTTATTACCGTAGCGGCGACAGTAGCGATGCTTTCGACGGCCATGATGGCGATGTCTTTTTTGAAGCTGAGCATGAAGCAATTTGTCTTAGTCTTTATTGTCATGGCGATTCCGGCTGTAATCATGTGCGTCGTTGCGCTGACAATACCTAGCAGGTTTATGCTGCTTGACCTATATTGGGTGGGGGATCAGATGTATTTGGACGCAAATATAAATTATTTGCTACTTGCTGTCATGCAATACATGTACATCATACCGATTATGTCGGCGCTAGCCAAGGCACATCGTCAGGCGACGACGGAAATAGGCAAGAAATTAACGAAACGCGTGTTGATAGGGTGGATTTTCGGGTTTTGTTTCCCGTTGATTTTCAATGTGATTTTGGCCGGCATACATGAATTGCACTTCTTTGGACCGATTGGACTGTTGATAGCGTGTATTATGTCGTATGGTATGTTCTCAAAACATGCTGACGACGACTTGTAGAAAAGCAAAAAAGATGATATGGGCATTATCATCTGTTGAGTCATAATATGGGGTGAGCGACGAGACTTGAACTCGCGACCTCCTGGACCACAATCAGGAGCTCTAACCAACTGAGCTACGCTCACCACGTAGTTCCCCACCGTGGGGGCTACTTTATTATACCTTATTCGTGGTTAATTCGCAATCAGTAGAAAGAGGAGGAAACCGGCGGCGGCACCGAGAACGATGATGACAATGATGATGAAAGCAAATCCGAGGTCGAACTTTTCCGATTTATCTTTGGGGGCTTTGGGCGTCTTGGGGGTTTTGACCTTTTTGACACGTTGTTTGCGCTGTTTGACGGGTTTTTTGACGTCAGTGGTGGCAGCAGAAACAGGGGCGCGCGAGTAGGTATTACGGGTGCTTTCAATAGTATCGGTGTGGTCGCTAGGAAGATCGCGAGAGAGCGGGCGCTTCTCGACCTTGAGGTTGTCGATGAACGGTTTCGGCTCCATCTTGAGTGAAGCTGTTGAGACAACTGGTGTAATGTCGGGTACGTCAAGCGGCTGGGGCTCGGCGACAAACTCAGCTTCGGCGCGGAGTTCGGCGGCGCTTTTGGACTCGACAATCGGGGTGGCGACCGTGGCAAGTATCTCTTCCGTAACTAGGGTAGAAATCGGGTCTTGTTCGATAGTGGTGCGAGTCTCAACGCTTTTGATGCTGTCGATTTTGCGAAGCGGGCGGGGCGAAGCGGCAATAATATCAATATATTTGCCAGGAACAGTGCTCGGTTTCTTGGTTGGTGGGGCGAGAGTTTTGGCTGGGGAGAGGTTTTTTGCGGCGGAAGGTCGAGGGTCAGAAATGTCGGGATGAAAAGCGGTTTGCTTGGGTCGGGGGACTGAGGGCCTGGCGATAGGTTTAGGGGCAGGCTTGGGCGCTACTTGAGCGACCTGTGGTTGCGGGGCTGGAGTAGGGCGAGGGGCTGGAGATGGAATAACCACCGGTTTTGAAGACGGGGTAGGTTTGGCGACTACCTTAGGAGCAGGGGACGGCGCGGGCGTCTCGTCCTCTTCATTTAAGATATCGTTGATTGCCCGGTCGATTTCGTCGTAGTCAAAATCGCTCATTTTGATACCTTCATGGCTAGTTCAATCATAGCACACATTTTCTCGATATCCAAACTGGCGCCGCCGATGAGGGCACCTTGAATCGTGGGGATTTCGAGGAACTGAATGATGTTCTCTGGTGTGACTGAACCGCCATAAAGGATTGGTGGGATGAAATTGGTAGATACTTGCGGAATGATTTCAATAATCTTGTCGACAGTAGCGGAGATTTCTTCCACTGTGGCAGGCTTGGCGTTGGGCTGGGTGGAAATAGCCCAGACTGGCTCGTAAGCGAGGATGCAATCTGAGTTGTCGATTGATTTGAGAGCAGCGGAGAGCTGGGTACGGAGGACTTCTTCGGTACGGCCGGCTTCACGCTCTGCAGCGGTCTCGCCAACACAAATGACTGGTGTAATTTGATTGTTGATGGCAATGATTATTTTCTCTGTGATGTCGTCATCGGTCTCGTCGAAGTATTTGCGGCGCTCGCTGTGGCCAAGCAATGTGTATTGGACCATATTGGCGAGTTGGGCAGCGGATGTTTCACCGGTAAAGGCGCCAAAATCCGGGGCGGAAAGAGTCTGAGAGGCGAGTTTGAGCTTTTCCTGATCGATTGCTTGGTTAAGTGGATAAATAAAGGGTGTAGATGGGGCAAGAATAATCTCCATCTCCGGGTTAGGTTGAAGACGAGAACCCAATGTAGCAGCATAAGATACGGCCTCTGGGAGTGTGAAATTCATCTTCCAATTGGCAATTAAATAAGTCTTGGACATGCTAAAAGTGTAGCATGATTACCCGAACGGCACAAAGGGTTATTGTTGGGCTTCGATGGGTGGAAAAAGAGGCGTCGCTGGCGGCGTTATTGTGTCGGCGGAGAAAATCTCAGTGATGCGCGCGCTGGTATCTGGGAGGAAGGGTTCGAGAAGGCGGGAAACGGTGCGGAGGTGACTGATGAGGTTAATCATGAGTACCTTAAGCTCTTTGGGGTCGGTTTTGGCGAGCGACCATGGTTTCTCTTCGTCGATTCTCTTGTTGATACGTTGGACTTGCGTCCAGACAAGGTCGAAGGCGTCGGAATAATGGAAGTTTTGCATGAGTTCGTTGTATTCTTGCTCGAGCGAGATTAGGATGTCGTCGCGAGTTAAGTCAGCGCCAATTTCGTATTTGTTGGCCATGGTTGAGAGGCGTTGGACGAGGTTACCGAGGTCGTTTTTTAGTTCTCCGTCGTAAGCGCGATGCATTTTGTCCCAAGAGAAATCCGAGTCGTCGGTGGTGGAAACGTGGCGTGAGAAATAATAGCGGAAGGCTTCGACGCCATACTTGTTGATGATTTCGATGGGGGAAACGACGTTGCCGGTGGATTTGGCCATTTTCTCGTTGTTGAACGTGATGAAACCGTGGGTGAGGATGGTTTTAGGGAGTGGTAGACCGAGTCCGAGGAGCATGGCCGGCCAAATGCCGGCGTGGAAACGCAGTATGTCTTTGCCGATGACTTGCGCGTAGGCTGGCCACCAATCGGAAATGTCTTTTTCTGGGTAGCCAAGAACAGTAATGTAGTTGGAAAGCGCGTCAATCCAGACATACATGACTTGTGTGTCGTCGCCAGGGACAGGGACGCCCCAACTGAGGGTCTTAGTCGGGCGAGAGATGGAAACGTCCGGCATGTCGGCGAGAGTATTGAGGAATTCGCGTTTGCGGAACTCAGGGACGATGCGGAGCTCGTCTTTTTCGATGGCCGCGGTAATTTGGGCTTTGAAATCAGAAATGCGGAGGTAATAGTTTTCTTCTGAGAGTTTGGTAAATGGTTTTTGGTGATCGGGGCAAACACCGCCGAGTTCGTCGTATTCTTTTTGGGAAACGAAAGCCTCGCAACCTTCGCAATACCAACCCTCATATGTCCCCTTGTAAATGTGGTCTTCGAGTTTCTTCCAGATTTCCTGGACGCGGCGCATGTGGTCTTCGTCGGTGGTGCGCACGATGTCAGTGTAAGAACGGTTGAGGATGTCGATAAACTCGCGGAAAGATGCCCAATTTTGGTCGACGAATTCTTGAGTCGGGATGCCAGCTTCTTCGGCCTTGTGGAAGATTTTGGAACCGTGCTCATCGGCGCCGATTTGGAGACGAACTTCGTGGTCTTGGGTCTTCAAGTATCTACACATGATGTCCGCTAGCAAGAAGTCGAGGGCGTGACCAACGTGGGGCTGCCCATTAAGGTATGGTATAGCGGTGGTTATGTAGATTTTATTTGACATAGTACGTATATTGTAGCACAAGAGGAGGCGTGAGGCATGGGTGGCTTTTATGGTTTTTACACGGTATAATGTGCTTATGGATATCGTTTGGCTGCTTTTGACGATGATTATTATTGTCACCTATATAGGTATGGGCGCACTAAGTTTTATCAACGGCGGTCTATCTAAGAAAACGATAATTTACACTTTGATGATGATTGCCGGCGCAGTGTGGACAATAAGTGTGCATACGATGACTACCACAGAACCGGACAATATACTAATTAGCGTGCCGATTAATTGGGTGTGTATCGTCATTATCTATGCCATGATGCTACTATTTAGCTTGACTTTCTTGCATATAGAGAAGAAAGCATGGTATAGGCTAGTCGCAGTTATATTGGTAGCACTGGTGACACAAATACTGATTCAGCTGCTGTTACCGGACGGCAAACGCTTTGTTTATATCGAGGGGGCGGACGGTGTTTGGAGTTACTATGCCATCATCCTGTCTCCTATGACAGTGCTGTTGATTCTGTATATTGTTGCACACGCGGCTACGTCCATAGTTGTGTTGGCGAGGGCTAGAAAGCAGGCCGAAACGGAGCTGGGAAGAAAACTAATAAGCGGGGTCCTGATTGGTTCGTGCGTGTTAGTGGCTCTTAATTTCATTTTTAATTTGATAATTACCGATTTGGATTTGCATAGAATCGATACTCTGTTTGTCGTATTGACGGCGATGCCGTTTTATCGGGCGGTGATTAAACACGGGGATGATGATTTATAAAAAATAACCAGCCCCGTGGGGGCTGGTTTAGTTCTTGGGTTATTCGCGGATGACCGGCTTCCCGGCGTTGCTCATCTGTATATATGGATTGAGTGTGATTCTTGGCACTTTGTTTTTATCGTGTGCCGCCGCTTCGTCAAGTAACTGCGGTATAAGATAGATAAAAGGACCATCGTTGCGCCAACCTTTGTTGTAGAGATGAAAACAGGCGCCGAATTGAATAGCTTCCAGTATGAAGCCTGTGTCGAAATCTATACCTGCGATATTGCAGATTCTGATGATGAAGAAATCATAGAACGAGTCGTGATTCGATGGATATAGGCCAGGTTTATGATAAAAGTTATTCGGGATGCCGGCGAATTCTGTACGGTTAAACTCTTCTTTACTCCAATGTTTGATTGCTACACCTTTTGGCGATACTTTTTTGGCCCAGATTTTTAGATGGTCTTGGCTATTGAAGACGACGCAAAATACTTTTTCCTCTCCCCATCTGTTATTGCGCGTGATTTCTGACTCGCAAATGCCGATGTTGATGTGGATATTTCTGCGACAGGCAGTGTGTTTCCAGAAAAAATCTTTGGCGAATATATGCTCCCCTAGATAGTAATAGTCAAATACTTCTTTTTTCAACTATCTCCCCCCTTTCTGCTCTTTGCTCCCAAGATGCAAAAGTACTATGCTGTCTGCACTGCATTTTGTAGTACTATATCATGCTTTTTTGTTCTGTCAAAGTGGTTGTGGCTATTCTATGCGCCGATGCGGTCTTTGTTGGTGCCGCGGCGGGCGTTGAATTCGACGTATTCGATCATCTTGGAGGCGACATTGCGGCCGGTAACTTTTTCGATGCCGAAACCTGGAGATGCGTTGACCTCTAGAACGAGCGGGCCGCGATTGGAGCGCATCATATCGACACCAGCGACTTTGAGACCCATGGCGGCGGCGGCTTTGATGGCGACTTTTTCTTCTTCTGGAGTGAGTTTGGCGATAGTCCCCTCGCCGCCTTTGTGGAGGTTGCTGCGGAATTCATCATTCAAAGATTGGCGTTTCATGGAAGCGACGACTTGGCTGCCGACGACAAAAGCACGAATGTCGGTGCCAGCGGATTCGGCAATAAACTCTTGGACTAGGATGTTGGTGCCTTCTTCGTTGGTGAGATAGAGGGCCTGGAGAGCGGAACGAGCGGTGCGGAGGTTTTCAGCGAGAACGACGCCGTTGCCGTGAGTGCCGCGGGCGAGCTTAATGATGCATGGGAGGCCGATTTCTTCGATGAGAGCGTCGATATCAGCGGTGTTGCGGGAGATGACGGTGCGCGGAGTGTCGATGCCGGCTTTGCTCATGATTTGCGCAGCGCGAAGTTTGTCGCGGACGCGGGTAATAGCCAGAGAGCCTGTGAGACAGTATTGTCCCTGTGTCTCTAATTGGCGGACGATGGCGGTGCCGTACATTGTCATATTATTGCTAATGCGCGGGATGACTGCATCGTATTTGCCGATGGGTTTGCCTTTGTAGAGTACACGGCTCTCTTTGCCATCGACAGCGATGTAGCAGTTTTTGTATTTGATGACCTTGGCGGTATGGCCGCGTTTCTCGGCTTCTTCGACGAGGCGTTTGGTGGAAAAATTGGCGTTGCCGTTGGATAGGATTGCGATTTTCATGACTTTTTCTCCTTTACATACTTTTTGTGGAACTTGTACGGGTCTTTTTCGAGTTTACGCATCAGTTTGTTTGTGCCTGTGACATAATCATACGATTTGCGGGTCACATCTACAACGAAACGGTTTTTGATGGTGCGGCGACCGATGAGAATAGGATGGCGTTGGTTGGAGCGGTCGGCGAGCGAGAAGAGGACGCGGATTTTGCGGCCGGCGATAGTCAGCGGGAGCCGGACGCGGTAACGGATTTCAGCGTGGCCGGAACTAGAAAGGGTTTCGGCGACGGTGAAATCGGTGCGTTTGTAGACTTTGCCATTGTAGTGCTCGCTGCCAGGGCCGAACAGGCTGAAACTGAGCACGCCATCGCGAGAGACTTTGATATTGCTCGCCCAAATGGCGGAGGTGTAAGCACCAGTGTCGATTTTGGCTGGGACGCCGGTGGCGCGCTTGCCGATGTCTACTAACTCATTTTGTCCGACGATTTCTTTAGATATACGGTGCGCTGTCATGACTATACCTCTTTTGGCGATTGAAACTCGCGGTTCGCGAGAATAAATAGGACGTTGCGGTGTTCGGCCTGAGAAATCGAATGCTGGATGGCTTTGCTGCCCCAGTCGTTGGACTCTACGATGAAATTACCGGCCCAAGAAAGAGAAAGAGAAGACTCATCTAGTATTATCTTTTCAAGCGAAGTGTCTTGGCTGCAGATTTTGGCGCAAACTAAGAATTCGTTCTTGTTGTCGAGGGATGTGTTGCTAAAACTGTCGCGGATGATTTGTTCGAGCTCGTGGATAATTTCGTGGAACTTCGGGTCACTGATGTGGCGCTGGTAGAATTGGGATTCGCCGATGACGACGTGGGTGAGTAGATAAATACGCATTTTCTGGGCAGTGTAAACGTCAAGTTCATCGTTGTATTCGCGGCTGATGGTAATGAAGTCAGAGGGGTCGATAGTGACGGTCTCGAGCATCTCAGGATTGTCGCGGTAATAATATTTAAGCAAATAGAAGAAATTGATGGCGTGGGTCGAAAGCACGCGAATCGCGTCGTGGTCGGCGCGAAGCTGGCGAAAGGTTTCGAGGAGTTCGGTGTCGTCAATGTGTTTGCGCAGTTCAGGACGGATATCCAGACCATAAATGGAATCGGCGAAAATCATCTTGAAGAAGAGTCTGTTGTAGAGCGAGAGTTTTGGGTATTTGTCGAAATGCTGCTGGCGGAACTTCTTGCTGTTGCTGAGAGTGAGGCCACCTTCATCAAATTCTTGCACCATTTTGTCGATTATATTTGCGGTTTCGGTCTCGGAAGTGCCGATGTATTGTTGTTGAGCTTTGTCGAGGACCTGGCGCGCCCATTCATCGCCATCCCAGAGCCAGAGGCGGGAGGCAAAGTGGAAAGCAGCTTCTCGATCGAAACCAATATTGCGCTTATAGTAATTCTCGATTAGCGTATGCACTGGCGTGTCAGCACGGTCAAGCAGGCTAACACAGTAGTCTACCAGCTCTTCGGCGACATCAACTCCTGTGGCGTCTTGGAAATAAGTGCCAGCTTCTTGAGGGACGGCCCATTGCGGGGCAGTGTTTGTTTCGAGGATGTAGAATTTGCCGGTTTCTTGGTCGCGAATAATATCAACTCCGCAGTATCGGAGATTCATGGCGGAAGCGGCTCTGACGGCAATTTTGTTAATTTCTTCGAGAGCTTCTGGGTCGGTCTCAGCTGTGGCGATGGCGCCTTGCGAGAGATTGTTCAAGAAAACATCTTTTTTCTGCGGGGTGCGCTTGACAACACCGAGTGGGCGGCCGCCGACGACAATAATGCGCCAATCGCCATCATTTTTGATGAAGTTTTGGTATACGTAATCGTCGACGATTTGGTTGTCAACGAAGGTTTGGAGGTCTTCGGCGGTGCGGATAAGTTCGATGCCTTTGCCTTGAGCTCCTTTATTCGGCTTGGCGATGAAAGGAAACTTGAGATCTTGGTTTGCGACGTGGTTTTCGAGAACTTCATTGCTGTGGGCGCGGTAGGTAGGAATAGAGTATTCGCTAGTGTAGGAAGTGCCAGCAAGTACGTTTTGTTGGAAATATTTATAAGGGGTGAAGGGGGAGCGAAAAACACCTTCGTTAATCATGTATTTACCGTGAAGGTGTGGCAAAACACTGGAGCGTTCGCTCTGCGAATCAAGTGAGGAAGCTCGGTAGATGATGGCATCTGCGAGGTTCTTGACTTGGTCAGCAAGCGGTCGATTGGGGTCGAAATCGGTCAGTTCACATTCGACGCCTCTTTTTGCGGCGGAAGATTTGAGCTGTTGGACGTGCCAACCGGACGGATCTCGAGAGATGACACTGATTTTGCGAGTAGAGTTTTTCATTGTTTGCTCCTTGTTTATTAGAGTTTTGCAGCCACGTCAGATACACCCGCAAAAGCAGGCTACCTCTTCATTGTAGCACATCTTATGTGATTTGTCAAGATGATTTGGCTTGGTTGTGCTTGATGGTGCGGGCCATTAATTCTGCTATTTTGTCCATCTGCAAGCGCGCGACTTCGGCATTATCTTGATCGCTGGTTAGCGTCGGCCACCTGGTATTTACTTCTCTTATGAACGTGCGTCTGTGCTGGTCGCGAAATAGGTCTATAGCGAAGAATCCGGCTTCTACGCCAGCTGACGCCAAAATCTTGGTCGATGCATCTATCGTTGCGTCGAAAGCGTCCGGCGGGATCGAATCCTGGTCTATATAAGCATATTCGTCGCCACCAGCGGGGTTGAAGGCGCGGACAAGCCCGTAATAGTTGTCATGGGAGAGCCCACCGTCAGTAACGTTATCGACAAAACAGTACATGCGCAATTCTTGGCTGTCTGAGTTCTTGATATGTGTGCGATCAGTATCGGTCAGTCCTCGGAATGCATCCCAATGCTCGCCGCGTGCGAATTCTTGAACAATGATGTCCCGATTGGGACGTTCGGCGGCAGCCAAGTCCGATCGGATTTGCGATAGGCCATCTAGCCAGTCAGATTTATCGCATATACTCAGGTAGCGTGAAGCCGAACCAGAATCTGCTTTGACAACTATGCGGTCTCCTGGAATATCGTCGACAAAAGCTTGTTCTGGGTGTTGCTCCGCGGACACAAGTTTGGTCATAGGCATATAAGATGATAATGTCTCGTATTGTTTCCATTTGCTGCGACCGAAGGAAAGCAGTTTCTCGCCGTTGAAAACCGGGATATAGTCTTCTAATTCTGCGGGCGTCCGGATGCGACTACGGACTGTTTCGATGCCGCCGACGCCGAGGGGTTGTTCGCGTTTTGCGGACAGTATGAGGCCGGACTTACCAGCAGCGATGGTGTAGGTTGTCGCGGATTGGTCTGAAAAATGGTAGGAATTATTGCTAAGTATGAATGAGGCAGCGATGCCGTAATTCCCCAAGGCTTTAATAAGTTCGGGATTGCGATACTTATTTAGCACTTCTTGAGCTTTGCCGAACTCATCTTCTCCGTATTCGGTTTGGATGGCGGCTTGTCCGTCAAAGTGGTTTTTAATAATGTCGTTCATTGTCTATATTATAGGCCATAAGAGCATTGGGTGTTAGTGATATGGTTTTTTGCTTAAAAATAGTATAGAATAAGCTTATGCAAATGATTGTAACTTTGACGGTGCTGATTACTGTCGCCGTATATCTCGTGTTAGCAGTCATGAGTTTCATCAATGGCGGACTGTCGAAAAAGACGGTTGTTTTCTCGATTTTGATGTTCCTGGGGATGTTCTGGGCGCTGGAAATGCTGATGTTGGACGGTGGTTCTGAGGAGTCGTTTATCTGGATTAGCAGATTTAACTACGTAGTCGTGATTTCTATTTATTACACGATTATGATGTTCGGGTTGAACTTCTTGAAACTGACGCGCAAGCAATGGTTGCTGATACTTCTAATAACTGCGCTGCCTCTGTTGTGTGTATATGTGTATGCTGTCCTGGGGAGTGGCGCATTGATAGTAAGCTATCTGGACATGGCGAATGCTCCTGCGAAAGTCATAGTAGAGTTTGCTCCGGCAGGAACAATTGGCGTAACTTTACCGGCGTTGGCATACGGGATGACTGGATTGGCGGCAATTATCAGGGCGCGCAAACAATCTACTACAGAATACGGCAAGAAGCTGATTGGAGGATTGTTGCTGGGCTTCGCGTTATTCTTCTCATTCAACGTCGTATTTAACTTGGTGCTTGGGAATCTGCATGAAGCCCACTTTATTGGTCCGACTTCTATTTTGCTAGCATGCGTACCGTTTTATCGAGCTGTAGTGAAGCACGGTGACGACGAGCTTTAGTTTTAGGTTCTTCTAGATTGATTTCGATTGAGTTAATGGTTATAATTTAGGCATGGGTTTTATCACGACCGCTTTATCTGTTGTGGCTGCTTTGGTGTATGCTGTGCTGGCGATAATGAGTTTTATCAATGGCGGGCTGTCGAAGCGTTCCATCCTGTTCGCTTTGTTTATGTTTGCCGGTGCCAGCTGGGCTATTCAATCGTTCTTGGACGTTAGTAGTTACGACCTGTTCTTGATGATGACGAGGTTGATTTATGTGACATTCTCAATGATTTTCTACCTGTTTTTATTGTTCTCATTGACATTCTTGACTATGAGCAATAAACAGTTTGCTCTGATTGCAGCGTTGGGGTTTGCGTTGTGGCTGTTGACTGCTTTATTCGCTTGGTTTGCGCCCGGAAAACTGATTATCGAAGATGTGGTCGTCCATCCGGACGGCTATATTGATGGTATTGTCTACAATGTGATTGGTATGATAATGGGTACGCTATTGCCGTCCATGCCCTGTATTTTTGGTGGAATAATCGCACAGACGATGGCGAAAAAACAGACTGACTCGGTGGACGGGAAACGCATCCTGAAGACAGTGTTGATTTGTTCTTATGTGTTTGTCTCGTTCGTTCTAGTATTCAATCTCTTATTCTCTACGGTGCATGAGGCGCACTGGATAGGGCCGCTGAGTATCTTGCTGGTAGGATTCGCCTTCTATGGCTCGGTGGTGAAACACGCTGACGACCAATTTTGATTTAGGTTGATTTTGTTTTTGCTTATGGTTATAATTAGGGTATGCAGGGCATGCAATTTATATTCACTTCTCTTAGTATATTGTCGGCTGTGATATACGGTGTCTTGGCGATTTTGAGTTTTATTAATGGCGGATTATCGAAGCGATCGATTTTGTTCTCGCTCTTGATGCTGCTAGGGATTTTATGGTCTGTGGGGATGTTTGTGACGGTGGAGAGCTTTGATGTGTTTGTGGGGATGACGCGTTATATTTACATAATGCTGTCGAGTATTATGTTCCTACTGATGTTGTTCTCGTTGTCATTCTTGCCATTGACCGGCAAACAGTATTGGGCGATAGCCGGAGCGGCCGCTGTGCTTTGGTCTTTCACGGCCTTATTCGCTCTTATGGCGCCTGGTACGGGTTTGATTCTAGACGTCGACATTGCTGACGGAGGAGCAATAGTGGAGAATATTGTTTATAACCCGATGGGGATGGTTGGTGGTGGGCTATTCACCCTAATACCGTTTATGATTGTAGCTATTGTATCTTTGGCGAAAGCACTCAGGCAATCGAAGTCAGCTAGTGGAAAAAGAATCATCAAGAATGTGTTGGTCGGCGCATGTATTTTTGTAGGTTTCATCCTGATATTTAACGCGTTCTTCGCGACTAATCACGACATGCACTGGCTGGGGCCGATGAGTATATTGTTCGTCGGGTTCATCTTCTATAGTTCAGTGATTCGGCACGCTGAAGACGATTTGTCTTAGCTTTGATAAGGTTTGTGGTCTAGTTCCAGAAACCTTTTTTGGTGTTGCGATATTCTTCGATCAGTTGGCGCTGTTTCTTGTTGAGGTTCTTAGGGATTTCGACATTGATGTTGACGATATGGGGACCGCGGTCGCCGTCGGCACGATAGGGGACGCCGTGGCCAGAAAGTTTGAAAGGCGTGCCGGGCTGGGTGCCGGGCGGAATCTTCATAGTGATTTCACCGTCAATAGTCTCGACTTCAAGGGTGGTGCCGAGGATTGCGTCAACGAAACTAATAGTCTCTTCGGAAAGAATAATATTGCCTTCGCGAGTGAGTTTCTTGTGGGGACGGACGCGGACCTGGATATAGAGGTCGCCACGTTGGCCGTCTTTGGTTGGTGCTTCCCCGCCGCGTCCAGATAGGCGGATGCTCATGCCGTCGTCAATGCCGGCTGGGATCTTAATCTTGAGGGGTCGGCCGTCTTTTTGGATGGTGACATCAGCACCGAAAATAGCTTCATCAAAGGCGATGGTAACGGTGGTTTGCAGGTCAGCGCCGCGCGAGGGGCGACGGCGGCCGCCGCCGAAGCCAAAAATGCTGCCGAGAATATCGTCGATGCCGCCACCAGCGCCGAAATCGAAATTGAATGATTGGCCATTGAAGTTGAAATTACCGCCCTGGAAGGGATTGCCGGCTGGACCAGCATTGACGCCAGCGTGACCGAATTGGTCGTAGCGATCGCGTTTTTGCTTGTCTTTGAGGACTTCGTAAGCCTCATTGGCTTCGCGAAACTTAGCTTCGGCTTCTTTGTCGCCGGGATTTTTGTCAGGATGATATTTTACGGCAAGCTTATGGAACGCTTTCTTAACTTCGTCGTCAGAAGCGGATTTATTAACTCCGAGAATCTCATAGTAGTCGCGTTTTGCCATAGTTTATATATTAGCACTTTTAGCACGTGAGTGCTAGGTATTAAGTAGAATCACGCCGGAAATAGCGAGGACAACAGCTACGAGATGCGAGAGGAGCACGCGTTTGGTTAGTTTCTCGCGGCCGAATTTGGGCCAAAGAATGGAAAGGAAAATGCCGAGCACAAAAGTGAAAAAGAGTTGCGATATATTGGACGTGACAGACATGATACTGATAGCTGGGGCAAGCACGATACCTATGCGGGCGAATATCTCGCTGAATGCGTCAGTGCAGTTGGAGATAAAGAGGAAAACGGCGTATTTGACGTTGCGGCCTTTGATGGCGTTCTTGAGAGTACGGACCCATTGGCGCTTGAATAACATCATGCTGGCAAGACCGACAAGTGAGCCAAGCGCCCTCCAAGCAATGGAATTGCCGAGTAGTTCAGGTGTGTTGGCGTCGACGCCGAGCATGAAGATAACGTTGGCTGAGGTCCAGATTAGGCAGGCCACGAAGACGAAGAGGGCACTTTTGATATTGATTTTGTTGCTGTGCCTGGGCCGTTTTGTTGTGGCGATAATGATGAATATAGCCGCGAAGATCAGGATGAAAGCAAGTGATTGGTTGCCGGTGATTTGTTCGCCGAGAATGGTGGTGCCGAGCATGAGAGCGATGAGCGGGCTGGATTGGGCGAAAATAGTAACACTGAAGGTCTCTTCGAGGCGGAGGGCATTGAAGTATGGAAGTGCACCAAATACCCCGATAAAGCCGGCTGCGAAGAGGATGAGGGAGTTGGGATTGCGGAAAGAGAAAACATCGAAGCCGAAGAATGCGAGGAGAAAAGTGATGACTAGAATCGGCACTAGAATGTAGCCGACTTGGAGGGCTTCGGGACTTTTGCGCTTGAGGGCGGTATCAATAATATAATTATTGATGAAATTGGAGATAGTGTAGCCAAAAGCGGCAACAATTGGGAAGATGATCCAGATCATTTAACTTCCGAGTAGATTTAGTGAAAGTGTGAGCGGCTCAAGACCCTGTATAGGAGCACGGGTGTAATCGAGATTGAGCGCGCTGAGGCTCGCGAGCGTGTCAGGAGTTGATTGGATAGAGAAGAATAGCCAGCCCTCTCTAGACAGGCCGGGGTTGACGTTGCTAAGAAGGGTGAGTCGAGGGAAAAAGGCGTAACGGAAGTCATAGTAGTCTGCTTCTATGTCTGTTAGATCTGGCCTTGTGAGTTCATAGGGAGCAGTGCTGAGCACGGTTAAAGCACGCGATGGGCTAATTAACGAGGACTCGGAAGTGTTCTCGATCGATAGATAGACGCCGATAAGCGTGTAATCGATGAGCGCGCATTCCACGCCTTC
>Ga0123356_10000840_pt1 | contig 34118 bp, 34 predicted proteins | sample TergutEmb28metaG_2_FD_92546 | JGI IMG/M metagenome (GOLD analysis project Ga0123356, IMG submission 92546) | Embiratermes neotenicus P3 segment gut microbial communities from Petit-Saut dam, French Guiana - Emb289 P3 | ecosystem: Host-associated > Arthropoda: Insects > Digestive system > Gut ...
GCAAAGAAAAATTGCATACTGCATATATTAAAAGACGGGAATACTGGCAAGCTAAAAATGCCAGTGCCTAAACCACCTTATTAGCTTGTTTGAAAAACGGCAAGTTCAGCGTGGGCAGTACAGTATCGCTGCCGTTACCATCGTAGGTAACTGTGAAAGTTTTTGCGCCTACAATAAACTTTATTTCAAACTCAATCTCGTTTCCGTCTTCGTCTGTTATTGTAACTGCCGCGGTGTATTCACCTTCTTCTAAATCAGGGTTGGGAGTAATTGTAAAACTGCCGCTTTCTCCCGGCGGAATGCTTTCCAATACATCCGGTTCAATGGTAAATTTATCTTCGTCTTCGCCGGAAAGCGTAATTGTCAGTTCGCCTGTGGGGTAATCGGTGTTATTGGTAATGGTAACTTCATAAGGCTGCGGTTCTTCGCCCTCTGGCACAGAACCTATTTCCACCCCGGCTTCAAGGTTGGGTATGGACAACTCTATGCTGCCGCCGCCGTTTCCACTATCATACTTGCCCGGAAAAAACGGATTACTGCAGGAAAAAACAAACACAAACGCCAGCACAGTAATTAAAAACTTCTTAAACATAAAATTCCCCCATTCTTTTTTTACCAACGGCAGACGAAACCCGCCGCGCAAGCCGCCTAAAACTATTGGTTGTATTATATCACGTTTTATGGCTATCTGTAAAGCGGCAAGGACTGAGATTGCCAAGGACTCACGCGGACCGCAAACCGAAGGTTTGAAGGAGATCGCAGAGATCGCAGAGTTTTTATACGAAATCTTTCCTTTATCCCTATAAATATATCGAAGCTATGAGAGATTTATAGGAATTAAAGAAAAGATTTCAAACCACAACTCCGCGTCCTCTGCGTCTCTGCGTCTCCGCGAGAGTCTTAGCACATTCGTCCTGATTAACTATCTGTTCTTTCTTTTATATTTTGAATTTGAAGAATAAGACCTATAGTACCGCTTGTAATTAAAACAATTCCTAAAATTAACCAAATCATTTAAACACCTCTTTTATCAACCAAACTATACCTTGAATAATTGCTATTAAACCTGCAAAGATTGTAATGATCTGAATAAGGCACCCAACATAATCTTTACCCCTAAGCCTTCGACCCATATACATAGAGTATCGGCAGACTAACAGATTGTCAACAGTATATCTTACCTTTCCCCCCCCCTCTTCCCCTTCTTCCTCTGCGTCCTCTGCGCCTCAGCGTCTCTGCGAGAGTCCTAGCTCTTCTTCCTCCGTGCCTCCGTGCCCTTGTGCCTTTGTGTGAGTCTTAGCAACTCTCAGCACATTAAAACCGAACCCCGGTCGCCACAGTTGCACCTAACATATACGGGTACCCGCCGCGGATGGACGGTTCTATATACCATCTGTTAAAAAGAACAAAACGCCAGCCGATACTTAGACCCGCGCTGATCATGCCGGAAGTTGCAGGAAGGGAAAAAGTGCCTGTTCTGTTATAAAGAGAGGGGCCGCCCATCAACTGGACAAAGGGACCGTGATATCCTGCCCTAAAAAAATAAAATCTTAGCAATAAATTTAATTCTATAGTATCAATATTATCTTCGTTTATAAAATACCACGCCGCTTTAAAACCAATAGATGTTCTTTTTCCGTACCCCAAAGCAAAACTGCCGCCAAAAGCATACCCCGCCTGACTGTACATGGCAGCATCACCGCCAAAACCAACCCAAAAATCCCCCCGCCGCAGCTCATTAACAGGCTCCGCTTCCCATTCCAATTCCTGCGACATTTCCAATTCCTCATCTGCAAAAACCGCAGCAACAAGCAAGAACAGGATAACAGCAAGTAAATTCTTACTAAAAAATCTCGGCATTATTAAAACCTCAAGGTATTATAAATATTTGCCCGGGAAATATCAAATCCTGATTTGCTATATTATTAGCGGCAAAAATTCTTGGCCACTGCATATGATCGCCGTAGTATTGATACGCTATCCTGCCCAGCGTTTCCCCCGCGCGGACAGTGTGTGTTCTTCTGGAAACAGCCTGCACCGCAGGGCGTACCGCAGGGATAACGGGGATTTCTATCGCGGGAGCTGCAATGTCGGCTGTTTTTTCTATTCTAAAGGAAGATGCGGAAGAGAAAGAAGATTCACCTTCGTAAAGACTGGAAAAAACAGGTTTTACGCGCCAGAACCATGTTCCATGTTCAAGCACAGAAAGAATTAATGAAACACCGTTTGATTCCCGCGTAATTGCCGGAGAAGAAAAATCAGATGTGTTATTTATTTCTATTGTATATCTTGACGCGCCTTCCGTCTCTGTCCACTGAAATCGCACCTGAGGCAAAGTATCGTAATAGCGGAAAACGCTCCCCGTTACAGGGCTTACAAGGGCGGTTGTGTAAGAATCCACAATAGAGAATTGTCCTCTGTTTAAAATTGTATTTTCAAAGTATAGTCTCCAGAACCAGCGGCCTTGCGGCAAAGAAACATTCGCGCCGTCATTTAATCTGTTTATTGTGCGGCTAACGCTTGTAAAACCTGAGTCGCCTGAAATTTCAAGGCGGAGAAGTTCATTATCTTCCAGATTGATTCTGTTCCATAAAAAGTTTATTTCCAAAGGAGTTTGCCTGTTATTCAGATAACGGGCGTTTGAAACAGGGCGGGTTACAACAGCCGCAGGCACAATACGTTCTGTTCCCTGCGTATCAAGCGCTATCATTGCGCCCTGGGAAATTTCTCGCACTTGCCCTTCCTGAATAAATTCGGCAGTTCCTTCGCTTACCTGGACAGCGATGCCTTCATCTCCTACTTCCGCATTAAGCACTGTTCCGGATGATGCCTGAACCTGACTGCCCATAAGATCCAGCATTATGCCCGGGCTTTCAGGACCGCTTGTAACGCTGAGGTTTCCTTCCCTTAATTCTACAAGAAAACTGCCCATCCCTCCCATGGATTGCTGAATGCGGATTAAAGTATTTTCGTTTAAAAATATTTCATTGTTTTCGATATCGATATTTGTAGAAGAAAGTTCAGCAGCGCGGATTAAATCGCCGGGGTAAACGGGAGAATCTACGAATATTCTGTCCCATGCTACGCGATCTGCATGACGGCGCTGAATTATATTGTTTCTTACTACGATAATACCTGCAGGTTCCATGTCACGCGCGTCAAATGTGCGCATAATATCCTTGCGGAACAGAAATACGCCGACGCATGCTGTAAAAATAAAAAGGAGCAGAACAATAACATCGATAAATCGCAGCTTGTAGCTAAGACCGGGCTTATCGCTCATCTAGATACCCTTTTTGCCGATTAGTTTATATTTAACATCAGGAGAATTGGGATCTATAACCAGATTCGGCGGCGGTTTTATGCCTAACATTTTGCGAAGCCGTGAAAGCGATGCGGGTCCTTTTGTACTTTTTGCGTAATTGATAACCGCAAAAACACGCACCTTTTTTTCTTTTCCTTTAACTTTCACAGAGGGCATTTCTACTGTGATAAATTTTTTCCTTACAAGCCGCCAAGTATCTTCGCCGATTAGAATATCAACACCGAATGCTTTATTAAGAGATTCTATGCGGGAAGCAAGATTTACAGGATCTCCTATTACCGTATATTCCATTCTGACATCGGAGCCGAGCTGTCCTGCCGTAACAATTCCTGTGTTAATGCCGCAGCCGAACTGAATGCGCGGATTGGCAGGATCATTTTTTCTGCGTCCCTGATTCAGGCGGTAAAGAGCTTTGCGCATCATAAGAGCCGCGGAAATACAATCGCATGCGTCTTTTTTAACGCTGCCCGAAGTATAGGCAGTTCCCCAGTGCGCCATGAGCGCGTCGCCGATAAATTTATCTACAACGCCGCCTGTTCTTTCTACACAGTCAACCATGCTGGAAAAATAAACATTGAGCCAGTAAACGATTTTATCTGAAGCCTCGTCCCCGAATGTATTTGTAAAGTTTTCTGATATCGATGTAAAGTTGCGGATATCCGAGAAAAATATAGTCGCGTGTTTTGGGAAACCGCCGGGTTTAATTTCGCCGCGCATGGCGCGCACCGCAATATCACGGTTGGTAAATCTTCCAAAAATATTAAGAGCGCTGCACATCCTCTGGAAACTGTCGGTTAAAACGCCTATTTCATCTTTGCTTTTTGGAGTTAGCTGTAAATCAAATTTACCGCTTTCTATGTCCTGCGCCGCGCTTGCAAGAATTCTTAAGGGTATGGAAATACTTTTTGCAAAGAACCAGATAAAAATAATGGAAATACTAAGGACTGTGATTGTAAGATATATATTGCGCCGCGTTGTGGCATTGATGCCTTCAAAAACCTTGTCGTATTCAACGCTTGTAATTACAATGGAGCCTGCAATATCCAGTTTGGTAAAAGCGCCGAAATAACGGATACCTTCTTCGTCTGTGTACAATGTCTGTGATTCACGTTCCAGCCTGTTCCATACATACCTGGTAAAATTACGATCGGAAACATTTACACCATCACGCACCATATCAAAGTCGGCATGAATTAAAATATCGCCGGCATCATTTAACAGATAGGACTGATTCACCCCGTAACAAAAAACATTTATAAGTTCTGCAGGGTCAAATAAAACCCCGGCTCCTCCGTTCTGCCAGGGAAAAAACAATGCCAAAAGCGGAGCGCCGAAATGCCGGGCGGCATTTAACAAAACAGTCTCGCCAGCCATTGCTCTTCTTAACGCCACAGTTTCACCGGCACGGTACGAATCCGCCAAAGCCGGATCCAGGCTTCGGGTTTCAAAAAAATCCCTGTTTACCAAAATTTCAGAACCGGCGCCGGAGGTAAAAAAGACACAAGCTGTCTTTGGGTTGCGTTCAAAGTAAAAACCGGCAGAATCGCGCGCGATAAAACTGCCCTGCCCTGCCGATGTAATAGTTCTTATTAGAATTAACGAATTGGAATGGATGTATTCAAAAGCCGCATCTGCCGCAATAGCCGTTCTGCGGTTGGTTTCAAAGTTCTCGGTTTCTGCCAGAATCTGCAGGTCTGCGCGAACCAGCAATGACACAAGGGCAATAATCAAGCCAAGTGACACGAGTACGATAAAAGTAATAATTGTAATTAACTTTGCGCCGATAGAAAACCGGACTTTCATTAAACCGCTGGCTTCCTGCCGCATAAACCACCTCTAACCTTGTTTATACGGCATTATAACATATATTTTTAATTATGAGAAGCTAAAACCTGACGCCTAGACAAATACTTGCGTTAAATCCGCCTACAAGATAGTTTCTTGCAATCCATTCGAAAAGGCCATCAGCAAAGTCTTCAACCTGAGGATTTCCCAGTCCGAACGGAGCTGTATAACCAATAGACGGTTCCAGTATAAATCCTTTGCCTCTGCCGAAATGTAATCTCCAGCCGACTTTCGCGCCGACAGTAAGATAATGATTCCATGTGTCATTAAACATGGTTAAATTTGAGTATCCAACCATTCCATCAAGAAAAAACACGTTTCCTGCAGGGTAAAAGCGGAAATGCGCTTCTCCCCCCAAAGATAAAATATCATAAAGCTGCATATATCTGAATCTGGCTGCAATACTCATACGCTCCGCTATCTGGAATTCATATTGAAGGGACGTAAATAATATAAAACCGCCCTCCTCGTAAATATCAACAATACTCCATATAGCAAGCGACAACATTGCCTGCAACGCGTCAATAGTGATTGTATGACGACCAATCGGTTCAGTAACTTCATTCGCAAAAACGGTACCGAACACGAGCGAAAGAATTACAATAGCCAAAATTAATTTTTTAGTCATTTTTATCTCCTGTAAGACTAATATATAACAAACCCGGGAAATATTCAACTTTTATTTTACAAATTAGTAAAGATTAATAAGCTGTCTGTATGCCTGTTCCGCCAGCCCAAAACCGGCATTTTTTGTAAAGGATTTGGCATATTCATCATAAAGCATATCTTCGTACATTTTTCCGGCAAAACCGTCATCTATAAGCCCGGATTTCTGCACTGTATTTCTCATACTGGTTAAAAGGTTTTTTACAAGGAAAGTTTCCAGTTCAAGGCAAAGTTCATAAAGCCTGTCGTTTTTATCAATTCCGCCGGTATTTCTGGCTGTAATTTTGCCGCTATTATTTGTCCTTTCCAGCAAATCCCGGAAATTTTCCGGGGTACGGAAACTGCGCGCAGAAGTAAGATTATCCCGCAAAGTGTCAGACTGTAATCTTAAATCCTGATAAATCCCAAATCCCCCAATTTCCATAAACCCCTCTTCGTTAATCATTCATTGCCCATTGCTCATTGCTCATTGCTCATTGCTCTTTGCTCCCCTATCTCTTCAGCGTAGTTGCCGTTCCAAGCATATTGTCGCTGGTCTGAATTGACCGGGAATTAAATTCATAAGCGCGCTGCGCAATGATAAGGTTGACCATTTCCTGCACAACAGCGACATTCGACATTTCAAGGAATCTGTGACGAAGAGTACCCATGCCTTCATAACCGGGAATACCGGGAATCGCGTCTCCGGAAGCCTGGTTTGTCTTGAATAAATTTTCACCTATAGCGGTAAGACCTACCGGGTTCGGAAAACGGTACAGTTCCAGTCTGCCGACATCAATTTCTACTTCTTCGCCGTCACGGGGAACTTTTACGCTTACCCTGCCATCCTGTGTTATGTTGATTGATTCCGGCAGAAATAATTCCGGCATTACAATATCCGGTATAACCCAGTAACCGTTGCTTGTAACAAGGCGGCCGTCTGAATCAACTTTAAAATTACCGTTGCGCGTATATGCCATGGAGCCGTCGTACATCTGGATTCTGAAAAAACCTTCCCCTGTAATCGCAAGGTCTGTGGGAACATCTGTCTGCTGCAATGCGCCTTGAGAAAAAACCCTCTGAGTATCTGCAAGCCTAACACCATGGCCCATCTGAATACCTACAGGAACAACCGTATCTTCTGTAGCGGGAGTGCCCGCTGTTCTGATTGTCTGATATAAAAGATCTTCAAAACCGGCGCGTTGCTTTTTATAACCGTGAGTATTCACGTTGGAAAGATTATTTGAAATTGTATCGATATTGGCTTGCTGTCCAATCATTCCGGAAGCGCCTGTCCATAAACTCCTGACCATGTTTTTCTCCTATATTATTCTCAGCCGAATTTGGCTACCTGATTTATTAAAGTACCCAATGTCGATTCTTCGGACTGGATCACTTTTTGATTTGCTTCATAAGCGCGGTTTACTTCGATCATCTGTACCATTTCTATTACAGGATCAACATTGGAACTTTCAAGAAACCCCTGTATTACTTTGGGACGGTCGTAAACGCTCATTAACATTGCGGGACCTGATGTCTGGCTTTCGCGGTAAAGGCTTGTTCCCTGTTTTTCAAGATACCGATCTATTTCAAACTCTACGATTTTAAGCGTATCAAGCAAAATTGTATCTTCCCAAAGATTGGCTTCTCTTCCTACCATACGTTCTGGATCATCCTGATACGCGGCGTTTATCCACACCCTGCCCTCTGAATCAACTTTAAAATTATTTTCTTTAATGCTGATAAGGCCGTTTTCGCCAAGCACGGGATAACCGTCTTTTGTTACAAGAAAACCTTCCTTTCCAAGTACAAACGATCCGTTTCTTGTATATCTTTCGCCGTAAGGAGTGGAAACTGCAAAGAAACCTTTGCCTTCAAGCATAAGATCAAAATCATTTAAAGTTTCTCTGGGAGCGCCCTGATTAAAATTGGTAAATAATTCGTTTAATTCAACGCCTGTACCAAGCTTTCCTATAATGGGTGAATAATCCGCGGAACCAAATGGCTGTAAATAAACCCCGTTATCATTTGTCCGTCTAAGAAGCATTTCCGGGAAAGCTTTAAATGACGTTACATCTTTTTTGTAACCTTCCGTGGAGACATTTGCCAAATTGTTCGATACTGCGTCAAGCCGCCACTGCTGCGCCCTCATACCGCTGGCGCCTGTATACCATCCTCTGATCATACCTTATTATCGGCATAATTTAAGTTGATTCTTAAGGGCTCGGGATAACCTTATTACGGCCTGCGTCTTTTGCCATATATAGCGCTTTATCGGCATTTAATATAAAAGTATCTATTTTGTCATCTTTGCCGGGCACCATGGAATTAACGCCTATGCTGATTGTCATTGATATTTCTGAATATTTATCGGGCTCACAGGTGCATGGAATCTGCGTTTTTTCTACGGCGGCGCGTATATTTTCCGCTACTTCAAGAGCGCCTTCCAAACGGGTATTCGGCAGAAGGACGACAAATTCTTCGCCGCCCCAGCGGGCTGCAAAATCAGCCGGCCGCCTTAAAGCCCTTATAAAAACCCCGGCAAGCGTCTTTAAAACAACATCCCCCTGCTGGTGCCCGTAGGTATCATTAACTATCTTGAATTTATCCAAATCCATCATTAAAAGGCTGATGGGCAGATGTTCCCTTACCGCCTGTTTCCATTCCAGGCTGATACGGTTGTCAAAACTGCGCCTGTTTGGGATATGGGTGAGCTCATCTATCATACTGAGGTGTTCAATCATGCGAAGCTGATTTATTATCTGGATTTGATTGCGAACCCTCAATTTTACCACACTGGCGCTGAAGGGTTTTGTTATATAATCCGCGGCATCAAGAGCAAGTCCTTTTTCTTCATCTTCCTTGCTGTCAAGACCTGTTATAAAAATCACGGGGGTTTTGCGTATTTCGTCTGTTTGTTTAATCGCGGAAAGCGTCTGGTATCCGTCCATTTCCGGCATCAGAATATCCAATAGAATCAGATCCGGAAGTAATTCCTTTGCTTTTTCTATCGCGTTTATTCCGTTTACTGCCGTGTAAATAATATAATCTCCACCCAAAATGTGCGTTAAAACTTTAAGATTCGTATTTTCGTCATCAACGATTAACAGGGTGTTTTTCTTTTGTTTCATAATCTTAACCTTAATTGTAGCATTGTTATTGAGTTTTGCAAAGGTCTTTGTTATAATCACAAAATATGGAGAATAATATGAATGCTCTTAAAAAAAATCCCGCCTGGAAGGGACGGAAAGGACCTGTTGTTTTGGTCATTATGGACGGTGTGGGATACGGTAAATATAAAGAAGGCGATGCTGTTTCTGATTCAAAAATGTATAATTTAACTGCCTTAACGGAAAAAAGCCCGCATACAAGGCTAAAAGCGCACGGAACCGCCGTCGGCTTGCCCTCCGATGAAGATATGGGTAACAGCGAGGTCGGCCATAATGCCATGGGCTGCGGACGGGTTTTTAATCAGGGGGCGGCTCTTGTTTCCAAATCCATAGAAAAAGGCGCCATGTTCGAAGGCGCAGCCTGGAAAGAGATCGTAAAAACTACAGGTACCCTGCACTTTATCGGGCTCTTTTCTGACGGCAATGTTCACAGTCATCTTGATCACCTTAAAGCAATGATTATTCAGGCAAAAAAAGAAGGTGTTAAATGCGTGCGTATCCATATACTTTTTGACGGACGCGATGTAGGGGAAACAAGCGCCCTTGAATACCTTGATCCTTTTGAGGGCTTTCTAAAAGATCAAAATTTTGACGCGAAAATCGCTTCCGGCGGCGGGCGGATGTGGATAACAATGGATCGTTACGGCGCGGACTGGGCGATGGTAGATCGCGGCTGGCAAACTCATGTATTGGGCAGTGTCCGCCAATTCGGCTCGGCGCGGGAGGCGGTGGAAACTTACCGCAGGGAAATACCCGGTATTATTGATCAGGATTTAAAAGAATTTGTGGTGGCAAAGGACGGGAAACCAATCGGTACTATCGAAGACGGCGACTCTGTCGTTTACTTCAATTTCCGCGGAGATCGCGCATTGGAAATAACAGCAGCCTTTGAAGAAGAAAAGTTCGATAAATTTGACAGGAAACGCCGCCCCAAAGTTTGCTATGCAGGCATGATGGAATACGACGGCGATCTTCATGTTCCAAAACGTTACCTTGTCAGCCCTCCTTCGATTGACCGCACAATGGGCGAATATCTTGCGGCAACCGGCGTAAGAACACTTGCTATTTCCGAAACCCAAAAATACGGGCACGTTACCTATTTTTTCAACGGCAACCGTACCGGCAAATTCAACGAAAAACTCGAAGACTATGTAGAAATAAAAAGCGATGTAATCCCCTTTGAACAGCGTCCCTGGATGAAATGCGCGGAAATTACAGATCAGGTAATTGCCGCGATAGGCTCTGGTAAATATGATTTTATCCGCCTTAATTACCCCAACGGCGACATGGTAGGACATACCGGCATTTATCAGGCGGTTGTCTGCTCAATGGAAGCGATGGATATTCAGTTAGGCAGGTTAAGAAAAGCGGTAAATGAAGCGGGAGCCGTAATGGTGCTCACTGCGGATCACGGTAACAGCGACGACATGTTTGAACATGAAAAAAAATCAGGGGCAGTAAGCCTTAAGGAAGACGGAACGCCGAAAGCAAAAACAAGCCATAGCCTGAACCCTGTTCCCTGCATAATATACGATCCTGAGAGCAAGGGCGAATACACCGAAGTTAATGAAGGGCTGGGAATAAGTTCCATCGCGGCAACATGTATTCAATTACTGGGTTTTATTCCGCCGGATGATTACGACAAGTCTGTGTTAAAGATGTAAATATCGGGCAACCCGGATTTGAACCGGGGACCCCAAGTCCCCCAGACTTGTACGCTAAACCAACTGCGCTATTGCCCGATTTTGAAACACTAACAAAAGCTTAAAGTTTTGTCAATGCTAAGGTCTTTCTATCACGGGTTCATGGCGCGGATTGCGCAATTGCGAAACAGCGCGGCTGTGCCATTCGCCTGCCTGCGGCTGAGAAGCAAGGAAAGTCCATAAATACCGGGAAACAGATTCACTGTCATTCCTGTAAAGACTTGCCGCTAAATAATAAACGGTTTTATAATACTCAACTTCCTGTACAAATGATAAAAGAAGCGCGTTTTTATTTATCTCCTGCGCCAAAGCTGCAAGGGTTGTAAAAGTAAAATCAAATTGACGGCGTCTTACTTCTTCGATAATTATCGTATTTTGAATAAGGAATGCAAACATTAAATGCGGCTGAGCGGACGGGCGGCCGGAAACAACATAATAAAAACCCAAAAGCCTGTGCGCCTGTTCTACCGCTATATTGTTATATCTGTACATTTCCAGAAAACGTTCTATCCCGTCAGCTCCCAGCATCCTTGTCATACCTGTTCTTGCAAATGATGCAGAAGAGCTAGCGTAGGAAACTTCGGCTCTGGTTGAGTTTGACCATAGCGTATCTAAATCGGAAATAATCGCAAGCAAAACCCTTTCCATCTCATTATATTCCTGCCTGGCTCTTAGAACACTTGCTATTTTATACTGTAATGCAGTGCCGAAACCCGCGTCCCGCACCGGGTCATTTTCCAGCATGGAAAAAGCTCTGCGATACTGAGACAATGCAAGAGGCAGCTCGCCTTCGACACGGTAAACTTCGCCTATCCAGTATTCGGCTTCTGAATAATTTTTTAGTTTATCAAAAGCCCCTAGAGCCGCCGTCACCGAATTGTTAAAACTTGCCTTTGGTATACGATAGAACAATTCTTCCAGCGCGGCAGAAGCGGCAGTAAAAAGGCGATCGTAGGAATAGCGTTCTACCCTGTCAAGGGAATCACCTAAACGGCGCACTTCGCCCATTGATAAAAAAGTAATTAAATCACGTTCAAGCTGTTCATACATAACACGCCTGTCGCGGCGGGCATCTTCAAAAAGCATTAAAGCAGCGCCAAAATCTCCTGCCCTGAATTTCTGCTTCCCCTGCTCCAGAGAAAGCCACCACGGCTGTACAGACTGCTGCGCAAAAACAGAAACCGACAAAAACAAAAACAAAACAAATAAATGAACCGCAAACCACACCCCTCTTCCTTTGTTCGTGTGGTTCGTGGTGAAAAAATTCTTATTCGTATCGTTCGTGTGGTTCGTGGTAAAAAATAATTTATTTATCATAGTAAATTTAATTCCTCTTCAAACACAGAATCGGCATACCGGGGAGTCGTGGTTTTTATAATTTTGCCGTGCTTAAAAATCAATACTTTGTCTCCTGCGCCGGTAATTCCGATATCGGCATGTTTCGCTTCCCCGGGACCGTTTACTTCGCAGCCCATAATGGCTACAGTAATATCCTTATCCAGGGCATAAAGTCTTGATAACCAGCGGTCTGTAAAACCGTGTGTATCAAAACCGTATCTGCCGCAGCGGGGGCAGGAAATAATGTTCACTCCCCTGCTTTTTTTTCCGGCTAATTCATTTGCAGCCCTTAAAATCTCTCTGGCTGCAATTACCTCATTTTCCATGGTATCCGAAAGGGACACCCTGATAGTATCTCCGATACCTTCCATTAAAAGGGGAACAAGAGCCGCTGTGCTTCTTGAAACCCCGCTAATTAAAGGACCTGCCTCTGTAACCCCAATATGCAGGGGAACATCGGTACATCCTCTAAGGATTCGGTTTGCTGTTATATTATCGGCAATTCCGCTCGCTTTCATTGATACCAGATAATTATCAAACCCAAATTCTTTAAAAACAGCCATTTCAGCCTGTGCCGCCTGCACAAGGGCATTTGCTATATCTTCATTATTTTTACCACGAACCAACAAGGAGGGGGGCAGGCTGCCGGCGTTTATTCCTATCCTGATGGGGATATTTCGGGCAGAGGCTTTTTCAAGGACGGCTTTTACCTTGTCTTTGCTCCCAATATTGCCGGGATTTAGCCTGATTTTTGCTATCGGGAAGTCCATGCAGCGAAGGGCGATTTTATGGTCAAAATGAATATCTGCGCAAAGGGGCATACTTGCCTTTTGAGCAAGTTTTCCCAACACTTCGGCAGACTGGATGTCGGGGACAGCAAACCGAAGTAAACCGCACCCCATAGCCTCAAGCCGCTTTATCCTTTCCGCGGCAGCGTCCAAATCCCATGAGGAGGCCCCAAAGCTGTCTTTCCACATAGTCTGAATAACCACAGGCTGCCCCGCGCCAATCAATACAGCGCGAACATGGGAAAACCCGCCTATTTTTACAACTCTTGACATTTTCAACCTGTTTAAAAAATATATAGCGCAAAATAGCCTGATGGTAGTATAATTTATTATTATGGAATTTACCATTGAGGCAGAAGAAAAGACAGTCCTCCTTACCCAGGCACGGGAAGCGATAACTGCGGAACTGGAAAAACGAAAGCCGGTCTTTTCGCAAATACAGGGTAACTCAAACCTGAAAACGCCATGCGGCGCTTTTGTATCGCTGCATAAGCAAAAAAACCTGCGCGGATGCATCGGCAGAATGACAGCAAACCTTCCCCTTATTGAAACAGTCCGTATAATGGCAAAAGAAGCCGCTTTCGGTGACCCCCGGTTTCCCCCGTTAAAAAAAGAAGAACTTGATCTTTGTCACATAGAAATATCAGCCATCTCCCCTATGGCCCCTTGCCCCGATCCGCAGCAGGTAAAGGTCGGAGTACACGGTCTGTATTTAATGTGTAATGGAAGATCCGGAGTTCTTCTTCCGCAGGTTCCTGTGGAGCAGGGCTGGAATCTTAATGAATATCTTGATTATATATGTATAAAAGCAGGTCTTACGCCCGGCTCATATAATTTACCGGGCGCGCAGCTTTTTACTTTTACAGCTATTGTTTTTGGGGAGGAATGAGAAACTTGCCATGATGCAGCATCGAACCAGGATTTTATCGGAATTTTTTACAGCAGAGACAGCCGAAAAAGCGGTGTTTATCTCCAGGGACGGAACGGGCGATCCGCTGATTACGGGGCTTGAATATGACTCGCGTAATGTAAAACAGGGAAACCTTTTTTTTGCCCTGCCCGGTCTTCATACAGACGGCAGCCTCTATATAAACGATGCCATTAAAAACGGCGCTTTGGCAATCGTACATGAAAATGATTCTGTTGTAAACAACAACAGTGATATTGTCTTTATAAAAGTTAAAAACGCGCGTTTTGCAATGTCTCCCATCTGTGCTTCTTTTTATAATTTTCCTTCCAGACAATTACTTGTAACAGGGGTAACCGGAACAGAAGGCAAAAGCACAACTGTTTACCTGATATGGCAGCTTTTAACCATGCTGGGAAAAAAAACAGGATTTTTCTCCACCGTACAGCATTGTCTGGGCGGCGATGTACAATGGAACAGCGAGCATCAAACTACTCCGGAGGCTCCGGTTGTTCAAAGACTGCTTTCTCAAATGGCAGATAACGGATGTGAATACGCTGTCCTTGAAGCCAGCTCTCACGGGCTTTCCGCAAAAACCAACCGCCTGGGCGACGTGGATTTCTGCTGCGGAGTCCTTACCAATATTACCCATGAACATCTTGAATTCCACGGAACATGGGAACAGTACAGGGATGATAAAGCAAACCTGTTCCGCGCCGTAAGCAATTATCTGCCCCCCGCAGATTCTTCATTTTCACAGCCTTTTGGAGTAGCCAATGCAGACGATAAAAGTTCCAGATACTTTTCCAAACTTTTGCAGCACAAAACTTTTACATTCAGCCCCGGAGGAAGAGACGGAGATATTATCCTTGAGGCAATAGAAAGCTGCGCATGGGGCAACTGGTACTCGGTGTTTATTCCGGAATTAAATGAGCACATTGAATTAAGAGACAAGCTTCCCGGCTCTTTTAATTCTGCCAATGTATTGGCGGCGCTCCTTGCGGTTTCCGGTTTGTTAACATTGCCGCTGCGGGATATTGCCCCGTTAGTAAAAAGACTAAAACCCGTTAAAGGCAGAATGAACTCCATAGAAAAGGGGCAGCCCTTTGAAGTTGTAGTGGATTATGCGCATACTCCTTCGTCTTTTCAGACGATCTTTCCGCCGCTGCACTTTAGAATTAAAAAAGCAGGCGGAAGGGTTATAAGCCTTTTTGGTTCTGCCGGAGAGCGCGACACTCAAAAACGCGCTGAGCAGGGAAAAATTGCTTCTAAATATTCGGATATAATAGTATTAACAGACGAAGACCCGCGCGGCGAAGAGCCAATGTCAATTCTGGAAGAAATAGCAGCCGGTGTCCGTAAAAATTTTATTCACGGCGAAAATCTTTTTTTAATACCTGACAGGCCTTTGGCAATTCGCAAAGCTTTCAGTCTTGCCCAAAAAGGCGACATTGTTATTCTTTTGGGCAAGGGGCACGAAAACTCGATAATCTATGCAAATCATTCCATGCCTTACGATGAAATCAGCGAGGCGAAAAAGGTGCTAAAAGAGTTGTTTTAACAGACCAAAAAAAAACTACCCAATCTTTTAAAGATTTTGGATAGTTTTAAAATTTACTCCCCCGCGCGGATTCGGACCACGGACCCAGTGGTTAACAGCCACTTGCTCTGCCAGCTGAGCTACAGGGGATACTGGTAATAAGATAGAAAATTCCGCAAAATTTGTCAACCCCCTTTTGCAAGAGATCTCGCGGAGGCGCAGAGGAACTTGCAAGGGAATTGCCAAGACTCTCGCGGGGGAACTAGCAAGAGATCTCGCAGAGGCGCAGGGGCGCAGAGGACGCGGAGGAAGAGGGGGGAAGAGGGGGTTATTGTTCGAATACGCATTCTTAAACCCTAAAAATATATCGAAGCCTAGAAATATATGGGATTAAGGTTAAGATATCGTACTAAAACTCTGCGTCCTCTGCGCCTCTGCGAGAGTCTTCGCACAGTTTTACCCAAAAAAAGTCCCCGGAGAAAGGAGTAACTCCGGGGCAGGATAAAATAGGAGGAACATGAAACACATTGGTATGCTAACTATACAACCATAAAGGGATAAAAAGGTTACAAAAAAGGTTTTATTCGGCTTTCCATTGGGCTAAAAAATGCTCATGGGCGGCTATTCTTGCCTCCATAATAACATCCTGAAGACTGCCTCTTCCGTCGTCTATGCCGTCCAGATTATACAGGGTTTTTAAAAGCCCTTCCAAATCTTCAATTTTACAGCCGCTCTGGCGGCGTTGGGTTAAACCCCTTATTTCCTCATCAAAAATTTGCTGATATTTAACGTCACGCCAATCATCACATAAACTCATATTATACCTTTTTTAAACCCCACAGGCTGAAAGGCAAAAACAAGGGCAATCGGAAGCATCAGCATCTGATCGACCAGGTTTTGCTGGTAAAATCCCGGCAGCAGTTTTATTAACATGGAAACAAAAATACCTATTACGCAAAGAAGCCAGATAACTCTTAATATTTTATCGTAGACAGCCAGTCTTTGCGGGTTTTTGGTAACCGCATAACCAATACCTGCCGGAACCGCGGCTAACAGCAATGGGGTGCAGAATATCATGTTGATATTCTGATACGTATAATCGTGGTTTGTAAAAAGGTTCATAAAATAAAGCAGAAGCGCGGCTAACCCAAAAACCAAACCGCAAAGACTCATGCTGATGCCGGCGAGCACCCTGCCTGCTTTTATTTTTTTTGAATACAAAAAGAAAAAGAAGCCAAAAACCAAAGATAACACAAGGCTGAAAGAGAGCTGCACAGGCCATTGCTTTCTTGGAACTTCGAGCACTTTTGGCCGCCCTGTTGCGGTGTAGACTTCCTCGTATGAATCCGGCACTACCAGTTTGCGTCTTGTGCCGTTTGCGTCGGTATACCAAAAATCCTGTATATGTTTGCCTACTTCCGCAGGAAGAAACATATCGTCCCAAACGGTGATAGGCGTATCAATAACCTGCCCCATCCAGAAATTTAGCACCCAGTCCATAACAGGCGAAAACCATGTGTGGCGGCGCACATGCTGCCTAAACGTAAAACGGCTGGGTTCATTTTCATATTGTTCCCTAAACTGCCCGTCTGTCGCAATATCAATAATATCCCTAATCCTTGTTGAACAATTATCCCTAAAATGGTGGTAATAATAATCGCGGTTTTGCGGAAGAACATTGTAATCGGCAAAATCCCTAACCTTTATCTTTGTCTCAGGCGGAAGATCCAGGGTATAAAAACCAATACTGCGGTTGGTTCTTCTGTATGTATTGATATTTCTTTCCGTAGCGCTGACACCGCAGCTATACAATAGCCGCCCAAAAGCAAAATTGTAAAAGAAATTATCATTGTCAAACGAAAAAATTCCGTAATCATAAAAACGGCTTTCGCCCGTGGCAGAGTTTTCTATTACAAGAGCGATATGCCCCCACCAAAAATAAAGAGGAGTTCCGGGACCCACCACGGCAATTTTAAACGTAAGGTTTTCACCTTGCGCAAAGAGCAAAGCAGTGAACACCAAAAACAGAACTAATAAAAAAAGGGGTTTTTTAGCCATTACCCAAGTGTGCATGATAAACGCAGATTTTACAATACTTTTTTTTCATTTTGCCCGGCGCAGGTTTAAGGCAAGGTTAACTTCCGCAATGCTGATATTCAGGCGGGAAGCGATTTCCTGCGAAGAAAGCCCTTCTTCAATAAGAAGATCTATGTGAGAACGAATCTGCGCTCTGGAAGGAGGAGGCGTTTGTGCCGCAGGTTCGCTTGCCGGGGCAGGAACATTTGCAGGTATTACCTTATCACTGTAGACCAAAGGCTTACTGTTTTCTGCTTCGCTAGAAATTTCAATTGTGTCGGTATGCAAGGCTTCACGGATACCTCTTCCAAGGCTTGTATAAAGCGTTTCTCCCAAACGGCCCCTTTCCAGTTCTTTAATATACATAGCAATTCGTTTATCCGCATCTTCAATAATAACACGCAGCTGTTTTATTCTTTCTTCTACAAGCTGCGCATCCCTGTCAGTTATTCTTTCCAGGTCTGCAATAAGCCTGCTTATTTCCGCCTCGCGTTCATCAAGTTCATTTACAAGAGTACCGGAGGAAGTTATGCGTTTTTTTATATACCATTTAAAATAAAAGAACATAAAAATACAAAGCGCGAAACAAATAATTGATACAATATGCAAAGGATTCATAGGTCTTCCATTATTTAATAACTAATATCTATCTTATTGCCCAAACCGGGATCGCGCACAACCAAAAAAGGCGGTTTTTCTTCGGCTTTTTCTTCTTCATCATCTTTTCTGCCGCTCTCATTTTTTTTGCCGCTATTCTGACGCGGCGTATGATCTTTTATTTTTTCCGCGCCCTCTCCTGTATCCTGGGCTTCGTTTACCTGCTGAATCTGTTCTTCGGTTTTACGCTGAATCTGAGCGCCCTGTATTGCCTGATGAATAGCCTGTCCTTCTTTTTGCGCAGTATGGATCTTGCCAACCTTGTCTACCTGGGTAAAAAGGGTCTGAAGATCAATGGGTGCTATAGCCATCAAGTCCCTTCTTGGCAAGTTCATCGGGTTCTTCGTATTTGGATACCCGAACAAGCCCGTTTTCCAGAATAAAAGTTACAGCCCGGTATTCTGTGCGCACATCTTCTTTTACATCACGGATCCATACTTTAACGCCCGGCCAGACTTTCGTTGATGCGGAAACCTTTCCGCGTATTTGAATATCTTTCATGAAGGTCTGAACTTTTTCTATGCCTTCGATAGCTTTTTTTAATTCTTCCGACAATATCTGCCTTCTGTCCATAAGTTCGCGCAGATATGCTTCTTTTTCTTCCGGCAGGCTTTTCCGCTGCTTTTTGGTATTTATTAAATTTTGAAGATCCAGCCTCATATCTTCAAGTTCATCTTCCGCTGTTTCCTTTATCTCCAAAAGCCTTTCCAGTTCTACTTTACTGTGAGGATCATATCCTACCTCGCAAATTGTTTCTGTTCCGCTGTTGGAATTGCCCAAAACCTTTGCGTTTATTTCCTCTCCCGCGCGAAGTCTTCCGCCCATAATGGCAGCGCGTTTCCCCTGACAGATAATGCTCTTAAGCGCATCAACCTGTGAATTAATAATACCGTCGGTTGCTACAACCATATTTCCGGCTTCAACATTCGCGTTTTCGATAAAGCGCGACCACATTGAACGACCCGCGCGGATTTTGCCTCCGCCTTTGCCGTTAACTCCCTGATAAATGATTATATCGCCTTCCGCATCCAGTTCCGCTTTTGATACAGTTCCTTTTACTTCTATATTACCTGCGGCTTTAACGGAGAAACCGTCCTCAACATTCCCTGTGATGATAACTGTTCCCAAAAAGATAATGTTTCCGGTTTTAAGATTAACATCGCCTTCTACCGTAAAGACAGGCTCTACATTGATTTTTCCGCCTGCCAATATAACCTGGCCATTAATTTCTGCAAGAATAACTTCTTTATCGTCTGCCTCGCCTACGCGAACATTTGTTCCAACGGGCAGGGAAATATCACTGCCGGCTCTTGCAGGAAGTATTTTCCCTGTTACAGTTTTTCCGTCTATGCCGTTTTCCGCGGGAACTTTTTCCGCAAGCTTTTGATTTTGCACAACATTTTGAATAATGCCCAGTTCTTTAAAATTAACGCGGCCGTTAGCGCCTTCTTTTAAACTTATTTTTGTTTGATCTGTTTCAAAATGATACTGAATATACGCATCTCTGCCGTTCTGCGGTTTTAAGCCTTCGGCTACTTCTATCCTTTCCCTGTAAACGGGTTTATCAGCCAAATGTATTAAAACATCTTCTTTTACGCCGTGATATACCCTCTGCTGAACAAGCAGGCTTTTAAATACTTCAAATGTTAAATCGGCGCCGCCGTCTCCCGGCGGCACAATTGTCATGAAAACCCTCATTTCGGAATCATCAACTTCAACATGCGCCATGCCGTCATTCATCGGGTTATGGTTAAAATCAGCGACTTTAACATACATTCCGGACGCTTCGTTTATAAGATTTTCCACCATTTTTGCATCGAACTCTCCGACATTTCTGTCATTAAGAGCCTGCATTGCATAAGCGGAATAAATTTTTCTGCCATTGCCTACAGGAGGCGTAACCTTAAGATAAACTCCGTCCGGCCAGCATTGCACAAAAGCATCTCCGTCCTTATCCTGAATAACCTGAATATTTTCATCGGTTTCATCAACATGAACTTCCTGTACCTTCTTTTTCTTTTTGGCAGAAACGCGTTCATAAGCGCGTATAACCCAGTCTTTTCTTCCGGCTCCCATAAAACCTGCAGAGCCTCTTTCTATTATTTCGTATTCAAGACGGCGAATGTGCGTATTTAAAAGAGCGGCGGCTTCATTTACAGCTGCTTCCAGGGTAGGACCTGATGCGTCAACAGAGCGTATTGCCCTATCCTGTTCCAGATGCTGTTTAACAATTTCCTGCAGCTGGACAAAATCAATCATACTAACCTCAAACGATACCTTTTCTAATGTTAGTCAGTTTTGATCTAAGATGCAAAACTGCCTTGGAGTGAAGCTGGGAAACCCTTGATTCTGTTACCTGCAGAACACGCCCAATATCTTTTAATGTTAAGTCTTCGTAATAGTAAAGGACAAGTATTTTCTTTTCTTTATCCGGAAGCTCATTGATAGCCTCTACAATAACACGGCGGATTTCTTCGTTAACAACAACAACATCCGGATTAAGGCTGGAAGGTGATTCAATGCTGTCTGCTATGGAAACTTTATCGTTATCATCGCCGGAGTACCATAAATCATTTAGGGAAATAATGGATGTTCCCGAAATTTTCTGAATGGTTTTCATATATTCGGCTTCGTCCATGCGCATTGCTTTGGCTACTTCCTGATCTGTGGCAACTCTTCCAAGCTGGGCTTCCAGGCTGGAAATGGTTAATTCTATTTCGCGTGTTTTTTGCCTTACCGAACGCGGTACAAAATCAATAAGGCGCAGTTCATCAAATACGGCGCCCCTTATACGGGTAACAGCATAAGTTTTAAATTTTACATTTTTATCCGGATCATATTTATCAATCGCGTCGATAAGCCCGAAATATCCATAACCGACAAGGTCTTCAAATTCCACATTATTGGGCATTCCAACGGCTATTTTTCCGGCTACATATTTTACAAGCGGGGCATATTGTTTTATAAAAGCTTCCCGTATCGCAGGATCTTTTGTTTTACGGTACTGCCGCCAGAGTTCTTCTTCTGTCTTTTCCGTTACGGAAATTTGCTCTGGGCTCATTGTTTGCACCGGCATTCTAAAAACCTTCCATAAAATTATTTCTCTTTGCTTAAAACCGCTCTAATACCTTCTGCCAATTCTTTTGGTTTAAAATCACCCTTCATCGGTTCAGGTTTATTGCCGCCTCTGCGGGGCGCCGGTTCCAAATCCTCAATTGGGGCAGCTGCCACAAAAGGGGTACTTTCGAACCTTGGCGTACTCTGAACCGGAAATCCTGTCGGGCTAAAACCGGAAGAAAAAGCTCTTGCCATCATATCCAAATCCGGCAATCCTCCCAGGCCGGAATCATCCCCAAAACTTGGGGTAAAATGCGGCTTATCAGCCGCCGATTTTTCCTCAGAAATACTATCTTCATGAAAAGACAATGCTTCAGGGAAATCCTGAATTCCAACCATATTATTATAACCTGTTTCTGCATTTCGGTCTACACCTTCTGATCGGCTGCTAGACCTGACTCTGGGGGAAACCCCGGAAATTAACTCTTCTATGTTGCCTAATTCAGAATTATCCGCGGTTTTGTACAATTCCGGCACAGCATATTCGCCTGTATTTTCCACGCGCGGCTGTTCTAGCCCCGGCTGCTCTTCGCTATTACCCGAATCGCCGCCAAAAAGAAGCTCCGGAAAGAAACTGTTTATTACAAAACGAAGACCAAACCCAAGTCCAAAAAATACCGCTGTAAAAATAAATGCCCTTATAATAATGTGAAATACGCCAACGCCGGAGACTATTCCCAACAAAATGGAAACTACAAATGCGGCGATTGAAGCTATTATTCCCCATTTAAAATTTGTCACTGCCTTTCCCTATCCTGTGATTGGCCGAATAATCTTTTTAACATGGCGCTAAAACCGGTTGTTTCCTCAGGCTTATTCCTGTTCATGCGATCTACAATATGCTGAACACAGTTGCTTGCCTGACACTTTGGAGCTACAACCATAAATGGTTTTTGTGTAAATACCGCCTGCTGAACCGCCGGATCGTCATAAATAAAACCCAAATAATCAACTTTAAGATTTAAAAACTGACCTGCAATATTGATCATCCTGTCTGCGACGCCTTTTGCCTGCGCTGCTCCCTTTGCGCGGTTTACGACAAGCTTTAATCCCATATTAAGCGAGTCATATTCTGTCGCGATTATCTTGATTATCCCGTAAGCGTCAGTTATTGCCGTAGGTTCGGGAGTGGTAATAATCACAGCGTCATCTGCGGCTGCAATAAAATCCAGAACATTGCTGGAAACACCGGCGCTTGTATCTATAATGATGATATCCGCATTGGAAAGCGTATCAAGCTCTGCTATAAAATCTTTTCTGTCTTCTTCGCCCATGTTGGCAATTTGCGAAAATCCCGAAGCGCCGGCAACAATGGAAATGCCGTATTCGGTTTCTACAAGGATTTCCCGAATTGTTTTTTGTTTTTTAATTACATGGTAAAGGTTATATTTTGGAATCATATTAAGCATTACATTGACATTTGCAAGCCCAAGGTCTGCATCCATAACAACAACTTTTTTTCCAAGCCTTGCAAACGCAAGAGCCATATTTACGGAAAGATTGGTTTTTCCAACGCCGCCCTTGCCGGAAGTAACCGTAATTATCCTGGCTTTATCAGACGACTTTGAAGGCGTTTTTGCGGCTGAAGAAAGTCTTGCGCTGACAGGATTTGCGTTAACTCCGTCTTTTTTCCGTTTCATTATTTCCCGTAATTTTTCTGCCTGGTCTTCCATAACTGCCTCCTATTTCCACCTAAATTGATCTGCTTCACCTGAAGGAAAACGTATTTCCAGCTTTTCACGGTTTACTTTAAAACCGTCAAGATTCATAAGGAAGCGTATCACAGATGCCCTTCTTATATCTACAGGTACAGTCTGCCCGTCTGTGATAAAAGACACCGATTTTCTCTTTTCTGCAAGAGCCGATATTATATTGCCAATGCGGTCTGTTTCATCGAACTTGGTAAATATAACAGATTTATAGTTAAACGGTTCAAATTGCTGCATAATATTTTCTATGCCGGAAGTACTCGTAGTTGCGCTGATTACAAGATGAAACTCTGTTCTTCTTCCCGCTCCTTCCAGAATTTCCTTCATTTCTCCCAGCTTCGACGCATCCCTTGGGCTTTTACCGATTGTATCAATTAAAATAAGATCGGTATCTTCGCTGCGAAGAGCAACCTGTGTTCTAAGATCATGTTTATTGTCAACGCAGCAGACGGGTATCTGCATAATGCTGCCTATTTGTTCAAGCTGCTCTTTTGCACAAATACGGAAAGCGTCAATCGTAATCATTTTAACATCTATGGCGGGAATACCATCGGTGCCGATGCCGTAAATAGCTGCAAGCTTGGAAACTGTTGTGGTTTTACCAACTCCCGTAGGACCTACAAGAGACATGATCCTGGGTTTTTGATACGTTGTCTCATTGTAGATGCTGATGCTCTCCCCTATCCATTCAAGAAGACGATCCTGCACAAAAGAAGGATTTTCCAGTTCAGATATGGACATCTCCTTCCGCAGGCGGGCATGAATTTTTTTTATATAACTGTCAGAAAAATCATTTATTTTTAAAAGCTCTGTTACCTGCGTAAAGGCAGGATGTTCCTGTCTGCCGTTTGCAATTGTTTCTTTAATTTCATTTATGGAATTTAAAATTTCCTGCGACGCTTCTTTGCCTTTTTCAAACCCGCCTTTTGCCTCATACTGTCTTGCAGCGGCGGCAAGAACTTTTCTTTTTACTTCTTCCAGATTCTGCCTGTTATCAGAAATAGGAGAAGATTCTTTTTGCTGCCGGGAAAGAATAAATTCTACCTGAACTCCCGGCTTTGAAAAGAACCCCAAAAAGCCGCCGATATCTATCTGTTTTTCCCTGAGAATCCGATAGGGCTGTTTGTGATTTTCGCGGATTTTTAATTCGCATTCCTTTCTGCTTTCGCCCTGTTCTGTGTAAATTTCCATCATTTTACTCCGTTGATGCTGCTTCTATTTTAATCATACCCACCGATTCAAAAACAAATTCCGGTGATATTTCATTCATTGATAAAACTGCCAAATCCGGCAATTCCCTGTCTGTAGAATTTTTTACAAGATAACGCGCCGCTTCAGAACAAACAATAACAGGCATCCACCCCTTTTGCCTGACAGCGGCTACAGCTTTACAAACCGCCTTAATCCAGGCTTGCTGCAGCGCAGGCTCAAGAGCAGCTCTGATTCCCATTTGTGTTTTAACCGCAGAATCTATAATTCTCTGTTCAAGCGAATGTTCCAGTCCCAGTACGCGCACCTTGCGATCATAATCTGCATATTGCTGGCAAATCTGGCTTGCAAGCGCCTGTCTTACTTTTTCTACAAGAACCCATGACACTCTGGAAACAGGCGCGTATTCGGCGATTGCTTCCAAAATAGTAACCTTGTTGCGGATGGAAACCCTTTCCCGCAAAAGCCCCTGAAATATTTTTTGAATTTCCAGTACGCGCATACCGTTTTCGCCTGTTCTCATTACTTCCTCTACAAGAGCGGGATAATTTTCGCGCATTGCGTTAAGGATAACCTGAGTATCCTCAAGACCCAGAATATCCGCAGCAGACCTGCGGACAATTTCTGTAAGATGGGTTGCGATAATTGACGGAGGATCTACTATCGTGTACCCTGCTCTTTCGGCTTCGTCTCTTCTTTCATGGGCAACCCAGATAGCAGGCAGCCCAAAGGCAGGATCTACTGTTTTTTCACCTTCAATATCTGTCGCGGAATTTCCCGGTTTTAAACATAAATAATATCCTGTGCGGATTTTACCTCTTCCTACATTTACTCCCTTTAATTTAAAGCAGTATTCAGAAGGCTCCAGCCCCGCATTATCCTGAATGCGTACTTTGGGAAACCGAAATCCCAAATCAAGGGCGGTTTGGTTTCTTACACCCGATATCCTTTCCAAAAGTTCCGCGCCTTTCTCTCTTTCAACAAGCGTAACCAGTCCATAGCCGAGATCCAAAGAAAGAATATCCAGAGGAACCACAGGCGGAATTTCCGGAGCCCTAACCGGTTCTGTCTGCTTGGGTCCCGCAGGAGTTCCGCCTATCCGTATGGCTTTTTGTTTTATCCCAAGCCTGTATGCGTTATACGCAACCAATAAGGCAATTGGAACCAGCACATACCACGGGAAACCAGGCAGAGCGGAAAGCAATACAAGAACAGCCGCGCAAATCCAGTAAATCTTGGCATCCTTGTTAAACAATTGGTCAATTAACTGATCAGAGAAATCACCTGCCGCAGACGCTCTAGTAACAACAATACCCATGGCAGTAGAAATTAAAAGCGCAGGTAATTGGGTAACAAGTCCGTCTCCTATTGCGAGCCCAATATAAAGAGGAACTACATTTTGTTCACCGTACAATACAGAACCGATAATAAAACCGCCCAGCATTTCCAATACGATTATAAAAATACCGGCTTTAACGTTACCGGAAATAAATTTACTTGCTCCGTCCATCGCCCCGTAAAAATTGGATTCATCGCGTATCTCGGCTTTTTGCCTTTTTGCCTCTGCTTCATCAATGGCTCCGGAAGAATATTCGGCTTCAACGCCCATTATTTTTACCTGCAAAGCGTCCAAAGTAAAACGCGCCGCAACTTCAGCGATACGCGTAGCTCCCTTTGTAATAACAATAAGCTGCACAACAATAATTACGATAAAGATCAATATCCCTACAACAAGACCTTCTGTGCCGCTTGTTCCTACAACAAAGTTGGAAAACGCCTTTATCATTCTGCCGTCAAAATTTGCCCCCTTGGTTAAAATAAGACGGGTAGAAGCAATATTCAATCCCAAACCAAATACCGTAGAAACCAGCAATAAAGAAGGAAAAATACTTATTTCTGTCGGTTTTTTTGCATTAAGCACAACAAGAAGAATCAAAAGGGCAAAAACCAGATTTATTGCCATAAACGCATCCAGCAAAAAGGTGGGCAGAGGTAAAATGATTGCTATAACAATAGTTATAACTGTAATCGAGGGAAGATTATCTTTTAAAAATTTTAAAGGGTTGCGCGAATTACTGTTTTCCAAATCTGCCATAAATATCCTCTGGATCCCTCCCTATACCGCTTCCATAAACGCCGCATTCTGCGCCGCAGGATTCGATGTTTTTTGTTTTCTTCGCCTTGCATCGTTAAGGTGCATTACCTTTCTCATGATCGCCGCAACCACTTTCCAATACTCATAGGGAACAATCTGCCCCACATTGATCTCGCGGTACAAGAGCTGGGCAAGCGGCTTATTTTCCACAAGCGGCACTTCATAATCCTGCGCGATTTTTCTAATTCTTGCCGCAATTTCTTCTTCACCCTTTGCTATTACCATCGGACCCGGCATGGTTATTGAATCAAACTGCAAAGCAACAGCGAGGTGTGTCGGGTTTGTTATAACAACATCCGCTTTAGGAACCATTTCCGCGAGATTTTGCCGCATAAGTTCCCTAAAACGGGATCGTATCCTGTGCTGTACATTCGGATCCGTTTGATACTGTTTTATTTCTTCTTTTAATTCTTTTGGAGTCATTTTGTTCCGTTCACGAAAACGCCAGCGCTGAAAAAAGAAATCCCCTATAGAAATAATAATCAATAAAACCGCTACAACCAGAATCATCCGTATAGCGATACCGGCAACAAAGACAAGGCTTGAATAGGGATCTGATTTTTGAAGATTAATTAATTTTTCAAGCTCGCCGTTTATAAATAAAAACGCAACAAGACCTATAATAACAATCTTGGCAAGAGATTTTGCTAAATTAAAAACACCTTCCGAAGAAAAAATACGTTTAAAATACTGCCCGAATTTCGGCAATGCTTTGGAAAAATTGGGAGTTATGGGCTTTGTGGTAAACAGAAACCCGCCTATTTGCGCAATATTGGAAAAAACAGCGGCGACAAAAGCAACAAGCAAAATAGGCCAGACAAGCCTTGCAAAGTACCGCAGAAAAACTCCCGCAATAATCGCATCCTTTGACGGGTCAAGTTCTACAGCGCGCATAAAAAAGAAATTTATCATTTCTATGCAGGTACGCAGCATAGAAGGCGCCAAAAGCAGCAAAATTAAAGCTGACAATAATAATCCGATTGCTCCGACAAGCTCCTGGCTTTTGGCAACCTGACCTTCTTCCCGTAATTTCTTAATCTTATATTCGGTAGGGTCAATATTTTTTCCCGGCGCGTCTTCGTCATTCTCATCAGAAAACCACTGGAGATCAAAGAGCAAAGAACAATGAACAGTGAACAGTGATTTTGCTAATTGTTCATTGATCTTTGTTAATTGTTCATTGTTCATTTTTACCTCCCCCCCGTGATTTGCCTGCCAATTTGCGTGTAGAGAGTTTGAATGCTGCCAAAACCGGAATCAAGCACACGCTCAAAAGCTTCGATCATAAAAGGAAGCGAAACAAAAAGCAAAAGGAATGCCGCAATAATAGAAATGGGGAAACCTGCGGAAAGAATATTAACCTGCGGCGCCGCTTTGGAAATTAATCCTGTTGTAAGAGATGTAAGAAATAATGTTCCAAGGATCGGCATCGCGATTATAATAGCGTCAACAAATAACCGGGAAAGTCCTGAAGCAAGCATTGTTACAACAGGTTCCCTGCCTTCAACAAGAGATATAATATTAAGCGTTTGCACCGAACGCCAGAAACCTCCAAGGAACAGCTTGTGAAAACCGCCAATAATCAAAAAAATCAGCATGGAAATAAGATTAAAAAATTGCCCCATAAGAGGATTTTCTACCTGGGCAACAGGATCAAAAGTTTCAGAAGCGCCAAAGCCCATTTGCAGCGAGAAAAATTGCCCTGCTGTAGAAAAAGAGGCAAAAATAATTGTCATAAAAAACCCGATAATAATACCGATTATGGCTTCCCCGATAATAAGCAAGCCAAAACGAAGAGAAAAAATTTCCAAACGAAGATCGCTTAGAGTGCCTCCCGGTAAAGTTACAAGACCGCCAGGTGAATTAGCCGCCATGAAAGCTTCCGCGGACGGAAGCACAGCAAAAGCAGCGCAGCCTGCAAGCGCGAATTTGGCAGCCTGGGGAATAGCCTCAGAAGAAAAAAGAGGAGCAACCTGAATCATCGCGAACGCTCTTGCGGCGATCAGCAGAAACACCGGTCCAAAGGAGAGAATATTCTGTAAAACCGCATTCTCTATCACTCAATCACCCCGCCATTTCCGGAATACGCATAAAAAGTCCTCTTGTAAAATCTCCAAGAGAAGTAAACATCCATCCGCCAAGCAGCGCAAGCATAAGAAGAATAATAATTATTTTTGGAACAAAGGTAAGTGTTTGTTCCTGGATGGAAGTAGCCGCCTGTAAAATTGCTATAAGCAAACCAACAGCCAATGCGGATACCAATAAGGGAATCGACATCAGCAATATCTGAAATACTCCCCCGCGTAAAAGGGCAATTAAATCACCAACACTCATCACATCACCTGCCCAAATGAACGGACAATCTGATCCGTCAGAAGCCCCCATCCATCAACAAGGATGAACAGAATTAATTTAAACGGCATGGAAATCATAACGGGAGGAAGCATGATCATACCCATCGACATAAGGGTACTTGCCACCACCATGTCGATAACAATAAACGGAATAAACAATAGTATTCCTATTTTAAAAGCTACGGTTAGCTCATTTAAAATGAATGCCGGAATTAAAACATAAGTGGGAACATCAGCCAAAGAATGCGGAGCGGAAAGCCCGCGCATATCCATAAAAAGCCGTATGTTATCGGGGCGGCCTCTCATCTGGTTAAACATAAAAACCCTTAACGGAGCTTCCGCTTCCCTGTAGGCGTTTTCTACAGAAAGCTGTCCTGCCGCGAGCGGCTGAATGGAATTATTATAAATTGTACTAAATGTAGGCCACATTATAAAAATAGTCAGAAAAAGGGCGATGCCCATTAAAACCTGATTTGGGGGTACCTGCTGTAATGAAAGAGCGCGTTTAATAAAATCCAGTACAATTGCAACGCGCAGAAAACTGGTCATTAAGATGATAATGCTGGGCGCAAGGGAAAGAATTGTTAAAAGAAGAAGAAGCTGCAGGGAAAAAGCAACTTCCTGCCCGCTTTGAGGATTACGAATCGCAAAGTCGATAAACGGAATTACAGGAACAGAAGGAGGTCCTATAAGATTTGTTGTCCCCTGAACCGACATATCCGGAAACGGTTCCGTCTGCGCAAAAACAATACCGGGAAGGAAAGAAGTAACTACCGCGAACCACACGAACGCTGCGAATCTGATCTTGCGCATCTAAAGTCCCTTAAGCCTTTCGCGGCGTTTGCGGATATTATCAGTGCCCGGCAGGGTAAGCTGCGTCTTTACCCCAAAACGGCGCAATAGCTGCATAAAATCTGGAAAACGTCCCGGAGGCGCTTCGCTCTTCCTTGAATCTTCCACCAGCATCGCATCGATTATTTCCTTGTCTTCTATCTCGCCTATAAGTTTTACTCCGCCCTGACTTGCTCCAACCAGCCATGCCTTGCTTCCGACAGAAACAACATGCACGTAACGGTTTTCGCCAAGATGCGCGTTGGCAAGAACTTTTAAAAAGGGATCGTCATTGAATGTTTGTTTGGGACCTTTTCTGAATAAAAAGACAATGCCGTAAATAGCCGCTGCCACAAGAGCCAGAACAAGCAGCATTCTGATTATTGACCATAGTGACGGACCCGATATCGCCCCTGTAGCAGGCGTACTCTCCCCGAAAACCAAAGCTTCTTCAGCGGCTCTTATTGGATCTTCCGCAAGTTCTACCGGAACTTGTTCTTCCTGGGCAGAGATTACCGTTATTTGGATTAGAAGCCCTATACATAAAAAGCATAAAGCTATTGCAGATTTTTTCAGTTTTCCCCTCCCAAGCGCAAACTGACTCAGAATAATTGTACATTATTTACAGAGTCATTGCAAGAGAAAACAGTAAAATTTGTTAAAAAAACTTACTTTACCAGGCTGGAAAGCGTTATATAATCAACCTTTTTTCCGTCCTGATACACACGCATATTACCGGGGCTTATCTCGTCTATAAGCGCTATTTTTCCGTCAACCATGGCAAATTCGACCTTGATATCGATAAGTTCCAGACCGCGGCTTTTAAGATCGTCCCTGACAATATCGCAGACTTTAACAGTTTGAGTGCGTATTTCGTTGTACTGGGCGGACGTTAAAAGCTTTAACGCCTCAAGTATTTCACTTGTAACAGGAGGATCTTCGCGCTCATCGTCTTTTAAGGTAACCTCGAAAACCTTGGGTAATTCATCGCCATCCTTGCAGTAAAGACCAAATCTTCTGACAAAACTGCCGACCGCTTTATAGCGAACCACAAATTCCAGCCCTTTTCCAAAAAACTCCGCAGGACGGACGATCATCTCGTTTTTGGATAAATCTGACCCCACATAATGCGTGGGAATATTGTTCTTTTTAAGCAATTCAAAGTAAAAAGTCGACATTTTAAGCGCTGCAGACCCTACCCCGTCTACCGACCCCACAACCCTGTTGCCGCCGGGATCGGATACGCCGGGAGCATGCCCCGTGACTGTGTCCTTGAATTTGAACAAATAGTTGCCGTCCGGTGATTTGTAAACGTCTTTGGTTTTTCCGGTTTTTACTAATTCCATGGTTTTTTCCTGTATTTTTGATTTTTCTTATTGTATATGGTTTTACAATTATTAACAAGTGCTGGGTATTCAGAAATGTATGCCTAAAGATTATACTTGGGGTCCTGTCAGCGGCCAAAACACACCGTGCGCTCTGCACACGGCGCGTTTTGCCCCTGACACCCCTCAAGTATTTTACTGGGCATACATTTCTGGGTAACGAGTTAACTTAAAAATAGCAAATTAAAATAAAGGATGGGGGTGGTTGGGGGGTAGCGTGGGATCATTCTTCTTACATCATTTCTTCTACAGTTTTTTCTTAAGTTCATCCAAATGTTTAAAGTGTTCTTCCTCTGTAATATATTCGCCATTATTGATTTGATCTAAGCCTGCTTGTAAAGCATTATAAAGTTCTTTTCTGCTATTTCCAGTCATTTCATCATACATTTCTTGTGTCATTACAACAAAATTACCTTGTCCGTTACCTGTTGCAGGAACTGGCTGACGGTTATTCTGGCAATATTCATGAATTTCTTTCAATTCTGGAAAATCTTCAATAATTTCATTAATTGTCATACCAGTTGAAAGCCAATTCAATATACTCCCAACACTAATACGAGTCCCAATGATACAAGGTTTACCAAAACATACCTCAGGATCTATAGTTATATAATTCGATATTTCTTGCATAATATACTCCTCTAGCTGTAATGATACTCAATTATCCGCATAAAAGCAACAGAGCACTACGCAGGGTGCTGGCTATTCAGTAATGTTAAAAATAGCAAATAAAAATAAAGGATGGGGGGGTGGGGATAGCAAATTGCAAAAGGTGGCTGCTGTACGCCTTGGAGCGGCAGGGGTAAGAGCTCTGGCAAAACATTTGCAAAGAGTCTGCCTATGAGCCAGCACACCTGCGGCGTGCAGTCTCTCCGGCAGTAATTAGATTGTGTCTGACACTTTTGTGTTACCGAAAGCCTATTGTTTTGGTTTCTTTTGGTTTTTCTATGAGATTATTTAATGCTTGTAAAATTTGCCTTATTGCCTTGTCATGTTCTGAGAATTTATAATCGGTGTTTTCTATGTGAAGCATTAAGAGTTTTCTAAGTTCGGTAATTTGTTCGGTGGTATTGCTTTGGGAAATTACGTATTGGCGTAATTTATTAAAAGTACGCATTATTTGAATGTTTACATTTATGGCTATCTCGCTATTTAGTAATCCCGATAACATTGCAATTCCTTGTTCTGTAAAGACATAAGGGTTATACCTGATTTTTTCGACCATTTTTGCGGTGCCAAAATGGTACCGCAAACTTGAAGTTCCAAATTGGCGCTTCAAATTGTCCCATTCATCTGCGGAAAGTTGAAACATAAAATCGTCAGGAAAACGCCTAATATTACGTTTAACAGTCCTATTAAGAGCTTTAACTTCTACTTCATACAGGTTTGCCAAGTCACTATCCAGCATTACCTTCTGTCCGCGAAGCTCATAAATTATATTTTGAATCGGAATTATTTCATTTTCCATAAAACCAACATACCATAGATGCTTTACAAATGTCAAGTAGTTATGATCGAATTTATTTCCTCTCGCATCAGAAAAAAAACCTCAAGAATTCGCTTCCGAGCCTCTCGCTGCGCTCGGTCTCTTCACCGAAGAATTTCGCAAGATGTTTTTTCTGACAGAGTTTACTCTGAGCCCGCTGCCGTGAGCGCCTGTACAATGTTCATTTGTTTTTAACAATTATAAAATAGACAATAATTAGGGAGAGCGCGGAGGAAGAATTTGTTTGATGATTTTTGCGGAAAGACGCAGATATCAAAGATCGCTATCTGGCGATCTTTATAAAATTATTTTATTTTCCGCCTTCGGCAGAGATAAAGTTTTGCAGGGGGAATAATTCCCCCTGCTGCTGGAAACTTCGTTGCAAAAACCCCCTTTAATAGTTAAAGGGTTATCATGAAACTTCGTTTCATATTCGATTAACTTGTGCGGTCATTCGACCGCACTAAAATAAGGTTAAATGGTTAAAAAGCCCGGACGGCACGGACATAACCGACCATGTAGGAGGTGTCCTTTTGAAACGCAAAAGGTTCGTATTCAACATAGTCTTCGATATCATAACAATACGCGTATTCAGCATCGCATTGCGAAGAAGACCAATGCAAGTATCCTGGAGTTCTATATAGTTGTACAGATAGCTGCATAAAAGTATTTAATTTATTTATGCTTGGAGGAAACCAATATAGCTGCATAAAAGCATGTAATTCATTTATGCTTGGAAGAAACCAATCATCTTTATCGCCTGTTCTAAGATTAGCGCAAGCGCTGGCTGCAGGGGTTGTGTATGATTGACTAATTCCTCTGGCAATTATGATACTTGTATTCAACCGTCCTCTGCCTATTGCCCAATCTGTTTCATCAAACCAATCTTGAGAAAGACCCGGTATTAAGTCATTACTATCATCTGCCCACATAGGATAACCGCTAATATTTTCTGGTGCGGCTTCAAGGTAGTATGCGGTATATTCAGCAAAATAGCCTTCGTCGACAGGGGTTCCATAACCTTGAACCGTAAAGCCAAGCGGTCTGTCTGATTGACCGTCAGCAACATAAAATATTATTCCTCTATCAGGAATTGTATCTCCTATGTTATATATAAATTCAAAATCGCTTTTTTCATTACATCCGCTATTATTGCAAGTTTTTGCATTCACCCCTTCGCTTATTAGTACCCTGCTTAGAGTCCAGTCATGGTTGTTTGCGTTTATTTCATCACCTTCTTCTGTTACTGGATTTACTGCTGGACAAAGAGTGCAAGTTTGTGTCTTTATTCCTTTTGCTGTACACGTTGGCGGTGTTGTCTGTATGTATTCTCCCCATACATGGTTATTTGCGTTAATTGGAATCTCATTGCCTTCTACATCTGTACCGCAACGAGCGCAAGTTCCTTCTCCTGTATTGCCAGGCGCTTGGCAAGTCGCCGCAACCGCGGCTACATCGTGTCCCAGCGCTTCTATACTGCCTGCTTGTTCATTCGTTGCGGTGCAGCCTGCATTTTTACAAGTCGCTGTATCCTTGCTTGGCTGTGTGCAGGTCGCCGCTGTCGCATCTTGTGTCCAATCCCAATCATGATTTGTACAACCTCCCGGGCAATCTGTGCATTCACAATCCGCAATAATACATGGGTCTGCACATTCGCAGCCAGGATCGACAATGCCACCCGGACAATCTGTGCAATTGCAATTTACGGCAAGACAAGGATTGTTACATTTACATTTATCGCCACCACCTCCGGTACTTCCGTTGTCTGTACAGGTTACAAGAGAAAAAACCAGTAACACAGTAAGAGCAATAATTCCCATTACCTTGAATTTGTTTTTCATTTCAAACTCCTTTTAATTTTTCTGAATATATAAAAAA
>Ga0123356_10000841_pt1 | contig 34111 bp, 25 predicted proteins | sample TergutEmb28metaG_2_FD_92546 | JGI IMG/M metagenome (GOLD analysis project Ga0123356, IMG submission 92546) | Embiratermes neotenicus P3 segment gut microbial communities from Petit-Saut dam, French Guiana - Emb289 P3 | ecosystem: Host-associated > Arthropoda: Insects > Digestive system > Gut ...
CATTGTTAACCCCACATTGACCTCCGGATAGCATTCCTATCGTTTAGTCTCTAATAATTTGGGTTACATTTTCATTATGAGGCAAAACTCCTTTTCGGTTACTTTTTTCATGAGGCACCGCGCGCTATTGACAAAACCCTATGACAGCTATATTCTTTTAAAAATTGGAAGAAAGCATATTGAAGACTATTTTCATAGTAGACGACAGTGACACGAACCTGGCAAAGGCTGAAGAGGCTCTTGAGGACCACTACCGCACAATGACAGTTCCTTCAGCAGAGAAAATGTTCGCATTATTGGAGAAAATGAGGCCGGATTTAATATTGCTGGATATCGAAATGCCCGTAATGAACGGCTTTGAGGCACTAAAAATGTTAAAATCCAATAATGCATGGTCAGATATTCCTGTCATATTTCTTACGGGAACGAAAGACGCTGTCATCGAAGAAAAAAGTTATAGTTTAGGCGCCAGGGATATTATTACCAAGCCATTTTCACCAGACTCGCTTTTAAGCAGGATAAGTTCATATATATAGTACATTTTTCATCGTTTGTAGCTTATAATTATAGTATTGCTATAAAGTGGCAGCTGGAGGGATAGTTTGCAGTCTACTTCCGGAAAAAACCGGGTGTCAAGCTCTGTCTATGTGCAAATGTTCATAGTAGTAATCGCATTTGTAATCATGGGTGTATCCAGCTTTCTTTTCATAAGCCGAATAGAACACAGAAATTTGGTAAAAGACGCAAATAATACGCTAGACTTTACAGAAACAGAAATAATAGCCAACCTTCTTGAACCTGAATCGATATTAAACGGTTACTCTGAAACAATACGCAGCATGGTTTTAAGAGGCGAAAACGAACAGACTGTTTCTGCGTACATGACAGCTATAACCAATTTCCTTGTCAGTGAAAGAGAACATATGAAAGGTTTAATTGCTACTCACGGTTATTTCTTTGTTTGGAACGGTTTATATGTATCAGGAAGAAATTGGATACCGCCTGAGAGCTTTTTACCCCAGGAACTTCCCTGGTTTCAGGATACAATTAATTCAGAAGGAAGAATAGTAATTTCCGATCCGTATAAAGATGCGGTGACAGGAAGAGCCATCCTTACATTCTCACGTTATATTACAGATGATAACGGCGGACCTCTTGCCATTATTTGCCTTGATATTGAATTAAGCAGAATTTACATGCATGCCATTTCCATAAACCTTACAGAAGGCAATTATGGAGTGCTTTTAAGCAATAACCTGGAAATTATTGCCCACCCGGAGCAATATTTAATAGGCGAGAAATTATATAACATCGACAGCGGAGTAGCTTCTCTTGCAAACGATTTGTCAATGGGAATTAATATTAACGAACGCAGAGTTAGAAATTACATGTATGAAAATTCTGTTGTGTACTTCAGGAAAATAAAATACGGCTGGTTTTTAGGCGTTATAATTCCGGTAAGGGAATATTACAGAAGCGTAAACAATATGGCTGTATTCCTTATTATCATCGGTTCATTGCTGGCTTGCGGTTTGTGCGTAATGTTGTTCTTTATTTCACGGGCGAAAATGAATTCTGATATGAAAACCCAGCAAAAAAGCATCTTTCTTGCCACAATGAGTCATGAAATACGCACGCCTTTAAACGCTATTTTAGGCATGACAGAAATTCAAATGCAGGATACATCGCACCCGCCTTCTACAAGCGAAGCGTTTATGAAGATAAAGAACTCCGGCAACCTGCTTCTGAACATAATCAATGACATTCTTGATTTGTCAAAGATCGAGGCATCTAAGCTGGAACTGATTCCTGTAAAATATGACGTATCAAGTTTAATTAATGACATTATACAGTTGAATTATATCCGGTATGAAAGTAAACCGGTTGAATTCAAGGTTGAAGTAGACGAGAACATTCCTTCGGAACTTGTTGGTGATGAACTTAGAATTAAACAAATATTAAACAACCTGCTTTCCAATGCCTTTAAATATACAGACAGCGGAGAGATTACCTTTTCGGTTAACGCCGAGTGCGTAGGCCGCGGCGGAGCTGTTATTGTTACTCTTGTTTTTCAGGTAACAGATACGGGACAGGGCATGACGCCCGAACAGATAAGCAAACTTTTTGATGAATATACACGCTTTGACCTTAAAGCTAACCGCACATCAGAAGGCGCCGGGCTTGGCATGACCATTACGCGAAACCTTGTTGATTTAATGTACGGAAAAATAATTGTCAAAAGTGATGTCGGCAAAGGTACGTCGGTAACTGTCCGGCTGCCGCAAAAAACGGATGGCGTTGGAATTCGCGGCATAATAGGCAGGGAAACTGCAGATAATCTGCAGCGCTACAGACAGGGCAATGCCATAAAATTGAAAAAATCGCAGATAACACATGAGTATATGCCGTACGGCCACATTCTCATTGTAGATGACGTGGAAACCAATTTATATGTTGCAAAGGGGCTTATGGCTCCATACGGCCTTCAGATAGATCTTGCTACAAGCGGGTTTGAAGCTATAGAAAAAGTAAAAAGCAACACCGCATATGACGTTATATTTATGGATCACATGATGCCGAAAATGGACGGCATTGAAACGACAAAACAACTCCGTAAAATGGGTTATACATTTCCCATTGTTGCATTGACAGCTAACGCCATCACGGGACAGGCGGAAATGTTCCTGAAAAACGGCTTTGACGATTTTATATCCAAGCCGATTGACATTCGCCAGCTTAATGTTTCGCTTAACAAGTTTATAAGGAACAAGCAGTCAAGTGAAGTGATAGAAGCAGCGCATAAAGAAAAAGAAAAAATGGATTTGAAAGCCGGCAGAAACTCAGGACATCAGCAAATTGACCCGCAGCTGGCGGAAATATTTGCACGTGACGCAAAAAAGGCGGTAAAGTCAATTAAATCAAGCATAGAAAATCATATAAACGGTAAAAATGATCTTCAAACATATATTATCAATATACATGCAATGAAAAGCGCTCTTGCAAATATAGGAGAAAAAGGCCTTTCTTCAGCTGCGTTCAGGCTTGAGCAGGCAGGCAGGGAAAAAGATATTAATGTTATACTGACAGAAACAAATGATTTTCTTGACAAATTGAACTTGGTTGTTAATGAAATTGAACCGGACAATGAAGATGATGAAAGCATAGAAGATACTGAAGAATCACTTATCCTGTTAAATGATAAATTAATGATCATTAAAAACGCATGCATGGCACTTGATAAAAAAACAGCAAAAGATGTTTTAAACGAATTAAGAAAAAATCAATGGTCACATAAAACAAGGGAGCTGTTAAATTTAATTTCCGAACATTTACTGCACAGCGAATTTGAAGAAGCATCAGCGCTTGTAGAAAAATACAGAGAATAGGAAAAGGCTTTTTCGGATTGTATCAAAAGTTTTTTAAGTTTGCAAATATCTCAACGGCAATTTCTTCAGGCGTTTTTCCGCCGGCTTTGATTATAATATTGGCAAGCTGTAAATATGCAACTGCACGCCGTTCATGAAGAATACGATGTGTTTCCTGCGGATTACCGCTTTGCAGAAAAGGAGGCAATTCACCATTTGAGGAACTAATAATTCTGTTCCACGCAATATCTGCAGGAACATCAAGATATACTATTATATGAGAATTTTCTTTTATTAATGAAATTGCTTTTTCGTTATCTATGATTCCGCCTCCTGCTGCCATTACAAATTGCCGCCTGCGCTTTGGATTATTTTTATTTAATTTAAAAAGTGCAGCTAATGCATCTGCTTCGGCTGCCTGAAAAATATCCTGACCTTTATTATATAACTGACGCGGACTTTCTCCGGTTCCCTGAGAAATTAATTCATCAAGATCAAGGAAATTATATGCGTAGAGTTTTGAAAAAACTTTTGCGGCGCTGGTTTTTCCGGAGTTTTTGGGGCCTGTCAGAATAATGTATTCCATAGCAATCTCTATTCTATGCTGCCTGAAAAGTAATTATATCTCATGGGTTATAAACTATAAGATAATATGATAAAATGCTACCATGCCAGGTTCTTTTATATTAGTAATTTTGATTATTGCTTCCTCATTACCTGCAATTGCAGTTTACATTTGGTTTCGTTTTGCAAAATATCAATTAACACTTGTTCAATTTTTATCGGCGCTTCTTGCAGGCGCAGCCGCTTTCTTTCCTGCTCTTATCTTTCAGGATTTTTTAAATATTCCATTTTCCGCCGGGGGCAGAGGGCCTTTTTTCTATCAGTTTTTTATCCGGATAGCCTTAACAGAAGAGTTAAGCCGTTTTCTGGTATTGCTGATTTTCTTTTGGATAAGCAGCAATAAACACGGCATTGATAAATCTGAATATAATTTAAGCAGGAATCTTACTTTTAACATTGTTAAAAAAGCAACCGCAATAGGACTTGTTGCCGGGTTTGGTTTCGCTATCCTTGAAAGCGCAAGATATGCTGCCGTACAAATGGACATTAGTATTTTACTGTTACGCATCTTCACCGCTGCCCTGCACGGAGCCTGCGGTTCCCGAATCGGCGCCGCTGTAGTAATGTTCCGTTCCAGTCCGGTACAGGCCATCCTGCGAATAATCACCGCTATAGCCATTCACGGCATTTACAATATGATGTTAACAATGCCGGGATTCTCGCCAATAGCGGCATACCTGATTGCCGTTTCTGCCTTAATTACAGCAATTATGACAATTCGCGGCGGCTGGACAAGCAATGCAGCCCTGCACAACACACTTGACAATACGCTTGACAAAAACAAAGAAAATTAATAGTCTTTTAAGACACGACGCAAGGTAGAGCAGTTGGCAGCTCGTCGGGCTCATAACCCGGAGGTCGTAGGTTCGAGTCCTACCCTTGCTAATCACAAGAAGCCCCGGAAAAGGGCTTTTTTGCATTTCTAAACACCTAAAGAGGTTCGTTGAACTATTTTAGGTGAGAGACTTCCCCTAATCTGGAAGCTTCGCCATTCTGGCTCGCTGATAAGTTCCACAGGGTGTTCCTAACCATTGCAAAGACTGAATGACAAAAGAATAACATAGAAACTTGGGAATAAGTTCCCTGTTTCTAGATTTGATTTCATTGTTATTTATTAATATAACTGAAAAACTTTCACCGATATTGTTCACCTTATACAGTATTATTAGAAAAGAGTCTCTTGAAGAATAGCCTGCTATAGGTAATATAAAGATTTGAGGAAATATTCCAGACTCTCACACCGATTGCAGCATCGCTTCCCTCAAAATAGCATTCATACGAACCTGCCAACACCTTCCTGTACTTTTTAACCATTCAAGGATATCAGCATCTAATTGAACCCTGATGGTTTTCTTGATTGGCTTGTTTTCCGCTATATTTTGGTTATGGGGAGATTTCATCGGAGTTAATTGTTCATTGGTCTTTTCCGTAATGAGCATAATAAAAACTACCTTCCTACGCCACTGCTTTCTGTTTGATACTTAATTGATAGCCGAGGTAGTCAAGAACATTTACTACGGTATTAAATGACGGATTACCGTCATGTGCCAGAGATCGATATAAACTTTCACGTGCCAGATTTAATTCCTTTGCTATTTGTGCTATACCTTTTGAACGAGCGATGTCTCCAAGAACTGCAAATAATAATGCAGTATCATTTTCTTCAAGAGCCGCTTCAAGATAAGCAATAACATCTTCCTTTGTGTTAATATTTTCTGCCATATCCCATACAGTAGTTTTTTCTTTCATAATTAAACCTCCAAATCTTTTACAAGTTCTTTTGCTTTTACAATATCTTTATCTTGTGTTGATTTATCACCGCCACATAGCAGAATAATAATTTCTCTTCCGGTTTCTTTGAAATAAATTCGATAACCTTGACCGTAATCAATACGCATTTCAGAAATGGCTTAACATCGCCTGGATTGCCAATAACGAGCCTCCTAATCCTAATATCTTTGCACGAGTATCTCTAAGAGCTCCATACCACTTTTTGTATGTATCAGTTTTCCGTATTTCCTTCATAATTTCATTGTAACTTAAAAGTCACTTGATGTCAATAGGACGCATACCTGATATAATATCAAAATGAAAAATATAGAACTTTTAGCTCCTGCCGGAGATATGAATAGATTGAGACTTGCTGTAAAATACGGAGCCGATGCCGTTTATCTGGGCGGCAGGTTCGGACTGCGGGCAAGCGCGGCTATAGAGGATGATTATCTTAAGGAGGCCGTCTCCTGTGCGCATTCACACGGCAAAAAGGCATATGTAACCGTAAATATATTTGCGCGTAACGCCGACTTTGACGCGATTGAGGTTTATTTAAAACGGCTCCGGGAAATTGATGTTGATGCGGTAATCGTATCTGATCTTGGCGTATTAAAACTTGTCCGGGAAAATACAGACCTTGAAATACACATTTCCACTCAGGCCAATGTATTAAACAAGTTTACCGCAGAGGAATACATCAAGCTTGGAGCAAAGAGGATTATCCTTGCGCGTGAATGCAGCCATACCGAGATAAAGGAAATAGCTTCTCATGTAATGAATGAATGCGATATCGAAGTCTTTGTACATGGAGCAATGTGCGTTAGTTATTCCGGACGGTGTATGATTTCCAATTACATGACAGAGCGCGAAGCAAACCGCGGCGAGTGCGCTCAGCCCTGCCGTTACAAATACACAGCCCTGGTTGAAGAATTCAGACCTTCCGAGCGCTGGGCAGCCGAAGAGGATTCTCACGGCACATATATAATGAACAGTAAAGATCTTTGTCTTATCAATCACCTGGATGAGCTTGTATCCTGCGGCGTAACAAGTTTTAAAATTGAAGGGCGCATGAAATCGGAATATTATGTTGCCGCAACAGTAAACGCATACAGAAGAGCTTTAAACGGCGAAAAGTTTGATTATATAAAGGAAATAGATAAAGTTCCGCACAGACCCTGGACAACCGGATTTGTTTTTGAAAAGGGCAATCATCTGTTTACAGAACATTCAAATCAGATATCAACACATGAAGTTGCAGGTATGTGCCTTGGTAACAATAAAATACTGCAGCGAAATGTTTTTTGCGAAGGAGATGAGCTGGAAATATTGTCACCCGGCAAAAATCATAATTTGACTTTTAAGGCAAAATCCATCAAAGACGAACAGGGGCAAATTATTACGCGGGCGAACAAGGCGAATGCCGTCTATTTTATAGAAACGGGCGGAATTACACTTGAACCTGATGAGTTCCTGCGGAAGAAAATTATTTAAAAATTGTTTTACGCCTTTGCTCTTCTTAATCTTACATTTTCAATGTCATAACTGAAAAGTTCGCGAAGATCGTTAAGGCCAAGAGCCATAAGCGCCATGCGATCGATGCCGATTCCCCAGGCGGCGACAGGCACGTTTACTCCAAGGCTTTCTGTAACTTCGGGGCGGAATATGCCGGAACCTCCAAGCTCAAACCAGCCAAGTACAGGATGCTTGATGTGCACTTCCACAGACGGTTCTGTAAACGGAAAGTATCCTGGTACATATTTAACTTCTTTTGCGCCGGCAACTTCGCAGGCAAACATTTCCAGCATGCCCAAAAGCGTGCGGAGATTGACATTTTCACCTAACACAATGCCTTCCGTTTGGTAAAAATCCGGCAGGTGGGTTGCATCCACGCGGTCATAACGGAAACAGCGCGCAATTCCAAAGTACTTGCCGGGGATTTTTGCATCAGGCAGTTTTTTTGCGGAAAGAACAGTTCCCTGTGAGCGTAAAATAAGACGGCGCGTAAAATCACGGTCAAAGCTGTAGTTCCAGCCGCGGCTTCCTGTTGCGCCTCCGTTCTCATGAGCGGATGCGACATTGGAAAGCCACGGCTCGTCTATTGAGTTTGCGCGCGCAACCTTGCGGCTTGCGCCAGGCTCTGCAATGCTGTACGCATCATGAATATCCCTTGCCGAATGGAATTGCGGCATAAAAAGAGCGTCTGAATTCCAGAACTCCGTTTCAACCAGGGGGCCGTCAAATTCTTCAAAGCCAAGAGAGGCAAGTTTATCTTTTACATTTTCAAGGAATTTTGCATACGGGTTACTGCGCCCGGGGGTCAATCTTACAGGCGGCGTTTTTACATTGTAAGAGCGGAATGTTTTACCCTTCCAGCTGCCGTCTTCCAGCATAGCCTGAGTCAGAGCGCCGATTTCATCGCCTGTAATTCCTGCAGCTTTTAAAGCGGCCGCAGCATCGGCAGCGGGAACTGTTCCGTTATCTGCAACAGTAAAACCAAAGAAAACTGTTTCCCTGTCTATCTGGCGGAAGGGCGCATCCGCTGCTCCGCGTTTTTTTGCAATGCCGGACATGATTTTTTTTTCATCGTCATTAAGCGATGCTTCCGCAAGCAGGCCGTCCTTTTTTAAAAGGCCCCGTATAATATTAAAGTGAGCCAGCACAGGATTTTTTTTTGGATCATCAAGATGCTCAAGAGGCAAAGCGGTAATAACTTTTTTATCGCTGTCCATTGCCAGAACGCCAAGTTTTGAAAGGCTTCCAAAAGCGCTGCCAATGTCTTTATTTTCCATTTTTAACTCTTGCGCAATATCGGGCAAACTCGGCTTTTCCGTCCTCTGCCGGACTAATTCCAGTATCCGCTCTTCGGGGCTGCCCTTGTCTTTCCATTCCTGACCAAGACCTGTTAATTCGTAATAAACCGCCGCTTCCCGTCTTAATTCACTTACAAGCCCCTTCCCGGCAAGCCAGGACAGCGCCTGATTTCCATTTCCCGGTTTAAAACCCAGGTCCTTCTCAACTTTTTCGATTGTAAGTTCATCGCCTTTTTTGTAAAAAAGAAGAATTCGTATTTCAAGCGGGTGAAGATTTTTAATAATATTTTTAATCTCAACAGACATGACAACCTCAATTTGACGCCAGAAACGGATCACTCATTAAGATTCTGCCGCTAATTTAATATGATAAAACTACCAAAAATCAACAGTGCGGTCAATAGAGTTGCCTGGAAACCGTACAACTATTTATTAAAGACATTGATTTTTATATATATGGTAATATAATTATATCATGAAAAAGTACACGAGTATAAAAACAAAAACAACCATTTACACAGTAACTTTAGTTGTTGTCGGTTTCATAATAATATGCCTTATAATGTTTATCACGCTGTTTAGCTCTCAGCAAAATACAGTAAGGGCGGAGTTCAGAGAAATTATCAGAAAGCATGCATGGAACTTTGAAAGGAGAATCTACAATGCGATTGATTACCTTTCAGTAATTTCCAATATTGTGGAATTCCAGGTTATCGAAGGCGTAACCGACAGAGAAGCGCTGCAAAATTTTATACCCGGTATCTTTAGTCAATATCCCGACATAAACAGTTCCAGTCTCTACTTTGAACCAAATATGTACGACGGCAAAGATACTCAATATGTTGGTACAGAATACGGAACCGCTCTTTCAGGCAGGATAAGTTATTATTACAGGCATAATAACGGTGAAACAATCATCCTTCCGGAATCAATAGAAAACGAGCTTGAATTTTCATATCCGTTTTACATTGCTTCAAGGGAATTAAACGCTCCTTTATACACAGAACCTGCAATCTATAACATCGAGGGGAAAGATACTCTGATGTTTATCATCATATATCCGATACACAGCCGGAACGGAGAATTTATAGGCGCGGTTACGGCGGATATTTATCTTGGCGATATTTATGAACAGCTTGAGCAGGAAAAAATATTCAATACAGGATATATAATTATCGCAACAGACAAGGAAAAAATTGTTTACAGTCCGCGGTATGAAGATGTTGGCAGAACACGGGAAGAGGTTGGCATCATTCACGCTCTGCCGGAAGACACAGAAGGAATATTGATTTTTAATTCCAGATCCATCCTGAATGATAAAAAAACATTAAAGGCGATAAATACTATCTTCATTCCGGAACTTAACAGCCGGTTTTTCGTTTCAATTTCCGCTCCTGTTGACGAGATTAATGCGCATGGAACAAGAATTGCACTTATCATTTTATTCTTAAGTATAATTACAATTATCTTTGTGACATTGCTGCTTTATTACCTTATTGGCAGAATGACAAAACCCTTAAAAACATTTACAGAAATCGCAAGAAATTTCGGACAGGGTAATTTTTACACAAGAATACCGGGTGAATATAATGATGAGTACGGCATTCTGAAAGACACAGTTAATTTAATGGCGGAACAGATCGAAGCTCAAATTAAAGAATCCAAATTGAATCTTCGCGTACTGCAGACAATATTAAACGGCATTGACTCATTTATTTATGTCACAGTTCCGCAAACCGGAGAAGTGCTTTTTATAAACGAAAAGATGAAGAAGATGTTCAACATGAAAGGCAACGAGGGAATCGGAGAATACTGCTATAAGATTTTCAGGAAGGATCAGGATAAGATGTGCGATTTCTGCCCGTGTATTGAACTTGATAAAAACCCGGATAAAGTTATTGTATGGGAAGAGCGGGTTCCGGAATTGAATCGTGACATCCGGCATATAGACTGTTATATCGATTGGCCCGGAGACTTAAAAGTTCACATGCAGCAAGCCATCGATATTACCGATATAAAAACAATTACAGAAGAAAAGTTTAAGGCGGAACGCGAGGCGCAGGATCTGGCGGAAAAGAAAGCTCACGCCGAAGAGACATCACGCATGAAATCAGTTTTTCTTGCCAGCATGAGCCACGAAATAAGAACGCCTATGCACGGAATCATAGGATTTTCAGATCTTGCGCTGGATGATAACCTGCCCCAGAAAGCAAAAAACTATTTAACAAAAATAAAAGCAAGCGCGGAGAGCCTTTTAATAATACTTAATGATATTCTTGATGTATCAAAAATAGAAGCCGGAAAAATAGAGCTTGAGAATATTCCGTTTAACATTGGAGAAGTAATAAAGCTCTGCCGTATTATCGCCACGCCCAATGCCAGTGAAAAAGGCCTTACGCTTTTCTTTTATGCCGAGCCTTCTGTCGGCAAACTCCTGCTTGGTGATCCTACAAGGCTGCGGCAGGTGCTTCTTAACCTGTTGTCAAATGCCGTCAAATTTACAAATAACGGCATGGTAAAACTCCTTGCCGCAATTGTTGATTCCAAACCGGACAGTATCACTATGCATTTTGAAGTTAAAGACAGCGGCATTGGAATGACAGAAGATCAAATTAAAAAAATATTCCAGCCGTTTATACAGGGAGATGACAGCACCACGCGCAAATACGGCGGAACAGGCCTTGGCCTTACAATAACAAAAAGTTTTATAGAACTTATGGGCGGAGATTTAAAAGTTGAAAGCAACCCCGGCGTTGGCAGCAGGTTCAGCTTTAATTTAACATTTAAAACAATAGATGCGGATGTCAGCCAGTCTAATCTGGACATTTCGGTGAACTGTAATGAAAAGCCTTTTTTTAACGGCGAAGTATTGATCTGCGAAGACAATGATCTTAATAAAATGGTCATAAGTGATCATCTGAATAAAGTGGGATTAAAAACCGTCATTGCAGAAAATGGCAAGGTTGGCGTAGAACTTATAAAAAACCGCATGAAAAACGCTGAAAAACCGTTCGATCTGATATTTATGGATATACATATGCCGGTAATGGACGGCCTGGAAGCTGCAAAAAATATTATAAAAATAGGAAGCAGGGTGCCCATTATCGCATTGACAGCTAACGTTATGACCAATGACAAGGAAGCATATTTTGCATCAGGTATGGTTGACTGCCTGCCAAAACCTTTTGTCGTACAGGAATTATGGACAATACTTTTAAAGTACATAACTCCTGTCAGCATGATGACAATAAACAGGAATGCAGATACTAACGAAGAAGAAGATCATCGCATGGAAATAATGGCCGCTTTTGTAAAGGGTAACAGGGATACTTTTAAGAATATAAGTGATGCGCTGGAGGCGGGAGATATAATTCTTGCGCACAGGCTTGTACATACATTAAAGGGCGTTGCAGGTTTAATTGGCATGACAACGCTTGCAGAGGCCGCAAAAGTCCTTGAGCAGACAATTTCCCTTGGCAAGACAGAGCAATTGGATGATGAGATGAACGCGCTTGAAACAGAGCTGAAAACGGCGCTGGAAAAACTTGCGCAGCTTACGGATAAATACACAAATAATATTACAAAAAAAACAGCAAATGCGTTATCATTAAGCAGAGATGATGCTATAAAGTTTCTTGAAAAACTTGATAACCTTCTTGAATCCGACAATTATGACAGCCTGGATATGGCAAAAGAATTAAGCTCTATTCCGGGATCACAGGAGCTGGCAGAACAAATTGAAAATCTGGAATTTAAGAAGGCGCGTGAAACACTTGCCGCAATAAAATCACAAATAGCTGCAGGGTGGCAGTAACACGGAGAAGGAATGAGCGACGTAAAGAAAATACTTATTGTGGACGACGAAAAAATTAACATTATGGCGCTGGCTCAATTTCTAAAACCCAAATATGACATTATCATCGCTACAGACGGCGCATCTGCGCTGGAAGCTGCCGCAAAACACCTTCCGGATATAATTTTACTGGATATAATCATGCCTGACATGAACGGTTATGAGGTTCTTATTAAATTAAAAGATTCCTCCAATACCATGGCTATACCGATTATTTTTTTGACCGGACTTAACAATGCAGAGGACGAGGAAAAGGGCCTATCGCTCGGCGCTGTTGATTATATTACAAAGCCGTTTAATCAAACTATTGTAAAAGCAAGAATCGGGACGCATTTAAAGATGGCGGATTATATAAAAACAATCGAGAAACTATGCATGCTCGATGCGCTTACAGGCCTGCCAAACAGGCGGGGTTTTGACATTCGCGTCGAAGCTGAATGGGGACGCGCTTTCAGAGAAAAAAAATCCCTTGGCCTTATCATGATGGATTTGGATAATTTTAAAAAATACAATGACACATACGGGCATCCGCAAGGTGATGTCTTATTGCAGACAATTGCAGAAATCCTGAATAATACCCTTCAGAGAGCATCGGATGTTGCGGTAAGATGGGGCGGAGAAGAGTTCTGTGTTTTACTGCCGGACACAGACATTAAAGGTACATACAATATTGCAGAACAAATACGGATAAACGTAATGAAGACCAACATTCAAATTTCCAACGAAAAAGGCACGACCGTAACAATCAGCCTTGGCGCTCACTCAAAAATTCCCGGCACAAACGATTTAATCGCCGATTATATATCTGAAGTTGACCAATTACTCTATACCGCAAAGAAGAACGGCAAAAATATGACATGCACTTTGTCAGGCTGAGATATTGACTTAAAACAGAAACCACTACCACTTATAGCGTTATACTGCGTTAATACACGCTACATCTAGTGTCATGTAATATTCGGTTACCAAAATAGCATTATGCGTTAATTCCTTATTACATAAGGAATTAACTTAACATATAATTGTGTCATTTGAATATTACATGACACTTGTGTCTATATTTATATCGGAATTTCCTTGACCCAAACGCAGTTTTTTTGTATTTTCTATATAAGAAGGGAATTTTACTCATTAAAAAATGGATATGTGGGAATTGTAATGTCAAGACATGAATCTCAAAACGAACAGCCTGATGTTGTACCGTCAGAGGAGGGCTTATCTCAGGCTGATAATGGCGCTGCGGAGCCTGGAGTAAACGAACAGGAAAACACAGCCACTCCGGAAGAAAAAATAACTGAGCTGGAAATCAGACTTGCAGATAAACACGATCAGCTTCTCCGGAAAGCGGCGGAATTTGAGAATTTCCGCAAGAGAATAAATCAGGAAAAAATCAGCGCAATTGAATACGCAAACCAGAGCCTGCTTCTGGACATCATCCCGGTAATTGACGATTTTGAAAGGGCCATTCAGGCCGGGGAAAGCGGCATACAAACATGTTCTGCAGAATACACAAGCTTTCTGGAAGGAATCAAAATGATTGAGAAACGCCTAGTCAATCAGCTTGAGTCAAAATGGGGGCTTAAACGTTTCAATTCCGCAGGAGAACTATTCGATCCAAACCTGCACGAAGCGCTGATGATGGAAAAATCTCCCGATGTAAATGAAGCAACAGTACAGGATGATTTAATAAAAGGATACATGTTAAAAGAAAGAGTTATCCGGGCAGCAAAGGTAAAAGTTCTCATGCCCGATACAGAGAAAGCATAAAAAATAATTATAAATATAGCGGCAATACAGCCGCTTAATAAGGAGAGGAAAATGGGTAAAATTATTGGTATCGACTTGGGAACCACCAACTCTTGCGTGTCCGTTCTTGAAGGCGGAGAACCCATAGTCATTCAAAGTTCAGAGGGCGGGCGCACTACCCCTTCCATAGTTGGCTTTACAAGCAAGGGAGAAAGGGTTGTCGGCGCAACTGCCAAAAACCAGATGATCACAAATCCGGAAAATACAGTTTACTCAATGAAACGTTTTATGGGACGCCGTTACTCGGAAGTTACCAATGAAATGAAACTTGTTCCATATCGCGTAACAGAGCAGGGCGATGATGTGCGCATTGACATTGACGGAAAAAAATATTCGCCGCAGGAATTGTCCGCCTTCATTCTGCAAAAAATGAAAAAAACTGCCGAAGACTACCTAGGCGAGAGTGTCACAGAAGCTGTAATTACAGTTCCGGCATATTTTAACGACTCGCAAAGACAGGCAACCAAGGACGCCGGAAAAATAGCAGGCCTTGATGTTAAACGTATTATCAACGAGCCTACCGCCGCATCACTTGCGTTCGGCTTTAATAAGGATTCAAAAAAAGACAAAATTATCGCCGTTTACGATCTTGGCGGCGGTACCTTTGACGTTTCCATTCTTGAATTGGGCGACAATGTTTTTGAAGTAAAAGCCACAAACGGCGATACTCACCTTGGCGGGGATGATTTTGACCGCCGTATTATGGAATGGCTGATCGCAGAGTTCAAAAAAGACACAGGCATCGATCTTGCGCAGGATCGCATGGCGCTTCAGCGCCTCCGCGAAGCATCGGAAAAAGCCAAAATTGAATTATCATCGATGCAGAGCACAGAAATCAACCTGCCCTTTATTACTGCCGATCAAAGCGGCCCCAAGCATCTTCAAAAATCATTGACAAGGGCAAAGTTTGAACAAATGGTCGAGGATCTTCTTGCGCGCTCAAAAGAGCCATGCAAGAAGGCGCTTGCAGATGCAGGCCTTAACGCAGATCAGATTGATGAAGTCATCCTTGTAGGCGGCTCAACCCGCATTCCCGCTGTTCAGCAGATTGTAAAGGAACTGTTTAAAAAAGAACCCAACAAGGGCGTTAATCCCGATGAAGCTGTCGCAGTAGGCGCGGCTATTCAGGGCGGCGTTCTTGGCGGCGATGTAAAAGACGTACTGCTTCTTGACGTTACGCCTCTTTCGCTTGGCATTGAAACGCTTGGCGGCGTAATGACAAAATTAATTACACGTAACACAACCATACCTACGCGCAAGAGCCAGACATTCTCCACCGCAGCAGACGGCCAGACTGCAGTTTCCATTCAGGTACTGCAGGGTGAACGCGAAATGGCAAACCAGAACCGTCTTCTCGGCCGCTTCGATCTTATTGGCATTCCTCCCGCTCCGCGCGGAGTTCCGCAGATTGAAGTAACCTTCGATATTGATGCAAACGGTATTGTCCAGGTCAGCGCAAAAGATCTTGGCACCGGCAAGGAACAGAAAATCCGCATAGAAAGCTCAAGCGGCTTAAGCGATTCTGATATTGACCGGATGGTCAAAGAAGCGGAACTCCACGCTGAAGAAGATAAAAAAGAGCGTGAAAGAGCCGAAGTGCGCAACGAAGCCGATTCTATGATTTACAGCACAGAGAAAAATATTAAAGACCTTGGCGATAAAGTTAACGCCGAAGATAAATCCAAAACAGATGAAGCAATTGCAGAATTACGCAGGGCGCTTGAAAGCGGTGATATCCAGTCCATAAAAGACAAGACAGAAACGCTCAAACAGGCTTCCTATAAAATTGCAGAAGAAATTTATAAACAGCAGGCAGCGTCAGGCCAGCAGCCCGGCCCCGATATGGGAGGCTTTAATCCCGGCGAACAAAATCCTGGCGGCGGCGATTCCAACACAAAAGGCGCCGAAGATGCGGATTACGAAGTAGTGGATGACGACAAGAAATAGGGGGAAGAGAGGATAAAGAATTTAAGGGTTAAGGGATTAAGAATCGTTATTTGAAATTTAAGCGTGTAAAAATCGGTTTCTTACTCCCGGCCCCTGATACTGACTCCTGAATAAAAATGGCAAAAAGAGATTACTACGAAGTTCTGGGCGTACAAAAAAATGCTTCCAAAGATGATATAAAAAAAGCATACAGAAAACTCGCTGTTCAGTATCACCCGGATAAAAATGCCGGCGATAAAAAAGCAGAGGAAAAATTCAAGGAAGCAACTGAGGCTTATGAAATACTCGCCGATGACCAGAAGAAGGCCGCATATGATCAATTCGGTTTCGCCGGAGTTGAGGGTATGGGCGGCACTCATGACTGGAGCAACTTCCGTGGTTTTGAAGATATTTTCGGCGAAGGCGGTTTTGGAAATATATTTGAAAGTTTTTTCGGCGGCAGTTTCCGCAGAGGCGGCAGCAGCGTAAGACAGGGCGCCAATCTTCGCTATGATATAGAGATTCCTTTTAAAGACGCAGTTTTCGGCACAAAGGTTGAAATACAATATTCACATAACGAGTCATGCAAATCATGTAACGGCGCAGGCACATCAGACGGTTCGGGCAAGAAAACCTGCCCTGTCTGCCGTGGTTCAGGCCAGGTAAGGCACAGTCAGGGATTTTTCTCTGTTGCAACGACATGTCACCAATGCCACGGAGAAGGCTCAATAATTGAAAAGCCATGCAGCGATTGCGGCGGTTCCGGAACTCAGAAAAAACGGCAGAAGATCATGGTTACTATTCCTGCGGGAGTAGAAAACGGCAAACGCATTGTTATACCAAGACAGGGTGACGCTGGCCCCAATAACGGCCCTCCCGGAGACTTGTATGTTTTTATCAGGGTAAAACCTCATGAATACTTTGAACGCCAGGGTTACGATCTTTACTGCGCGGTTCCCATCTCCATAAGCCAGGCAGCTCTTGGCGCCGACATTCATGTATCAACACTGGATAACAAAACCATAAAAGTAAAAGTTCCTTCCGGAATCCAGAATGGAAAAATGCTGCGGATTCGCGACGAAGGCGTTCCTGCAGGAAGCCAGCGGGGTAATTTATATATAAAGCTTATGGTGCAAATCCCGGAAAAACTTTCACGCCGCGGAAAAGAGCTGCTTGAAGAACTTGCAAAAATTGAAGGTCAAAACGACAGTCCCAAGCCTATTTCCTTATCACAGCTTGGAGATGTGTAAGTCCAAAGGCAGAATTGGCATAACGCGGCCGTTATTCTTAAGAAGATATTGAATATCAGTGTTAATAACGTCTCTGGAGCTTCCCCAAAAAAACGACCTTATAGTAAGCATGCTTTGCATAAGCCTGTCAATGAATTTGGGTTCCGGATAACTTCTGTATTGTACTTTTGCATCATCAGGAATTCCAGCCATGTTACGCGCTATTCTTATCGCATCGTAAAGTCCGCCTACACTGTCTGTTAACCCGGCATCAAGCGCGCGTATGCCGGAAAATATCCGCCCCTGCGCGGCTTCTTCAACTTTTTCAATTTTCATGCCGCGGCCGGCTGCAACCTTCGTTACAAATATATCGTATATATCTTTTATGTATGTTTTATAACGGCTCTCTTCATGTTCGGTTAAGTTCCTGTAGGGAAAAAGAAAACCGGAATAAAGATCGGAATGCTCGCCGCGCTTTAAAATATCAATATTAAATCCAAGCCTGGAACTCAATCCATTGTCATAAAACCAGCTGCCAATTACACCTATAGAACCTGTAATCGTATATGGATTTGCAACAATGTGGCTGGCATTCATTGCAGCCCAATAACCTCCTGAAGCGGCCATGCTGCCCATGCTCACAACAACAGGCTTCTTGAGTTTCGCATAACGCACTGCTTCATCAATATTATCCGCTGCTTCTGCGCTTCCTCCGGGTGAGTTTATTCTTATTACAATCGCTTTGACCCGTTTGTTATCTGCTAATTCAATAATTTGCCGCGAGAGTTTAGCTGTCTCCATTCCCGTTTCCATATCTGTTTGGCCGTCCGCATAGACAATCGCAACAACCGGAGGCCTGCTGAAAAGACCGCCTGCTCTTGGAGCAGCGTAAGATATACTGCTGCGCATCAAACTGGAATCTGAATTTCCATATAAAACAATCTGACTTATTTCTTCGCCTTCCATATCACTGATGGCTTTAAGCGCCGCTTCTCTTCTGCCAATATAGTCAACAAGGCCTCTTTCATGCGCGTTTTTTGCAGAATAAAAAAACTCATGGTTTAAAATTGTGTCAAATTCTTCGGTTGTCCAGTTCCGGGCATTCATCAAGGTCTCGCGTGTAAGATTGAAAATGTCATCCAGGTAATCATTGTATTGCCTCTTGTCCGCTTCCGACATTGAATCCCTTGTAAATGTCTCCACTGCGGATTTGTATTCAAAATAATTAAGTTCTCTGACACCTATTCCCAATTTTTCCAGTGTCTGCCGGACATATCCCCTTCCCATTGAATAACCCAGTACGGTTAATATGCCAAGTTCATCCATAATTATTTTGTCCGCCACTGACGCAAGAAGATAAGTGTCTGTATCGGCGAAACTAATGTAAGCGCAGATTTTTTTTCCGCTTTCTTTAAACTGCTCCAGAGCGGTACGCAATTCCCAAAAATAGTCTCTGCCGGCGGAAACTGAACCTATATTTAATACTATGCCGCGCACTTTGCTGTCATTTGCTGCCTTATTAATTACATTGAAAATTTCAAACGGCTGCCTGGAAACAGCAAGGGGATTATTGATTCTCTTTTCATTCAGGTTTAACTCAAGATACATTTCCTGTGAAAAAAGCGGGAAAGAAATAATAAAAAGCAGCCAAAAAATTATAAATTTGCAGCTAACTCTCATTTTTTTGTTTTGCCTCTGGTTCCGGTCTTTTTTGCGGCTGCTTTAGCTTTTTTTACCGTTGATTTTTTTACAGTCACACTTGTAGTTTTTGGCGCGGCCTTTTTTGATACTGCTTTTTTTGCTGTTGTCTTCTTTGCTGCAGCTTTTTTTGGCTGCGCTTTTTTTACAGTTGCCTTTGCTTTTGGCGCGGCTTTTTTTGCTTTTGTTGCAGGTTCAGTTTTTTTCACAGCGCTTACTTTCTTCTCAACTTGTTTGGTTTTTGGCGCAGATTTTTTTGTCTTTGCTGCAGGTTTAGTTTTTTTCACAGCGCTAGCTTTCTTCTCAACTTGTTTAGTTTTCGGCGCAGATTTTTTTGTCTTTGCTGCAGGTTCAGCTTTTTTCACAGCATCTGCTTTCTTTTCGGCCTTTTTTATTTTCGGCGCGGCTTTTTTCGTCACTGGAGCTTTTTCAGCAGGAACTTTTAAACCGGATGTTTTTTTCTTTGCTGTTCCGGCTTTTGGTTTTGCAGTCAGAATATCCAGCAGGTTGTCAAACCGATATTCAGATTTTTTTTCCGCTTTTGTCAGCGCATCATAAATGCCGGAAATGCGGTTTATCCGCTCTTCGACCGGCATTTTTATTGAACCTTCCATCATAAAGAAAAATGATGAATAATAAACAGCATTTTCAAAACCTTCCTTGTTAAACCACATAACATCATTAAAGAAGTTTATTCCAAGAATGCGCCTGAAGTCCTCACTAAGATAATTTTCTTCAATAATCAGAGCGGCAAACTCAGAAGGTGATAATCCGGAAATATCTTTCTTTGCAGGGCGATCCCAGCTATGCGGAACATTTGTCCGGCCAAGACTGGCTTTTAAAAGGTCTGTTATCTGCCATGCTTCCACATCAGAAGCACCGAAGTTTTTGTATGTTTGCCTTAACTTGCGGCCAAGATCCCAGTGATCAAAAGCAAGATCCGCAGCGTGAAGCCCCGTTGCTCCCTTTCCGTTCTGCAAACGGCCTATTATCAGGCGCAGAAGAGACAGCACACCGTAGCTTAGCGCAACGGCGTAAAGCATCTGTCTTTCTGCCATGCATTTAGTTATTTGATCAAGCAGCGGAGATTTGGTCTTTTTAAGCGTATCTGTAATACTTTTAAACCTGTTTATAAACATTTCAAATTCTTTCCAGATTGCATCAGTTTTAACAGGTGTAAATTTTATATCTGTGTTTTTTGCCTGATCTTTTGCTGTCCATGGATCCCAGGAACCATTCGCGCCGGTTATAAAGAAAGAAGCTGTTTTTATAAACTCTTCAACGGGCGTTTTAAATGAATCGGCAAAAGATTTTTTGTTTATGGATTCCTTTAAACCAATTATAAATTCCGGGTTTAAAATTTCCATGAACCGGTAATAAAGATCGCCAAGAAAAATATCTTTTATCGCTGCATGAGGACAGGGTACGCCTCTTCCGTTCAAGTCATTGTTCAGTCTTGCCCAGCGTCCTTTTGCGTCATCTTCAACTTCGCATACATCAAGATAAACCTGAGTTTCGTATCCTCTAAGGCCGATGAAAAAACCGTCTTCGCTGATTGCCTTGGAAGAGCGGATGAACCAAAGATTGGATATCTGCTCGCGCAGCAGCGTAAAGTATTGAGCTTCGCCGTGCAGGGCAAGCGCCTCACTCAAACTGTCTCTGCGCGTATTGCCTCCGTCATTGCCCGTTCCGGCAGGTACCGGCACAGGCGGATCGCTTACTTTAATCCAGCCCGATGTTTCGTAGTAGGAGTTGTTATAGAATATAAGCGCTTTTTCTTCACGGGCGCCTATCCAGGTACGGTTTGAATAGGCAAAAACATTTTCGTTAACAGAACCGCCGTTACAGTAAAGATCGTATATTCTGAAGTTGGCGCTGCCGGAAAACAGGGAACGTTTTTTCATTAGCGGAAATATTTCACGCTCATGACGGTCTACAAGATACCCGTCTGGTTTTTCGTCTTTATAAGAGCGGCGGTATTCCATGCCGTATTTTTCTTCAAAGCCGTCTATTTGACCGTGTCCGAACATTGGCAGACCCGGCATTGTAACAAGCAATGTACAAATGCCGAAATATTTATCGCCCTTGCCGAATTGCGCTACAGCGGTATCTTCATCCGGATTGTTCATAAAGTTTACAAAACGTTTTAAGATTTCAGGATCGAACTCCATTGTGTTTTTAATGGTAGCGCGATACTTGTCGTTTTCTTCGTTCTTAAGCATGTTCATAAATGCCGAGTTGTAAACACGGTGCATGCCTAAAGTACGCACAAAGTATCCTTCCATCATCCAGAAAGCCTCTGCAAGCAGCAAGGTATTCGGCGCTTCTACGGCGCAGCGATCAACAACTTCGCGCCAGAATTCATTTGGAATACGGCGGTTAAACTCTTCGGTAGAGATTGCATGTTCTGCGCGGCTTGCAATTGCTCCGCCTGTGCCTGGCGCGGGATACCAAAGGCGCTGAATGTGACGCTTTGCAAGCGTCATGGCGGCATCGAAGCGCACTATCGAGAACTGCTGGCAAACGCCGATAATCGTACGGATTACAGCCTCGCGCGCTTCAGGATTAAGAAAATCAATCTGCGCAGTATCGTTCCAGGGCATAGAAGTGCCGTCATTACCATGATAGATATAGCGCGTTTCTCCTGTGCGATTATCTGCCCTTTTAAAAACGACAGCAGCATCGCTTCGTGAAAAATAATGTTCCTCAATCTGGACAGTGATATCGCCCCGGCCTGAAAGATTGCCGCAGTTATAGTTATACGTGGGAAAGGGCGGATGCTGGAGCTGAAGAAAGCGGTCTGGATGTTCTACAATCCATTTACTGTCAAGACCTGTGTGATTGGGAACCATATCAGAACCAAGCCTAATACCCCGGTGCATGCAGCGATCGCGCAGATTACAAAGCGCGCCCCAGCCGCCCAGTTCGTTTGCTATGTCGTAATCGTACAGACTGTAAGCAGAGGCGGCAGCTTCGGGATTTCCTGTCCACTGCTTTATAGTTTTGCTGGCCTGACTTCTCTCCCATACGCCGATTAACCAAAGACCTGTAAAACCGCGGCGGGCAAGCTCATCAAGTTCTTCATCCGGAATTTGATCAAGGCGGACAATTTCCTTGTTGTATTTTTGCGATAATTGAAAAAGCCATACAAGCGTGCTCTTTGCCATCAATACAGTTTTGGGCATCCAGTCCTGATCGGGACTGAATCTTTCATATTCATCGAGGCCGGCAAAAGTCAGCACTTCGCTCGGACCGGGGCCAAAGAAAACGGATTTATCTTCCTCGTTTATTACATCAAGACTCATTAGAAGACGCGACATGAATTTTGAAATTAAAAGCCCCCAGTGTTTTCGCATATAATCAAGCTGTCCTAAAAGAGAATCTGGACACGCAAGGGCAGGAGAGCGAAGGAAGTCCCAAAGATTCATTCCATCCGGGCCGAAAGACGGCATGTCTTTTAAGTGGGCTTTTAATTCCTCAATTGCATCCGGATAGACAGTTGTTTTGGACAGAATGCTGTCGTCAAACATAAACTTAAATGGTTTAAAAGCAGGGTTTAAATTTGCAAGAGACAGGAGCATTGTTTCTTCGATGGAAAGAGCGCGGCAGCTTTCACCTTCTTCCTTACTCTTTAAATACTGCTCAACATTTTTCTCGCCCCTGTACACAGAGCGCGGCGGAAACTGTGCGGAAAATCCTTTTAATAAGCCGCCTGTTCTGTCTTCACCAAGATTGGTTTCCAGCCTTTCAAGCGCTGTATCAAAAATATCGCCCTGAACTTCCTCACGGTAGAGGGATACGACATAGTGAAGGATTTCATCAATAAGGCCCATGGCATAGAGCTGGCCGGCTTTAATATAACGCTCAGGATGAGCGGGATCCTGCTTCAGGTTGAATTTATTCGCAAGCTCCCGGCACTGTTTAAGGTCGGCAAAAACTACATTTCCGGTTAATGAAAAAAGGCTGTCTCTTAATTCATATTCTATGCGGATATTGCTGTTTATGTGGAATTCCATGCGTGTCTTGCGATTTTTCGCCCATGATACCTTGCCTGCTTTTTCAAGTTTGGTTAGTTTAAGGGATATTTTATTCATGAACGCTCCTTTACCGACTAAAACATTATATTACATTTTCTGCCTGCTGTCAGTAAGAAAGGCATTTGATATACACCGCGTTATTTCACATCACTAGTGTCCTGTAATATTCGGTTTGTAAAATAACAAAATGCGTTAAATCCTTACTTCGCAAGGATTTAACTTAACAGACCATTGTGTCATTTGAATATTACAGAACACTATAGTAAAAATATGAAACAAATTTATAAAAAAATTGTTTAATATTTAACCGCGCAGTATTAAAATCAGCATACTTGACACAAACAGACTAGCTGATTAAACTAGTTTACAAGAACTGTCCGGAGAGGAAAAAATGTTAACTCACAAAATAGGTGCATTCGAAGCCAAAACGCATTTTTCGCAGATTTTAGAAAAGGTGGAAAATGGCGCCGATTTTATTATCACAAAAAGAGGAAAACCGGTAGCAAAGATTATCCCCTTTGAACAGGAAAATAAAATGACTGCAGAAGAAGTGATTAACGGCTTTAGGGACCTGCGAAAACACTATCGCGCTAAACCTGGTGATTTTAACATCCGGGAAGCGGTTGAAGAAGGCAGGCGATAATGATACATGTATACGATTCATCATTCGTTAGCGCGCTGGTCATTCCCGACGATAAAATTATCAGTGTTGAAAAAAACCATATCAGAATTGCAAAGTCCGGTGAAATATTTACCACTCCTTTATTTAATTATGAAATAGCAAATATCTTCAGAAACCTGGTTCGGCGTAAACGCTATACATCAAATGAAGTTGTTCAGTTTTTTCCATTTATATCTGCTATCGGTTTAAAAATAGATTTTGAAGAAGGTGTAAATTATCAACGTAGAATTTGGAACCTTAGCAACGATTATAATCTTTCAACTTACGACGCTGCTTATCTGGAACTTGCAGATCGAAAAAAAGCAGTTTTATGCACATTGGACAACAACTTAAAAAATGCCGCAAAAACACACGGTATAAAAATAATTGATTAAGGATATGAAAATGAAAACAAAGATTTTTTTAATTTCATTACTGACAGCGCTTATGCTGACAGTTGGCTGCAGCCGCGGTGAATCTCTGTATTCGGGTCAATCAAGGACAATGGCATTAGCTCTAAATGATTCGGTTGAATACGAATCAATGCACCGCGGACGAACCACCGGTGCGGCTATTGCAATGGATCACGGCGACTTCCATGATGGATCAGATTTTTCACAATCGGCAGACCTTACTAACCATGAACGAAAACTGGTAAAAAATGCATTTTTAGTAATCAGAGTTGATAATCTGGAAGCTGCAGATGCTTCTATAGCCGGCTTGTTGGAGAGGTACAATTCATATTCTGCATCAACTAGTATTTCAGAAAACCATTATTTTTACTCCCTGCGGGTTCCGGCGCCTCAATATGATGCATTCCTTTCAGATATGAATGGCATAGGAAGATTGATTCAGCGCTCAGAAAGTACAGAAGATGTAACGCTTCGTTATTATGATCTTGAGGGACGGCTTGAATCAAAGAGGGAGTTACTAAGAACCTTTCAGTCGTATCTTGGAAGGGCAAGTAACATAGAAGAAATACTATCGGTGGAAGCAAGAATCGCCGATTTACAGCATGATATTGAACGTACCGGATCTCAATTGCGTAATCTTTCAAACAGGGTTGACTATGCCACAATAGACCTTCAATTAATGGGGCCTGTAACATCATCGCCTATTCAAAACATTACCTTTGGAGAACGGATTAAACAATTATTCGGACACTTTGGCAGCTTCCTGTCCACAGTGGCAGTAATCCTGCTTGGCTTTATTATTTATGGGATTCCATCTCTTGCGCTATTGGCGTTGTTATTCTGGGTGCTGTTTGGCAAGCTTGGGTTAATGAAAAAGTTATGGAAACTGGTAAAAGGAAAAAATCAAACTGAATGAACATTAACTTGCTGCGGCAATCCATTCATACATTTGCAGATGCAGCGTTCTCCCGTTCCGGCGGGCCGGGAGGACAAAATGTAAACAAGGTAAATACCAAAGTAACATTGAAGCTTCGTTTGGAAGAATTATCAGGGCTTTCCGAAACAGAGCTGGAGCAAATGAAATTTCTCCTTGCCAATCGCATTAATGCAGACAATGAAATAATTATAACATCGGATGAGGAGCGTTCTCAGCGTATTAATCTTAAGAGGGCGTATTTCCGCATGGAAACAATGATCGCTGCCGCAGCAAGGCTCCCCAAGCGCCGTAAACCAACAAAACCAAGTAAAGCATCGAAGGAAAAGCGTCTGCAGGCAAAAAGAAGACAAAGTGATAAAAAGGCGGAAAGAAAAAATAACCGGTATACCCTGATTTAACCTTAATCAGAGCTTACCGGTTATGTTTCACGTGAAACATTTTTATATGGCAGAAGTCGCAAGATATTTAAAAATACACATGTATATACTTTTATCGTGTTTTTACAGCTCGAAAACCAGCCGAACATCATTGCCATCTTCGGTTTTTGAATTAATTTCAAGGTTTTTATTCACAATATTCCATGAATACGCATTTTGTAAATATAGAAAATAGACGTGTTCCTGCAATTTTTCCGGTTGAATCAAAGACGCCATCATTGTTGAACGTATGTCTTTTATCTCGATCCCCAGGTTTTCTCTAATAGAATACGGAGCGGAATACCGGTTCGGCGCTCCAACCCCGTTGATATTTTCGGCATCAAAGTTCAGGGTGTATATGTTTCCTATACTCTCTCTTCTAAGATCGTTTCGATCGTAGATGACAGTTCTGTTAACCGGCGAACCGCTGACATGAACCTGGATTAATTTCCATTCTTTTCCTGTTACATTTGCAAAATTCGGAGCGCCTGCGCATCCTGATAAACAAATAGCAACTGCCAAAATTGAAATAGTAAATACCCTCATTTTTATCTCCTCTTTTTACTAAGCGTCCTGAAACGGAAGCTCTGCTGCTACTTCTTCTGTATTTGTAGAATTTTCGTCTTCTTTAACAATCCTGTCAAGACCAATTACAAAATCCGGCTTGTCAATGCTAAGCAGACGCACACCCTGCGCTGAACGGCCCATAACCCTTATTTCATTTACTTTAAGTTTTATCGACTTGCCCTGGCTTGTTATGCACATAATATCTTCATTTTCCAGTACATTAACGCAGCCGACAATTTCACCTGTTTTTTCTGTTACTGTATAGATTCTTTGACCGCCGGTGCCGCGTCCATGCGATGAAAACTCGCTAAACTCAACCCGTTTGCCGTAGCCGTATTCAGAAATGATCAGCATCTTTTCTGAAACAACAACCCTAAGCATTCCGGTCAGTTCATCGCCTTTTGCAAGCTTCATGCCGGTTACGCCGCGCGAGGAACGTCCCATTGCGCGGACATGATCCTCGTGAGTACGAAGAGCCTGCCCTCTGCGGGAGATAAGCACAACTTCATCGTTCCCCTTTGTTAAAAGAGCGCTGACAAGCTTGTCGCCGTCATCAAGATTTATTGCGACAATGCCCCTTGTTTTTGCATTGATAAATTCACTTGTTTTCACTTTTTTTACTACGCCGCACGCAGTACCCATAAAAAGATATTCGCTGTCGCTGAAGTCTTTCAGTGAAACAATCGCTGTGATATCTTCGTTTGGCGAGACTGTAAGCAGACTCTTGATGTGCGAGCCCTTGCTTGTGCGGCTGCCTTCGGGCAGTTCGTGGACTTTCATCCAGTATGCTTTACCTGCGCTTGTAATAAACATAATGTACTCATGAGTAGAAGCGACAAAAATTTGTTCTACAAAATCATCCTCGGCAAGCTTAGCGCTTTGCATACCCTTGCCTCCGCGTCCCTGATTTTTATATGCAGAAACAGGTACTCGTTTTACATAACCAAGATTGGAAATGAGTATCATCATTTCTTCTTTTTTTATCAGATCTTCAATATTGATATTTTCAACTTCGCCTGCGATTATTTCGGTTCGCCTTTTGTCTCCGAATTTTTCGGCAATTTCCCTTGTCTCGTCTTTTATTACTCCGCGTAATTTTTTTTCATCTGCAAGCAGGGATTTATAGTATGCGATGCGTGTTTTTAATTCTGAAAGTTCCTGTTCAATCTTTTCAACTTCAAGGCTTGTAAGCCGCCCAAGACGCATTTCAACAATCGCCTCAGATTGAGCTTCGGAGAGCAGGAAGCGTTCCTGTAACTTAAGCCGCGCAGTTGCAACATCGCGGCTTGCTTTTATGATAGCGATAACTTCATCGATATTTGCAAGCGCAATAATAAGCCCTTCAAGGATATGTGCGCGCTCCTCGGCTTTACGTAAATCATAACGGGTCCGGCGGGTCACTACATCAATACGATGTTCTACAAAGTGGCGCACCAATTCTCTCAATGTGAGTAACTGCGGCTTACCCCCGGCAAGCGCCAGATTGATGATGCCAAATGTTGTTTGAAGCTGTGTATTCGAGAAAAGCTGATTTAATATTACTTTTACAATTGCGCCTTTTTTAAGCTCAACAACAATGCGTATACCTTCACGGTCTGACTCGTCATTTGCATTTGCTATACCGTCAATGACTTTATCACGCATCAACTGGCCGATTTTTTCCAGCAGGAGGGCTTTGTTTACATTGTAGGGAACTTCCGTAAAAACAATTTTTTCCTTGCCCTGTTTATTGGTTTCTATGTTAAACTTGCCGCGAACAAGCAGCTTGCCCCTTCCTGTTTTGTAGGCTTCTTTTATACCCTTTCGTCCGAATATTACACCGCCTGTCGGGAAATCCGGTCCCTGCACAAAACGCATTAGATCTTCGCTGCTGGCATCGGGATTGTCGATAAGCGCACAGATAGCATCACAGACTTCGCCAAGGTTATGAGGCGCCATGTTTGTTGCCATACCTACTGCTATACCGCTTGCGCCGTTAATCAAAAGATTTGGAATTGCAGAGGGCATAACCGTTGGCTCTTTTAATGATTCATCGTAGTTTGGCGCAAAATCCACAGTTTCCTTGTGAAGATCCTGCATAACTTCATCGCCAACTTTTGATATCTTCGCCTCGGTATAGCGCATGGCCGCCGGAGGATCATCGTCAATAGAGCCGAAATTCCCCTGGCCTTTTATAAGCGGGTAACGAAGGGAAAAGTCCTGCGCCATGCGTACAAGTGCATCGTACAGTGACAAATCGCCGTGCGGATGATATTTACCCATCGCATCGCCGACTATAAGCGCACTCTTCTTTGTCGCTCCGCCCGGGCGCAGCCCCAGATTATCCATGGAGTAAAGAAGCCGCCTGTGAACCGGTTTAAGGCCGTCTCTTACATCCGGCAGGGCGCGGCTTACAATAACTGACATTGCATAATTGAGGTAGTCTGTTTTTACTTCGTCTTCTATCGCTATAGGGATAACCTTACCGGAAGGCAAGCTGCCCGGTAAAACATCAGTTGTGTTCGTCTTGGCCAATTTATATATCCTTAGTTTGAGAAAAATTATGAATTAGACAAGGCTCATTGTATCATTTTTAATTATTTTAGTCACGCCTGTATACGCTTTGCATTAAAGGCAGATATTTAGTTTTTCCTGCAGACCGGCAGTTTATCTACCGTTTTTCCCTGTCGGAAATTGTCTGTCCCAGCTTTTTAAGGGTTTCTTTTAATTCTTCGTCATTAATGGCATCTATACCTTTTACAGCAAAGCCGGTGACTTCTGGCTCTTCTTTTAAAACGGGCGCTTCAATCTCTTTAGCAGTTTGTGTTTTTTCATCATTTTGGTTTTTATCCTGCGTTTTACCCTGCCCCAGTATTAAGGCAATGCCGGATATTTCAAGTTCCGGAAACCGGCAGCGAAAATCATTTAACAGCTTGCTTTGTTTTGTTTGTAAAATCTGTTTCCAGCCCGGGTGATCCATTTCAACTAACAGAATGCCCTTATCAAGGTCTTTTATGCGGGAATGATCCGCCGCAGCTGCAATTCCGTTTTTTGCGGTTATATCTGTCCAGGAATCAAAAAGTTTTGAGCAGCCCTGGGCTTTTTTCATGAACCGCTCGTCAAAGAGAGCGGATAGTATATCGCCGGCTTTTTTCATTTATTAAACTATTAAACGTTGCGGCCTCCTGCCCTTTTGCTGCAAAAGACCGCACTTATTAACTTATCTTGCCAACAGGAATTCCACGCGGCGGTTCTTCCAGTTTTCTTCAGAGTCATCGTAATCGGCAACTGTTCTGTCTCCGCCAACGCCTATAGCGCTTAGCCGCTGCCTGCTAATGCCGTTATTGTTAACAAGAAAATCTACAACCGCTCTTGCTCTTTGTTCGCTTAAGTTTCTAAGGATTGAGTTTTCATTGGTTCGTTGTGTTGTATTCGGCGGAGTAGTCGGATTAGCATGACCTTCTACAATTATCCTGTAATCGCCGAACTTGTTCAGCGCTCTTGCTATCATGTTCATTATTCTTGTATTGGCTCTTTGTTCGTCCTGGCTTAAAAGATTAAAGTTTGCGGCGTTTGGAGGAAAAACAATGGAAGGAACAATTATTCTTAAATTATTTCCTTCCCGTCTTACAATAATATCAACTTCGATAATACCTTCTGTTACCGTGTTGTTTCCAAAAACATCATCAACAGATATTGTAAACCGGTAATCCATAGCGGACATAACCATTTCGCCGGATGTTCCCCTTCCGTTCCACTGCCATGCCGCAGGCGGAGTTCCCGTTCCGCTTTGTTCAAAGAAAGCGCGGCGCTGACGTCCCTGGCGCTCTCCAGCCTGGCGTTCCGTTGACTGCCCTGATGTCTGCTGCCGGTTTGGCTGAATTGTTATTGTCCAGTCCTTAATTTGAACAGGATGTTCAACAGCAATATTTATTGTCATTTTATCATCTTCAATATCCGGATCCGGACTGAATAATTCCGGTATAGTTACCGTTACTTTTGGCCCTGCATTCGGATTTTGAACAGGAGCGGGAGCCGGAGGCGGTGTTTGACACGATAGAGTGATGCCCGCAATCAATGCAATTGTTAAAATCAAAGCTAGAATCTTTTTCATAAATACCCCTAATAATTTAGTAATCACCTTAAAAGCGATGTAAATATATTATTTTATATTTTTTTTTCCTTGTCCAGCACTAATATAAGGATTCCGTTTTCAACCTTATACACAAGTGTATCGTCCTTTTGATAACGCTGGTACGGCTCTTCCGGAAGAAATGTATAAAAGGCCTGATCATAACCTGGCAATACAGAAAGAAATCTGCGTCTTTTTTCACCGTCCATTTCCAAAAGGACATCGTCAAGCAGCAGCACCGGTTTTTGATTCGTCTCCGCCGAATAACGGCATGCCTGGGCAGACCTTAAAAGCAGCGCCAAAAGCCTCTTTTGCCCCGTAGAAGCCTGTACTGTAAAGTCCGTGCCGTTATGCGCAAATTGATACCTGTCACGGTGCGGCCCTGAAAGGGAAATTCCTGCGGCAATATCTTTGGCGCGCTGCTGCTGCAAATGTTTATCAATATCATCACTTTTCCAGGATTGATTATATTGCACTGTTACTCCATTTATGCCTGAGACTTCGTTATACAAGGGACAAAAAATACCGGAAAACTCTCCTGCGGCCCTTGATCTTTTTTCCATAATTTTTTGTCCGTATTCTGCAAACTGCGGATCCAGAGCATCCAGTATTGATTCAATGCAGCCGGAGCTTTTTCCCTGCGCATGATCGCGAAGGACAGTGTTACGCGATTTTAAAACACGGCGGTAGCGGCGAAAGTCCTCAAGATAAACAGGGTCATAAAGACTTAATGTCTGATCAAAAAACCAGCGCCGCCTCTCCGGGCTTCCGCTTATAAACTCCATGTCTTCGTGGCAAAAGATAATACTTGGCGCGATAGAAAGAAGTTCCTTGCGATCTTCGGCCCGTTTGTTATTTATTAATACGATTTTTTTCCCGCTTTCGTATTTTACAAGTATTTCATCATTTATAGACTCTGATAATTTTACTTCTGCAGAAAAGTCCTTTTCACCGCTTTTTAACAAGGCGTTACTTGCCATTTCCGTGTCGCGGACAGCTCTAAAAGATGATGCATAAGCGCAAAAATACAGGGCTTCCAGAAAATTTGTTTTACCCTGTCCGTTTTCCCCAACAAGAAAAACATCCCTTGCTCCTGTAAAAACTTCTGAATCGCTTAAGTTTCTAAATGCAGTTGTCCGCAATGAAGAAAAAAACATCTTATACTATGCAATTACGATTGCATTGGCATAACTATGTGGAAAAAGTCTTTTTCCGGAACAGGTTCTATTGTTATGGCCTTAATGGCGCTGCTGAATTTTACCTTAATTTCATCTTCTGTCATTATTTTAAAAGGCTCTTCCAAATAACGGTAGTTAAGCGCAATATTTATATCCTCTCCGTCATATTTGCATGGAATTTCATCTTCTACAGTTCCTAGTTCGCTTTCATCAGAATAGACAGACATTCTGCCGGGTGAAACGCCAAGAAAAATTCTGTGGGATTTTTTTTCAACCATAAGCGATACGCGGCGCAAAGCAGCCAGCATTTCTTCGCGTTTTACTGAGAGGCTGAACTCCTGCTTGTCCGGAATAACTTTTTTGTAATTGGGAAACATTCCTTCAATCAATACAGACGAAAATTGATACGATGCAAAATTAATAAAAATCATTTTATCACTTATTGAAATATTAATAAGTCCTTCGTCTCCCGATCTTTTTATAACTGTTTGAAGAATCTTGGGCGGAATAATAATTCCCTGAAAGTCCTTTATTTTTTTATCAGCCGTTTTTCCGATAAAAGCAAGGCGTCTTCCGTCTGTTGCTACCATATTTATTTTATCTTCGCTTTTTTCAAGATATACGCCGTTCATAAAATAACGTGTTTCATCATCTGACACTGCAAAAACGCTTTGCTGTACCATCTCTTTAAAATCCTTAATAGGCATTTCAAAAAATTTTTCAGAAGAAACAGGGAGCGCCGGAAATTTATCGGATGCTATACTTTTTAATTTATATTCAGGTTTTTTCTTTGTAGTTGGTTTAATAATTGCCACGTTATCTTTTTGTAAAAATTCAATTTCATCATGGGGAAATGAATTTATAATACCTAAAAATTTATCACCGTAAACAGTTGTCGATCCGCTCTCTATTACATTAACAGGCACTTCGGTCTGAAAATTTACTTTCATATCCTTGGCTTTAATAATCAAACTGTTATTTACAGCTTCCAGGTAGATATTCGACAATATTAAAACAGCGTTTTTTGAAGATATTATTTCCTGCGCTATGGAAATTTCTTTTAGAAGTACTTCTTTATTGCATGTAAACTTCATTTTTAGTCCTCCTCTTATTATTATATTAATATATATATACAGTAGTAATAGTAATAGACAGTATAATATGTGGAAAAATCAGTTATTTCTATACCTGCTGTACACTTACTGCCTTAATAAGTAAAGGTTAATCATGCAATGTTTTCCACAATTTCTACAAGCCTGACAAAAAGCCTGTCTTATACCCAGGCTTTTACTATCTTTTCCACATTATAATAACATCTTTTTCAGTGTTTTGCACTATAATCTTTTATGGCTCTTTTTAGGTTTTCTATGGTAGATTCCAAGGTAGGATCTGTAAGAAGTTTCCCTTTTATCTTGTCGATAGAATGTATAACCGTAGTATGATCCCTGCCTCCAAAATCCTGACCTATTTCTGTCATTGAATTGTCAGTCATATCCCGCCCTATATACATGGCTAACTGGCGGGCAAATACAATATTTTGAGATCTTTTTTTACCCTTAAGATCGTTTGGAGTAAGTCCAAAATACTCCGCAGCTACTCTCATAATATTATCCATGGATAAATTAGCCTGTCTTGGCGCGTTAAAAATATTTTTTAAGTGCTTTTGAGCAATTTCCAGAGTTATTGCCTCTCCCATAAGTTCTGCGTATTTAATCAAATTATTCAGAGCGGAAATTAAGTCGCGGACATTGGAAGCAATATTTTTTCCCATCAAGTCGAAGACCTCATCAGGGAACGACACGCCGTGGGCTTGAGCTACAGATTTAAGAATTGCGCGGCGTTCCTCGTAACGGGGCGGCTGAAGATCCGCTTTTATGCCAAGCCCAAAACGGGAAATAAGCCGTTCTTCAAATTTCTTTAAATCCTCTATCGGGCGGTCGCATGTAAAAATAAGCTGCTTTTTTGCGTCCAGCAGGGCATTGAAGGTATGAAACAATTCATCCTGTACCCCAGGCTTATCAGTAAGAAATTGAATATCGTCAATCAGAAGAACATCCGCCTGACGGTATTTATTTCTGAAAACGCTCATTTTATTTTGGCCAATTCCCTCAATGTAGCCATTAAGAAAATTCTCGGAAGTTACACAAATAACACGGCTGTCGGAGTTTTCATGAATGGAATTTCCGATTGCCTGCATTAAATGGGTCTTTCCGAGCCCAACTCCGCCGTAAATCAGGAAGGGATTGCATACTTTTCCGGGATTTTTGCAAATAGCAAGCGCCGCATTTGCCGCATACTTGTTATTTTCTCCGATAACATACCTGTCAAAGGTGTAATCGTCCCTCATTTGAGGGTGTTGCCCCCTTTTTTCCTTTGTTTTGGGTGTTTTTTCGCTTGTATTGGCAGTTGTATCTTCATTTTTTGACGTAGAAGCAGGTTGCAAAGCGGATTTTTTCGCCGCTTTGCCGATAATTTCCATTTCAAGGGCAATTTCCTGGCCGGAAAGCAGCTTTAATTTTGAATTTATGGTACTCAAATACCGGGATTTCACCTTATCACGGTGAAAAGCGGAGGGAATTCCTATAACGATGCTGTTATCACCAGCACGCAGGTATTTCATATCTGAAAACCAGCCGCTGAACTCCTCCTCCCCCAGGTCATTCCGCAGTTGGATTAGGGTCTCATTCCAGAAACCCTCATAATCCAA